>Ga0187867_10001739_pt1 | contig 18586 bp, 10 predicted proteins | sample June2016WEW_13_1_FD_132976 | JGI IMG/M metagenome (GOLD analysis project Ga0187867, IMG submission 132976) | Peatland microbial communities from SPRUCE experiment site at the Marcell Experimental Forest, Minnesota, USA - June2016WEW_13_10 | ecosystem: Environmental > Terrestrial > Soil >...
GCCAGGATGTTGAAGTCCGAGCCGTTCACCAAACCGTCCAGATTCGCGTCGCCAAGGAGCGTGTAGGCCACTTCGATCTGGCCGGAGGCCAGGCCGGCAACGACGTTGTCATTTCCATCGGCATAGCCGACGCCGTAGAGCAGGCCGCTGGCATTCGTTAGTGCCACCGAGGAAATGATGCCCGGGCCGTTCCAGTTGCCTCCGTTGTAGCCGGATGCGATGTACCCGGCGATGGTCGTGATCGGATCGGTGGCGCCGTAGGTGATGATGACGTGGTCGTTGTTGATGTCCAGCACGCTGCTGCCGGTGATCGACAGCGACGCGAGGTTGATGGCGCTGGTCACGGCCGGGCCGGAGCCGCCGGAGACCCCGGTGGCCAGATGCAGGGTTCCGGCGGTGATGCTCATGCTGCCGACGCTCAGCGCGGTGCCGAGGGTCAGCGTGCCGGTGCCGGATTTTGCGAATGCCCCGGCATCTGCGATCTTGCCGGTGCCGCTGATGGCGTAGTTGCCGGAACTGTTGTTGACCGTCACCGAGCCGGGGCTGACGGTGGCGTTGACAGTGACGGCATATTTGCCACCGTTGCTATCGTTGAAGGTGACGTTGTCAGCCGTGTTGAACTGGGTGACCAGGGTACCGGCATTCCAATTGAAGCTGGTGGCAGTGTCGAACAGGCCATTGTTCATGTTACCCGCGGCGGTGGTGCCGTTCCAAACGAGATTGGAGGTATGGACCGCTCCTGCGTTAACCTTCACACCGATGAAACCACCGGAATCGACGACGGCGTACGACTGCCCGGAAAGCGGAGCATTCGAGACGGTGAAGTCAGCGGTGGTGAGTCCGGCGATGTTGCCACCGATCAGTTCATAGGTGTCGCCGATGGTGGGGATGCCGGACAAAGTGATCTGGGTTGCCGCGGCGACGCTGATGGTTCCCGAGCCCAGGGTGAGCATATCGCCATTGCTGATGGTAGGTCCAGCGCCGGTTCCCAGATCGAAACTCAAGCTGGTTGCGGAACTGGTGGTGAGTCCACCGACGGTAAGAGTACCGATGGCGAGGGTCCCACCGGGGGAAATCGTGCCGCCGCTTGCCAGGACGTTTTGGGAGACCATGGCGCCTGGGACGGCGGAAGAACTGGCAAGGGTGGCTCCGGGCGAAATGGTGAGGGTGGAGCCGGTGCCGGTCGCGTTTCCGCTGGTGTCTGCGATGGACAAAGTGCCGGCGGACACGGTGTCGTTGCCGCTATAGCTGCTCGCTGCCGCCAGGGTGGTTGTGCCCGATCCCAGGAAGTTGACGAACCCACCGCCGCCGTCCGCGAACGGCTGGGCGACGGTGATGGAGAAACCGCCGTTGTTAATGTTAACTCCGCTGGACCCCACCTGGATCGTCAGTGCGGTACCCGCGCCGCTGCTGGCATTTGTGATCAACGGGAACCACTTCACGGTGGCGGATGGATCGTTGGCGCTGGCGGTCAACGAGCCGCCGTTGATCGTAAACGTGGTCGGGCACTTACCCGTCGCCAGGTCGGTGAAACTTCCTGCCGTTATGTTGGCATTGCCCGACATCGAAATCGCTACGGAAGCGAAAGTACTCGCATTGGTGTTCAGGGAATCGTTCAGGTTAAAGACACCGGTTCCGGCACTGAGCGAGCCGTTGTTTTGGATTGTGAGAGTGGTATCCAAGTCGTCCGAGGTGCTATCCAGTCCACCAACGTCCACACCAACGCCTGTAATCGAGGCATTGTTTTCAATGGTGAGGTTCATTTCGGATGTGGAACTCGATCGGCCAATAGCCACCGCGGCGCTGGAGGTGGTGACAATCGATCCGCTGCCGGCATAGACGATGTTGCCCTTGGTGAACAACACTTCTTGAGTAATAGCGTTGGCTGCGCCAGTAAGCGTGAGGGTGGAATCCGGCGTCCCGCTGCCATTCAAATGGCTGGTTCCCAAGCGTAATTGCGGACCGGTCGGTCCCTCGATGATGTTACCGGAAATCGTGGCACTGGCGCCAGAGTCCGGCACGTCCTCGAATTCGTTGCTGCCGCCGTTCAGGGCGATTGTATTGGTGATGTTCACGCCGGTGCCAAGCTGCAAACCAAGCGCGTCACCGACGGTAATCGTTCCAGTGCCCAGATTATTTGATGCCGGCACCTTGATGAAGCCGGCGGTAATGGTGGTGCCGCCGGTATAGGTATTGACGCCAGTGAGGTTCAGGGTGCCCGAGCCGGCCTTTACCAGAGCGAGCGCGCCCTGGGTATCGGCGATCACTCCGCCGAAGGACTGAGTGACGCCGCTGCTGATGGTCAGGGTCGGTGTCCCAGTGGTGAGCAAGTTATCGATCTTTCCGGTGGTTCCAGAAATGGTCGACAGGCTTATGCTGTTGCCGTTAAGGTCCAGGACGCCGGCGCCGGTGAAAGCCAGCTGGCCGGTGCTGAGCGCGGCCGTATTCCCAACCTGGAGAGTTCCACCAGCGATGGTGGTGGTTCCAGCGTAGGTGTCGGTGCCGCTCAGGGTCACTGTTCCGGTCCCGGCCATGGAAACGGAGCCCGAGCCGGTGATGGCGCCGGCGACGTTCAGAGACGAGGAGAGATTAAACGCCAGACTGCCGCCATTGGCGATCGGACCGGTGCTGGTTCCGAGCGATCCGCTCGCGCCGCCGCTACCGACCTGCAAAGTCCCGGCGAGGATGGTGGTTCCACCGCCGTAGGTATTGTTGCCCGACAGTATGACGAGGCCGTTGCTGGAATCGATGATGGCCCCGACGCCGCCGATCGCGCCCGAAATGGTGAGGGTATTGCTCGCGTTGCTGACGCCAAGCTGCAGATTGGAGTTAAGCGTCATCGGGGCGCTGATGGCGTGATTGCCGTTGGTGTCATAGATGAAACCGGTCACGGCGGAGCCGCCGTTATCAACGATCAGATTGCCGCCCGATCCTTGCGCGATCGTATAGGAGGCAGAGCCGTTGTTGAACACGAGGTTGCCGACCGTCTCGTTGCCATCCAGGGTGACGTTAGATGAGGAACCAAGAACGGGTCCGAGAGTCGCCAGGGCGCCGACGGAATTCGGCACGCCGGCGGTCCAGTCTGTTCCAGTTGCCCAGCTTGCACCGGTGGCCTTGTTCCAAACGGTGGAGCTTCCGCCGCCGGCAATCGTCAGGGTGATATCGTTTCCGCTGGTGCCCCAGGTGTAGGTCACACCGCCCTGGGGATCCAGGATGTTGAGCAGACCGGAGACGCTGCCCCCAGTATACGGCGAGGGGAATTGGAAGATGTTATAGGTGCCGTTGGTGTCGAACGGAGTGGCAGGGGCGCCGGCCGTAAGAAGGTCGATCCCGGGGGTCCCGGCGACAGTCAATCCATTGGCGGTGGTGATGTTGGCCAGGCTATTCAACGCCGGGCTGAAAGTGTAATTGAGGACGGAAGAGTTCGCCAGCGAGAGTGAAGTCATGGTCAGAGTTCCGACTCCAGCGCCGGCGCCATGGCTGATTCCCGCATCACCAGGCTGAAGAGTGCCTCCGGATGCGATGGTAACCGGCGCCTGAATGGTGCCGATGCCGCCCACTCCACCGCTGCTGTTGACGGCGACGGTAGTCGTGCCCAGGGCGTTGGTCGCATTGTCGGCTTGCAACAACCCGGCATTAATCGTGGTGCCGCCGTTATAAGAGTTTACGCCGGTGAGGGTCACGATCCCGGTGCCGTTATTAATCACGCTTCCGGAACCGGAGATGGCGTTGGCTTCGGAAAGAGCGGTATCGGAGCGATTGAAGACCAAGACCGAGTTATTGCTCACGGCCCCCGTGCCCATGTTGCCGGTGGCGGTATTGTTTCCGATCTGGAGGGTTCCACCGGAAATCGTAGTCCCGCCGCTAAAGGTGTTGGTGCCGGTGAGAGCCAAAGTGCCGCTGGTAAGTATCAAAGCGGTCGTGGCGGTGGCGGTATTGGCGGTGCCGTTTTCAATCGTCCCGGCGAAGACGGTGCTGTTGATCGTTCCGCCGCCGATCGAATAAGTGGTGGTGCGGGTGGCGTTCTTGCGGTCGCCCTCAAGGAGAGTGCTGGGTCCGCCGGCCAAGGATCCAAAGTCAACCGTGGCGTTGGTGCTGGTCCCGTTATTGTTGGCGAAATATCCGGTACTGGTGCCCAGGTCCAGGCCAAAGGTGCCACCGGTGATGACACTGAATCCAGTCGCGTCGGTGAATCCGAACAGGCCCGAACTCGTGCCCAGTTCGATGAGGCCGGTATAGCCGGAGAAAATGCTCCCGCCGGCGCCTGTCGCAAGGATACTCAGAGCCCCTGTTGTATCGTTAATATTCAGTTGTCCGGAGCCGGTGATGGCGCCGGCAAGCTGAGTTCCGGAAAGAATGGTGCTGGCGGAATTGACGACGATGGGGTTATAGAACCCGTTATTGCCGGATACGCTGCCTTTGAAGGTTACGGACCCGCCGGCAAGAATCAGCGTGCCGGTGCCTATGGAGGAATTAACGCCGGTCCCGGTTGAGTTAGTGCCGATAGACAGCGTGCCCGAATTCACCGTCGTATTACCGGTGATCGCGTTAGCCGCGGTCAGGGTGACCGTTCCAGCTCCAGTGCTGTTGACAATGATGTTGTTCGAACCACCGGTCATAATGCCGGTGAGCGTGGCGTTGCCCGCGCCGGCGAAGGTGAGATTTCCGTTAAGCTTACTGGTGATCGATTCCGTGAAGGTGGCTCCCGTGCCGACGTTGATGGTTTCGGCTGTGCCGAGGACCAGCGCATCAGAAAGCGTCAGGCTCTGAGTGGCGCTGCCCATGCTGACGCCGGAAGCTCCCAGCGTCAGGGTGTTTGTGGTGTCGGTGCCGCCGCCAATCAGGACGGCCAGGCTGGGGTTGGTGACGGAAAGCCCGGCCCAATTGGTTTGGGCTCCGAGAGTGAAGGTGGTGGTGGCGGTGAGTGCGGTGCCGGAATCGAACTGGGCGAGGTCGCCGGAACCCGGAGGTCCCGTCAAAGCGCCGGTCTCATCCGTCCATGCCCCAGCCACGTTGAGGGTTGTAAGAGTCCCATTGGCGCCGAAAGTGTCGGCATGGGAAGCCGCGGCCCAACCGGCGAAAGCCGTGGCGGCGGAAAGTGCCATCAAGGATTTTTTCCTGCTGATGATTTGACGTGTATGACGAGAAAAAGCGCCCGCTAAAGTCTGCCGCTGCGCGACCATGGAATGCCCTCCAGTTGTATATTTAGCGCTTGGGGAAATGAAACATTCATCTCAAGCGCCGAATCATTATCCCGCGGTAGGCGGGAACGTAATGCCGCCAAGTGTCGGTACGTTTGAAGAATATACCCGATGTGCGAGCGAAAGGGAAAGAAAAATATTTCCCCCTCTACGGACACTTTTGTAACCACGTGCGTCATTATGGCCCTTTCGGCCGACGTGAAAAAGGTTCGCGATTTCATCGATATTCCGGGACCCATTAAGTTGCCGGTGACGCCTATGCGGGCGGGGGCGAAAACTCCACCCCCCCCCAGTGCCGAAAATTCGGTGACAAAAACACATCAAACGAAATTGAAAAAACCTTGTAAACCGGCCCGAATGCGGTATCGTCAGTGTGGCATATTGTGACGGAAGTGACCGAGTAGTGACAAATACAAATGCAGTATGTTACCCGTGAACGGAGGCCTTCCATGAACCGAGGCAGAGTTGGATTTACTAGAGTTGGCTTTACTCTGGTCGAGTTGCTAGTGGTGATTGGTATCATCGCCATACTGATTGGCGTTCTACTTCCGGCACTACAGAAAGCTCGAACCCAAGCGGTGCTTACCCAATGTGAAAGCAATCTGCGTGAGATTGGGCAGGCGACGATGATGTATGCCCAGGAGAATGGCGGGTTCTTACCGGAGATGTACCGCGATCCGGCGGCGGGAGCCACTTTGCAGGGATATGCGAGCCCCTTTTACTCCTATTACGTCAGGAATCATGACGTCATTTACAACAACTCTGATCCCACCCAGAGCGGCGGACTCACGTTCCCTGGGACAGTCTTCCAACTCGGGCGTTTGTATGCGACGGGGTACCTGAAAAATCCGCAAGTGTGCTATTGCCCGGCCGCCAACGACAATCCGAACTTTGGCTGGGATGTGATGAATACTTCGCCGAACCCATGGCCTACGGACCTCCCTACGACGTATCGCGCGGGATACCAGTTTAACCCCTACTTCAACCAAACTTCTACTCAGTTAGGAACAAACGCACAAGCGTTTTTGAAAATTGCAAAGTTTCCCAAAACGTTTCTTTTGGCGCTTGACACCATCCATACGGCAACTGACGCCGAGCATGTCGGCGGCAGTCAGATTCCATCCTGGAACGTGCTTCTCGTTGACGGCCATGTCACCAATGTCGCCAGTCCCACCATCTTCAGCATATTGCAGCACAATGACGCTACAGCCTGGGGCGGCTATGAAGATGTCCGCTATGCAATAGAGACCGTGGCCAGCGGCGCAGATCTGGGCTATGTCACCAAGCATGGCACCAATGGTGTCACCGCCGCGGCTAGTCCCAATTATTGGCAGCACGCTAATCCCAAAAATGGTGCTGAAACAAACGGCGGGCATCCTTGGTATTGATCCGTCTCTTGCGGCATAGCGCCCCGGCGCACGTCAACGCGAGCCGGCGCAGGGTTTGAGCATTGAGATATTCTGCGATCGCGGTGTAGCCAGACGGCATCATGCCCAGTGCGATGCGGCCGGATCGTGAATGATTACGCCAATCTTGCGCAGCGAATTAACGTCCTGAATCCATCCGATGCCGATCGCATCGCCCTTGCCGCGCGAACGCTGTATACTGACCCCACATGCCGCGATGGCGCGGCCAAATATTCCCAAATCCAGGAGCATCCGAATGCGAGGGATTCGAATCTCGGCTATTTCAATCCTGTTTGCCGCGCAGTGGGCCGTCAGTGGCTTGGCGCAGGCCGCCGGCAGCGACTCGCCGATCGACCGGCACGCCTTGGTCACCCGGCATAACATCGTCGTCCACGACATCGACCCCATGGGGGCGATGGCTGTCGGCAACGGTGAATTCGCGTTTAATTTCGATGTCACCGGCTTGCAGACGTTTCCGGAGTATTACCAAAAGACGATGCCGGTCGGCATCCTCAGCACCTGGGGGTGGCACAGCTTCCCCAATCCCAATGGCTACACGCTGGATCAGTTCAAGCTCACTTCAATAAAGAAATACGATCGCACGTTCGTCTTTCCCTCGGCCAGCACCAGCCATCCGACTCCCGCGGCCGCGTACCTGCGCTCCAACCCGCATCGGTTCGGACTGGGCCGGATTGGGCTGGAAATGACCAAGGCCGATGGTTCGGCGGTCGCCATTACCGATCTGACAAACATCGAAGAGAAACTCGATCTGTGGAACGGCCTGTTGACCAGCACCTTCGAAGTGGAAGGAGCGCCCGTACGCGTTCAAACGGCGGCCCATCCCCAGCGTGACGAAGTGGCGGTGGCGGTGGAATCGCCGCTGATTCAGTCCGGCCGACTCAAGGTGCGATTGGCGTTCCCTTACGCGTCGCCCAGTTTCGGACCGGACTATCAGGATTGGACCCATCCCGATTCGCACCAGACGATCCTGACACACCGTCGAGATACCGGCGCCGATTTCGCGCGGACGCTGGATGGCACGCGTTACTACGTTCGGGCCGCATGGTCGCCGGGCGCATCCCTGTCCGAGACCGGCAAGCACCAGTATTTATTGACCGGCTCGGCCGGCCGCATCGAGTTGACCGCCTGGTTTTCGCCGACGCCGATCGAATCGGATGCCGACGGCGTCTCCACCGTTCAATCCGCGTCGAGCGATCATTGGCGGAAATACTGGATGAGCGGCGGCGCGATCGACCTGTCGGGCAATGACGATCCGCGTGCCGCGGAATTGGAGCGGCGAATCGTGCTCTCGGAATATGTCATGGCGGTGCACGATGCCGGCCCGCTCCCGCCCCAGGAAACCGGCCTGGGCGTGAATTCATGGTACGGCAAATTCCACATGGAAATGTACTGGTGGCACGCAGCCCATTGGGCGCTCTGGGGCCGGCCCGACATTCTGGAAATGAGCCTTGGCAACCTGACGCAACTCATGCCGCCCGGCGAGGCGATGGCCAAGCTGGAAGGCTGCAAGGGCGTGAAATGGTCGAAGATGACCGACCCCACCGGCAGCGAAAGTCCCTCGGGCGTCGGACCGGTCCTGGTCTGGCAGCAACCGCATCCGATCTATCTCGCGGAACTGGTCTGGCGCGCTCACAAAGATCGCGCGACTCTCGAGCGTTATAAAAAGATCGTGTTCGAGACGGCCGACTACATGGCCACCTTCGTCGATTTTGACCCGCAACGAAAGCAGTATGTCCTTGGCCCCGGCGTCAGCTCGGGCGATGAGAAACACACCGATCTCGCACACAACCTGAATCCCACCATGGAGCTTGGCTACTGGAAATGGGCGCTGGAAACGGCCCAGCAGTGGCGCGTGCGCCTCGGCATGCCGCGCGACGAGCAATGGGACAAGGTCATCAACAATCTGGCCCCGCTCACCGTGCGCGAAGGAATTTACCCCGCCCTGGAGCTTCCGGAGGAAGACGAACCCGCGTTCATGCCAACGTGGCTTTACGGCGTTCTGCCCGGCGAAGGCGTCGATAAAGACGCAATGCGCAACACGCTTCACGCAGTTGCCGGAAACGGCGGCATTCAAGACAGAGTCACCTGGGGCACGGCCATGTACGCCATGTGCGCCGCCCGCCTGAACGAACCGGACCTGGCGATCCAACTCCTCGTCGGGAAATACGAGAAGAATCCGTTCATGCCTTCCGGCTACACCGTCCGCCGCCCCGAACAGACCCCGATGTACTTCCCCGCCAACGGCGGCTGGCTCTCCGCCGTCGCCATGATGGCCGCCGGTTGGGACGGCAGCGCGGGGCACGCTCCCGGATTTCCGAAGAATTGGAAAGTACGCTACGAAGGCTTGCAGCCGATGCCGTAGCCGGTGCGCGATTCAAGGTGAAATGCTCCCTGGCAATGCGTTGATATATTCTTCGATGGCCGTGTAGCCCGAGGGCGTCACGCGGTTGGGATCGGCGACGGGTATCTTGATCGCCGGCCCGCCTTTGATTTCACCGAAGCCGCGCACCGAGGCCGGATCGTGAATGATCGTGCCTAGCTTGCCCAGCGACTGCGCTTCCTGAATCAATCGCATATCGATCGCATCGCGATGCAGGGAATCTCCGGCGCCGGCGAACACTTTTTTGCAGGCGTCGGCGGCGGAATCGACCGTGACCGGCACTGGCGGTTTCATCGTGGGCGTTCCAATCAGCGTTGGACCCGGAAAATCGCCCGCTCCGGCAAGGCGGCCGCTCAATCGGCCGTCCCGGTTCAAATCGACGAAATTACCGGATTGAAAAATGTGATCCGTCGCCGTGAATTCGCCGGCAAATCGGTCCCCCGATGATGGCCCCTTGATGAAATAATTGTTGATCAGGTCCGCGAAGTGGACCGCTTCGCTGTGCCCGCCGACGTAGCCGGTGACTCCCCAGTTATACACCACGTTGTTGATGTACTGCACCGTTCCCTTGGACTTGGGATTACGGCTTTGGTTGTTGATCCACAGATTGTGGGAGAAGGTGACGTTGTCGCTCTCGCAGAGGCAGCCAAATCGCTGAGGATCGACTCCTTCGCCGATCAGGCAATATTGCAGCGTGACATCGCTGGATTCGGTGAAGCCGATGCAATCCCAACGGCCCCATTCGATGGAAACGTGATCGACCATAACATTTTGGCAGTTGCGGAGTCCAAAAGCGGTCTGATGTTCTCCCCGTGCGGTCAAGCCCTGTCGCAGGCGGAGGTAGCGGATGATGACGTTATGTGATGGGCCGATCGAGATATTGTAATTCTTGAAGCAGACGCCCTCGCCGGGCGCGGTCTGGCCGGCGATGGTGATGTTGCTGGCGACGCGGACCTCCGAAGCCAGGTTGATGTACCCGCCGACGTCAAACACGACGATGCGCCGCTCCTTGCTGACGGCGTCGCGGAAGGAGCCGGCGCCGTGGTCATTGAGGTTGGTGACGTGATAGATCTCGCCGCCGCGCCCACCGCTGGCCAATGCGCCGAATCCTTCCGCGCCGGGAAATGCAACCAACTGCGTCGGAACTTTAGACGTGGATTGGCCGGCGGCGGGGCAGGTGGCATAAAGCGGGACCAGCACCGCCACCATGACAACGAGGGCAAAAATATTCGGTTTCAAACGGGATTTCCCCTTGGACCGACGACTCACGACCATCATCCCACGGAAAATTGCCGAGGACGTTCGGCAGAGGTCCATAATACAAGTCCTGATTTTACAATAATGTCGCAATTCCATGGTGGAATCATATCCGTCAGGTTAGATGCACTCCATTGGTATTGCGGAGCCAGAAAATGCGTGTTTCTCGGCGAAGGTATCTGGCGGTGGCAGCTTCCGCTGCCGGCGCGATTCGGCGACGACGTAAATAGCCCGAGGATACGGTCGTCAGACACACTGCTCTCGGCCATTTCATTTCGCTCGCCTGCGGCATATCATGGCTCTTTCGTTTTCCTGGGCTTGATCGCAAGGCAGTTTTCTTTTGGTTGATCTCAATCGACAAGGTGGATCGGGCGCCGCCGACGACAATGAAGCCCAGATCATGTCCGACGTCACCGCGCTTCAGCCCGCGCCGGTCCTCGGATATGAACCGCATCGCCCGCCGCGGGCGCCGCCGGAATTGATGCCGCCGGCGTCTTATCGCGGCGTTTTCAAGCTCGCTCTGCCGAGCCTGGTCGAATCAATCTTCAGTCTAGCCATCGCCTTCACCGACACGTTCGTGGCGGGCAACGGCCGCATCCCCAGCCACAACGCCGCCGCCGCCGCCGCCGTCGGAACCATGACTTATATGCAGTGGTTTGCCGGCCTCATGACGCAGGCGTTGGGCGTGGGCGCCACGGCCATCGTCGCCCGCGCCATCGGCGCCCGCCGGCCTCGCGTCGCCAACCGCGTCGCTGGAACCGCCCTGTCCAGCGCCCTGCTCGTCGGCCTGGTTGTCGCCATATTCCTGTTCGCCTTCGCCAGGCCCTCCATCCGCGCTTGCGGCTTGGAAGGTCAGGCCGCCGACTTTGCCCTCCGGTATCTCAAAATCATGGTCATCACCATCTGCCTACAGACGGCGGGGATCATCGGGATGGCCTGCCTGCGCGGCGCCGGCGACACCTTCCGGCCCATGCTCATCACCGGCGCCATCGCCGTCATCAACGCCATCACCGTCCCGGCATTGGCGTATGGCTGGTTCGGCTTGCCGGCCCTGGACATCCGCGGCAACGCCCTGGGAACCATGACCGCCTTCGCCATCTCGGGCGTGGCCACCGTGATTCTCCTGCTTTCCGGCCGGGCCGGTCTGCGCCTTCACGCCGCCAACTTCCGCATCGTGCCGCACGTCCTGTGGCGCATTTTGCGGATCGGATTCCCCTCCTGGGCCGAGGGAATGCTCCTGTGGCTGGGGCAATTCGCCATCGTCATCCTCGTCATCAACCACAACGACGCCGCATTGGCAACTTTCTTTTCCCTTCCGTTGGCCGAGATTTCCGGCATCACTCTTTCGGCGCATACGGACGTGCTGCGCGTGGAATCCTTCGCTTTTTTGCCCGGCTTCGGGTTCGGCATCGCCGCCTCCGCGCTGGTGGGCCAGTTCCTCGGCAACGGCCAGCCGCTGCAAGCACGCCGCGCCGCCAAAATGGCCAACCGCATGGCTTTTGCCACCATGACCCTGGCTGCCCTGCCGATGGTTCTGTTTCCCGGCACTTTGCTGCGATGGGTGGTCAACGACGCCCACGTCGCCGAGATCGGCCGCTGGCCCATGATCCTGGCCGGCCTGGCTCAACCCGGGTTCGCCATTGCCATCATCATGGGCTCAGCGTTGAAAGGCGCCGGCGAAACCGTCTGGCCCATGATCTCAACCATCGTCGGCATGTGCATCATTCGATTCCCGCTGGTCGTTATCGCCTCCTACTTTATCTTCCCACACATGCGTCATCCCGAATGGGGCCTGATCGCCGTATGGATCGGCATCTTCGCCGACTTGAATTTTCGGGCGATCCTCAACGGCATCATTTTCCGTCGCGGAAAGTGGGCCGCCAAACGGCTCTAACCGGAATTTCTTACCGTCCGCCCGCGTGAAAGCCGCTCGATATTCCTCGTCTGGCCCATCTCCGTCATCGCATCGAGCGATCTGGGGTTCACGCTCATACGCCAAATCAACCGGGTGCATTTTGACCGTGCCGTTGATCTTGAATACCTTGACGACGTATCCGTTGCTGCGAATCCGCGCCAGAATTGAAATGGGGAGGTAAATCGAGTGGTATCGTGGAGGATATGATCGCCGAGCCGGCGCGACGGCCGGATCACGATCGACGCGTCGGCTTGAATTTCCATCATGACGGAACTCGCTACTGATATGTGCGGAACGACGGAGTCGAGGCTTGGATGGAAACGCCTGGGCTCCGAGGATTATCTGCTGGCCGGGTTGGTGGCCCTATTTGCCGTTCTGATGGAACAGCTATTGCAAGTTCGCGTCGATCTGAACGTGGCGGACGAAGGATTCCTTTGGTACGGCGTGCAGCGGGTCCTGGCAGGCGAAGTTCCGGTTCGCGATTTCCAGGCGTATGAGCCGGGGCGCTATTACCTGTTGGCCGGCTGGGCGCGCATGGTCCAATCGGACGGCATCGTCGCCATGCGATACGGCTTGGCCGTCCTGCAATGGGCGGCGCTCTTCCCGGCATTGTTGCTCGCTCTGCGTGTGCTTCCATCCAGATGGCTGCTGCCGGCATTCGGAATGCTCTTGTCGCTGTGGATGGCGCCGCGCCACAACATTCCGGATGCGGCTGCGCCGATGTGGATGCTGTACGTGCTGGCCCTATTGATCGCCAGAGCGGATCGAAAATCACACTTCCTGGCTGGATTTGCCGCGGCGGCATTGTGGTTCGTCGGGATCAATCATGCGCTTTACGGCGTCATCAGTGTCGGGATAGTCGTCCTCGCAATCGCCTGGTCGCAGAAACTTCCTCGGCGGCTGTTGATCGGGTGGATCGGGTGGACCATTGCCGGAGCCGCGCTGGTAACGCTGCTGGTGCTGATTTGGCTGCTGGCCGCGCCGCATTTTTTTACCGGTTACTGGAAGAATGGGATCGTGCGCCTGCTGGAGAACGGGACGACGAATCTGACGCTGCCGATTCCCTGGCCGTGGGATGTGACCGCGGCGCCGGGAATCTGGGCCGCTCTATCGGCTTACGCATTGTCGACTGGATTTGTGTTGTTTCCGGTGGCGGTGGCCATTGCATTCATCGTTCTTCTTTCGCCGTGGAGATTGCGGCGCATGCGGCAGTACCCGGTGGCGCTAGCGGCTGCCGCGGCGACTTTTGCATGGGCTCATCACGCCTTCTCACGCGCGGATTTGCAGCATTTGGTTCCATCGGGCGCGCCGCTGGTGATTTTATTGGTGGCGATCCCCGAGACATTTAGCGGTGTTTGGCGCGGCTTCGCGCGGGCGGTGTGCTGGTCCGCCGTTGTATTTGTGTCGGGGTTCACCGCGGCGAATCTCTCGCCGGCAATCACCGCTTGCCTTCCCTACGCGGCCAAATATCAATGGTGCGTTGTCGAAGGGGAACAGCTTTGGATTCCGGACTACGCGCGTCAGGACTATGCAGCGGCGTCGGATGTGGTGCGGCGGTTGGCGCCGGGACAGGCTGTTCTGTTCGTGCCGTACGATCCGGTGTTGTACGCGGTGTTTCGGCTGCGATGCCCGATTTACGAATCGTACCCGATTTTTCCGGCCAGCCAGAGCGAACAACGCGAAGTCGTGCAGAATCTCCAGCGCCCGGGTATGGATTGGGTTCTATATTGGCCGGATCGGGTGGATAAACGGGCGGACCTCGGATTCGACCAGACGGATCCAGCAGCTTGGGATTATATTTTGAAAAACTTTGAACTCGTCAAGGTTGTCGAAGAGGCGCGTGGCGTGAGAGTTTATCACCGCACGCCGGCGACGGCGCCAAATGATCGCGCGGTGGACAATTGAAAGCGCAAACGGAGTTGGTGACGCGTGATTGTTCATGCGGCGAAAGGGAGTTGAAGAAGGGAAGGCGGACCAACCGTTCACTGACATCTTCAGACACCGGGCAGTCGCCGGCGCGGCCTCCATATTGATGGCCCATCCGCGAAAGATGGAGCGGCTGGTAGTGGAACGCCGCGTGGATGCCGCGCGCCTTGAGAAATTCAATCAGACCATCGCGCGCCTGTCGGCTGGGCATGACCAGATAATACATGTGGTATGCCTGCTGGCAGTGTTCGGGGACGACAGGCCGCGTCACCCCGTTTTGGGCAGCCCAGTCTTGCAGGGCCCAGTGGTATCTGCGCCAGACAGCCTCGCGAAGAGATTGTATGCGCTGCCAACACTCAAGTTGGGCGAACAGGAAGGCAGCCAGCAAATCTGACGGAAGATAGCTGGAGCCGAGATCAACCCAGGTGTACTTATCGATTTCGCCGCGATGGAATCGGGCGCGATTGGTTCCTTTTTCACGGATGATTTCGGCCCGCTCGATGAGGGCTGGATCGTTGAGGAGGATCGCGCCGCCTTCGCCGGCAATAAGATTCTTCGTCTCGTGAAAGCTCAGCGCGGACATCAAGCCGAAGGTTCCAAGCAATTGGCCGCGATATTTGCCGAACAAGCCATGGGCATTGTCTTCGACCAGGACAATGCCGTGGTCTTGGCAGATTGACACAATGGGGTCCATTTCACAGCCGACACCGGCATAATGGACCACCGCCACGGCTCTCGTGCGCCCAGTGATCAGGCCGGGCAGCTTGGATTCGTCGATATTCATGGTGTCGGGACGAACGTCGGCAAAGACGATTTTCGCGCCGCGCAGGGCGAAGGCGTTGGCGATTGATGCGAACGCGAACGAGGGAACGATCACTTCGCATCCCGGCTGAACGTTCAGCAGCAGCGCGATCATTTCCAGGGCATGCGTGCACGATGTGGTGAGCAGCGCACGCGGCACAGACAGGACTTGTTCGAGGCGGGCGTGACAGCGCTTGGAAAATTCGCCGTCACCGGAGATGTGCATTTCCTCAAGAGCCTCGGCCATATAAGCAAACTCCTTGCCAATCAGCGAAGGCCGATTGAATGGGACCAAGGAATTGGGACCCTCGGGTTGCTTCATGGTCGAAATGCCTCAGATCTGTTTGCGGACGAGGATGGTGAACTCCCACAACGGGTAATCATGCAGCAATGCAACGTGTTTGGAATATTTGCGCTTGCAGCGGTCGAACCAATAATTCGGATCGGCATAGTGCAGGTCGGGTCGCCGGCGATCGACGTCGGAATAGAGAGTCAGAACATTGAACGCGAAACCGATGAGCGAAAGGCGGTCAAAGCGATCGACGATCTCTTCCATATATTGCCGCCACCGCTCGTCGGGGATGTCCTGCTTCTTGTTGAAAATGCCGTTGGCGACCACGTAGTCGGCGGGCGCCAGGTCGGATTCCTTGGTCGTGAATGCGCGGCCGTCCGGCGTAAGGTGTTTGGTGGCCTCCTCGATCATCGCGGCGCTGACATCGAATCCGGTGTAACGGGCGCGAAACCCTTTGCGATCGAGATATTCGACCAGAGCGCCGTAGCCGCACCCGTAGTCAATGATTGAAAACTCCTCCGCGGGATCACGGATAATCTTTGTGACCTGGTCGAACCGGATATCCTGTGACGGTTTGTTGACATCGACGCCTCGGTGGGTCGGGCCGAATTCCCGAATCTTTGCGGAGAAAAACTCGTCGACTTGGCCGAGGATGTGGTCGAAATTCATTTTGTCTCCTCGAGCGCGCGCCTGTGGATTTGACGAACGATCGTGTACGGCCGCCGCTTGGTTTCCATAAACATTTTCGACAAATAAATGGCAATCACGCCCAGGCAGAGGATCGTCAATCCGCCTAGGAGCCAGATGGAGACGATCAGCGACGGCCAGCCTTCAAGATAATCGCCGAAAAAAATTCGGCGGACGACCAGATAGGCCGCGCAGAGAATGGCCACAACCGAGATCGAAATGCCAAGATAGGCGATGTAGATCAGCGGCTTGTTGCTGAACGAAGTGATGGCGTTCACCGTGAGCGCCATTTTTCGCGCAAACGTGTAGGTGGTCCGGCTATGGGATGATTTTTCGGTCTTGATCGCTCGCTGCTCGAACCCGGTGATGGACCAGAGACCAAGAATGAAGACTTCCTGATCGCGATGCCGAATCAGGCTCCGGACGTATCGCCGCGTCATCAGGCGGGCCGTCAGAACGTTTGGCGGAAGCGGATGGTTGGAAAGCACCTTGAGGATCCAATAGAAACAGGCGCCCGAGAATCGTTCGAAGAATCCGCCCCGGCGAGTCTCCTGCTGGCCGAAGATGACGTCGGCCGCAGCGCGCTTCATTTCGGCATAAAAGGCTTCCAGGAGTTCGGGAGGTTCCTCAAGATCACAGTCGATAAGGAAAACGAGCTCCCCGCGCGCGTGCTTTAGCCCAGTCATCATCGCCTTGTGATGGCCGAAGTTTCGGGATAGATCGACGACGACAACCCGAGGATCCTGATGGTGCAGTTCCATCGCCCGATTCAGCGAATCATCCGGCGAACCGTCGTTGACCAGGACGAGTTCGAGGTCCTTGACGCCCAGCTTGTCGGCCGAGGCGGCGCAGCGGCGATGGAATTCAGCCAGAAAGGCCGCGGAGCGATACATGGATGCGACGATCGACAGGTCCATTCAAAATGCCTTCATGTAGCGCAGAGCATCCGGACCGGCGTTGAATAGAAGGTCAAGAATGCTGACGTGATGCTCAAATGGCGGAAACAATTGAGGGTATTCGGGGTATCCGCTGTAGTCGACGAACTTCAGCTTGATTCCCGCCCGTTCGAATATTGGTGATTGAACATAGTCCTTCCCGGCAGGGCCGGAATAATACTCCGAGGCGCCGACCTGGTGGCACAAGCTCACCAACCGCTCGGTCTTCCCTTCGATTTGCCGGTAATCAGTCGATCTGGAAATTTTAGTTGAAATCCCCAACAGATTGCAAATGACGGTCAAAAACCGCTCGTTGATCCGGCTGAGATTCCGCTCGGTGCAGCCGAGGTAGGCGTTTTTGATCGGGTCATGGAACTGCTCGAAGCATGGCGATCGAGCATAGCTGAATTTGACGATCTGCCAATGTTTGGCGGCCCAATTCGGATCGCTGACGACGGTTTGCTCAATGGTTTGGCCAAAGTTGCCCTTGCTCCGCACGGGAATGGTGAGCCAGCGAATTCCGTGCGGCGTCTTGATCTTGTTGCGATTTCGCCAGTCGGAACGCGTGTATTGCACATCATCGAAAAGAATGAATTCATTCACGTTTCTGATCAGATCAAAATAGCCTTTCCAGGGGATGTAGTTGGATTGGAGAATGGCAATTCGTTTAGGCACGTTCAGAATCCGGCTTCGGTCCACCAGGCGCAATTCTAGCGGATTGAGCAAGGAAAGGATGCACGGCTACTTCGGAAATGCATCCTATTCGCGCCAGCACCTCGCGGGATCCGACATCGAGGTGTTTATACGCCCTGGCTCGGTGGTTACTGGCGGATGGGTCAGAAACAACGCTCGGGATGATCCGTGCCAAAGCGAAGGGTGGTGTGGGTATCCGATGCAGGAATTATTCCGCCGCGTGGCCGCTCACTTCTCAACCGGATAACGCTCGGCAATTTGACGCCGAATTCCCCGATCGACCGATCGGGGAAAGGGGGCGGTTTGCGCCGATCGGGCCGGAAACGCCCCAACTCCGACTCTGGCAAACTCAACGCAAACGAAAATCAACCGCGTGAAATATGCGGGTCGCTTCTCTTCCCGTTCGATTTTCAGATCGATGGATGTCCGCCCGACCGGGTTGTCGGGGACGTGTTCACGTCGTTGCCTCACGCCTTTCGCGCCACGACCACCAGCCTCCTGGCGTTGTGGTCGTACTCGGCGCCGGCCAGATCGCCGTAGACCCGCATCTTCTCAAAGCCGCAGACCCGTAATAAGTCGCACAACTCCTTGGCCGAATATAGACGGTGCGATACCACGAATTCCTTTCGCTTGGCGCCTTTGAGCAGAATCCACCGGCTGTCGATCCAACTCCATCCTTGGCTGAGCTTCCGCTCCTCCAGGAACATCACTCCTTGTTCCTCGTGCCAGTCTCGCTCTTGGAATTTTCTCGCCAATATCTCCTTGCCCAATAGATCCATCAGGAGTTTCCCGCCCGGCTTCAGCGACCGGTGCACGTTCAGGAGGACTCGCTGGTCTTCTTTCGGGTTCCTGAAATATCCGAAAGCCGTGAACATGTTGACGGCGGCATCGAAGGCTTGGGGCCGGCAGAACCGCCGCATGTCCTGCTTGACGAACTCGACCTTCAGCCCTTCGGCCTTCGCACGCTTCTTGGCCTCGTTGACGTAGGCGGCCGTGCGATCCACGCCGACGACCCAGAATCCCCGGCGAGTAAGTTCCAGCGAATGCCTTCCCGGCCCGCAGCAGAGATCAA
>Ga0187867_10001746_pt1 | contig 18543 bp, 19 predicted proteins | sample June2016WEW_13_1_FD_132976 | JGI IMG/M metagenome (GOLD analysis project Ga0187867, IMG submission 132976) | Peatland microbial communities from SPRUCE experiment site at the Marcell Experimental Forest, Minnesota, USA - June2016WEW_13_10 | ecosystem: Environmental > Terrestrial > Soil >...
CTCGGTGGCGCAATTCGCAAGTTTTGCAACGGCTGGCAGCACGTTCAGTTACGACGGCGAAAACCGGCTGCTGACAGCGAACATGGCGCTGCAAGGAGGGCCGAGCTTCGTGTATGACGGGGAAGGCCGGCGCGTGCAAAAGACGTCTGGCTCCGTAACCATCACGTACATACACGATGCCAAGGGCGACCTGGCGGCGGAGTACAGCACGGCGCCGGACCCGGCCGTCGGCACTCAATATTTGAGCGACGACCACCTGGGTAGCACGCGCCTGATTACGGACTGGAACGGGATTCCGCAGCGCTGTTTCGACTATTTGCCCTTCGGCGAGGAAATCCCGGCGGGGATCGACGGGCGCGTCATTGGCTCGTGCTACGAAGCGATGAACACCCCGGCTCAGTATCCGACCTCCGCGGACGTGGTGAACCAGAAGTTCACAGGCAAAGAACGAGATTCGGAAACGGGCCTCGATTACTTCGGGGCGAGGTATATGAGTTCGGCGCAGGGGAGATGGACAAGTCCTGACGTCGTAAATGTGACCGACGAACGGCTTCTGAATCCGGGGTCCACGCTAAACAAGTACGCATATGCTGCAAATAACCCGCTCAAATACATTGATCCTGATGGGCGAGACGTCACGTACTTCTACGACAAGGGAGGGATTGCCGGGCATTCCATTGTGTTTGCCTACAATCAGGCGACCGGCGATTCAGCGATCGAGGACTTCGGCCCGAGAATCCATGCGCCGATATGGTTGGGCCACTCAATGCATGAGACCAGCGAGTTCCAGTCCGCTGATGATATCCGGGCGAACCTCACGGCATTAACGATCCAGACGACCCCAGAGGTTGCTCAGGAAGTCATCAACTACATCCGTGCAAACCCCGATCCGGCGCTATGGACCGCAGTTGGGCCAAACTGTAGCACCGCAGCCTGGAAAGTGCTGGCAGCGGCGAAACTTGCCCATCAGGGATTCTTTCAACGCCGAGCTAATCAGACGCCCCGGCGCCTCTGGGAGAACCTAATCCATCAGTACAACCCTGGCCAGGAAAAAGTCACTCCTCAGAATGGCAAGGATTACGGCCACCCCACGTACAACATGTTCGATCTGCTCTGGCTCAGCCTTCCTCAATCCGAACCAAAGGGAACCGTAACGGTGACAAATTGCATCAAGAACCCCGACGGAACCACCACCTGTACGACATGGAAGTGAGGATCCGTATGAGATTGGCGAGTGATAGGCCGCAGGTTCCAAGCGGGAGAAGATCGAGAAGCGCAACGATCGGTAAACTGGTTTGCGGGCTTGTCTTGTTGGCACTGCTTTACTGGCTGTGGTACTGGTGGGCTGCTGATTATGGGTATGGTGCGGTCTCCGGGACGTATCACTTCGCCAAAGGTGGAGAGCAATCGACCCTCGTCCTATCGGAGAACCGGACATTCCGGCAGGAACTCAACCGTTCAGGGACAGTCGAGCGTGCGGAGGGCGCATGGCGGCGAGTCGGGGAGGGAGGTGTTGTCTTCTCGAAGGAGTTCCTCAAAGTGGCAGACCAAACAGGTAGGCAGGATGGGCAAGTCGACGGCCAGATCAAGAAGGATTTTGCCGGGCTGTCCACATCAATCGTGTTCACTGGCAATACGATGACGCCTGTGTTCCGCAGGAAAGTGGGCCGGTGAGGTCGAATGCTTTCGGAGTTTACCGGCAAAGAACGAGATAGCGAAACGGGCCTCGATTACTTCGGTGCCCGGTACTTCTCGTCGGCGCAGGGACGATTCAGCAGTCCCGATAAGCCGTTTAACGATCAGATGGAGAGTGATCCGCAAAGCTGGAACCTGTACAGTTACGTTAGGAACAACCCGCTGAGGTTCATTGACCAAACAGGCAACGACTGCGTTTATGCCAGCACTTATGACGAGAAGGCCGGCACTGTGGTGGTCGAGACTGGTTCATGTAGTCAGAAGGGTGGCACATATGTGGCGGGTACAGTTGACTCGATATCATTGGGTGGTAGTGGCGATTACTTGAGTGTCGGGTACACTGCCTACAATGGAGGGACGGCAAGTTCAACGGCTGTGGATCTCCCCAATTCGGATTTCGGCACTGCGGTTATTCAGCAACTCGGGCGAAACGCCGACGCATCGAATGCCTTTATCGCCACGTTCGCAGGGGCTTCCGTCCTCGGTGGCGCAGCCCTGTACGGCTTCGGAGCAATTGACATTCTAGCGGAAGGAGCAGAGTTCAACTCCGTGCTTGGGCCGAGCAAGGCAGTCAACTTCCTGCAGAAAGTCACCAACCCCAAGCTACGCAATATCATCAAAGCGTTCTATAGAACCAGCGCCCAAATTGGCGATGGAGGAACTGCTGATGCTGTCACCTACACCAAAGAAACCGGGGAATTGGTGGGCGGATCGGATCACGTTAAGAAGGCGGCAGACTTGGCACGTGGTTTGGCGAATGTTCTGAAGGATCCACAATTAGGAGCGACGGAGCGCAAGATCGCTACGTATCTTCTCGACGCATTGAAGGGTGCCCTTAAATGAGTGGCTTACCTACACAGATAACAACCGGGAACCTCATAGAACGGCTGAAAGAAGCCGTTCCAGAATTCCAACCCGATCCAGACGACGTGCGTGATCGGCTAAATTATCTGGTTTTTAATGCTCTGATGACCGGCTTCGTCGGGGAACTGGATCTTTGCACAGACCATGAAAAGCTGGTGCGTATTTTTGAATTCGTCGAGTCAGCGGCAAGCAGCCAAGATGAGAGCACGGTTGACATCATCAGAGATGCCCTTTGGGGTCTGGCTACGTATTCCGATGTTGAGCAGTACCGGCCCCTAATGGGAAGACGCTCACAGCAGTTGCTCAAGCAGGCGACGAAGCGGTGACCTTCTGGAAATCGGCGCTCATGTCCCGCTGCCGTTCCTGGAATGCGCCCGAGAGGGCCGGGTGAACGGACAGAAGGTTCAACTCTGCATCGCCGTCAGCCGATGTCGTTCTCGACCGAGCTTGGCCTGAACGGTCTGCATGTCGAGAAGGGCACGCCAAAACTCGACCACCTGTTCGCTGTGAGCCGGGGCGATCAGTTCAAGCTGGTTTTCGGCCTTGCGCTTCAGTAGGGCGAAGATCGCTTCCCCGTATTCGATGTTGCTTTCGATGTCCATCTGGAAGGCGTTGCGGAACGGCGTGTTTCGTGTTGCCATTTTGCGTACTCAGAATAACCAATGAGTACGCAAAATGTCAATGCGGCATCAGTCCTGCCGCTTCCGCAACTCCGCTTTCGCTTTCCGCACTGCCCGATGCACCATAGCTTCGGCGAGAACCATAAACGCTGTGTTGAACTTTTCCAGCATGTCGGTTCCCAACTCTGCTTCAATCTGCCGCACCCGTTCACTCTTCTGATCGGGCGTGAGAGTTTTCGTCTTCTTCATTTCCTGGCCTCCTGCCCATCGCCATTCCGCACGAGCACGGTCACCAGCAATTCCAGTAATCGTTCGGCAGCGACCGGCGCATTGATTTCCCGCATTGCGATCTCCAGCGCTTCTTCTTCGACTTCGACGATCTGTTCTTCGTCGAGGTTGGCACGGCACCAATCGAACATGCTCAGTTCTTCGTCCGTCATCTTGAGGTTGTGTAGGTCTACGTTCATGGTCGGATCGCCTCCAGAACTTGTTTGTTCTTTAGCAGCGGCAGTTCGTGTTGGTGTGCGTGTTCGATGGCACGCCGGATGCTACGGCGAACGAATGCGGCCCTGGTGAGATTCAACGTGTAGGCGACGTTCTCGATCTCGTCGGCCATCTCGTTCTGAAGGCGCAACGTCATTGCAAATGGATGTTGTCTTGGTTTCATGATTGTTTCGGTGGCACCAGGCGATACCTTGCGGTGCTCGTGGATATTTATGCGGCCCACTGAAGTCGATGGTCTCAATGGAGTCCCGAAGGGCAGCGAAGCTGCAACATCGAAACCAAAACAGCCGGTTGCAAAAGCAGCAACCGGCACTTCGTGATCCTGGTGAAGATGAATCTCGTTCACCTTCAAAACATAATTTTCATCTGGAACCGGAACGGTGCGAAGCACTGATTCCAACCATTCTTGAACCAGCTTCCTTCGGAAGCCCTTCGGGATTCTGATGTAGGATTCATGCGGTTGGTTTAGAGCATCGATGCAGGAACACGAGTCCTCAAGGAACTCGGCATCGATGCTCAAAGGTCATGCGTACTGGCCCTTCACATCGACCGTGATCGTCTGAGTCGTCACGGTTCTCGGCTACTTAACGCTGGAGGTCTCAGCCAGCGGCAGACTTGGGCATCCCGATTTAGCAGCGCCCTGGCTCTTCGTCTGCGTCCCACAGTAGAGCCGTCCTCGATCCACGCTGCCGTCAATTTCTCCCGACCGTGGAGGACGTTGACCGGATGGAGTCCGGTCCAACGCAAATATGTATACCGAGCGTTTCGGCAGCAGCAGCGCAGATGTGATTCCGGCCCCAAGGTGTTGTGTATATCCCCGGCGATATACACAAGTCTCGAAAATAAATCTGTGGAAAATGGGTTCCGGGCGGATATGCGGGAAGGCGGCTGCTGCCGGTGGTGTCGCTCAAAGCGGCCATGTGGATGTACACGAGGGGCGAGAGACGGCGATCCGAGATGATGGTGTGCGAGGGACGCTCACGCCGGTTTCGTCATGCGTGTTCCGCCACGCCGCCGACCGTCTGGTACAGGCTGTTGTCGAGCACGTTCTTGATGGTGCGGCCATACCACTTGCCGCCGTTCTTGCCGGAAACGTGATCGCTGTTGAAGGCGTCGGCGATCATGGCGAAACTCCAGCCGTCTTCTCTCCGCTCCCGCATCAGTCGCACCATTGCCATCTCTTCGACGGCCACCACCAGGCGATCACCGACACGCTCGAATCCATACGGCGTGTGGTTGTACACCTGGCCCTGCTGCTTCTTGTGGGCCAGCACCGAGGCCGTGCGCTCGGCCACCAGATTCCTTTCCAACTCGGCGCACCCGGCCATCAGCGTCAGGAACATCCTGCCCATCGCCGAAGCCGTGTTCATGCTGGCACCGCCCATGTCCACCATGTGCAATGCGATTCCGGCCTTGTCCCATGCCTTCGTCTGACGCAGCGCATCTTCGGCATCCCGGAACAGACGGTCGAGCTTCAGGCAGACGACGTGGCCGATGCCATCGCCGATCCCCTGTAGCAGCTTCGCACCAGAAGGCCGCTTTCCGAGCGGAATAGAGGCCGACACGCCCTCTTCCCGGAGCAGTTCGACCACTTCCAGCCCCGACGCCTGACAATAGGCTCGTAGACGCTGTTCTTGGGCATCGAGGGAGAATCCGAACTTCGATTGTTCGAGGGTGGAAACCCTGGTGTAGCAGAGAGCGAGGTTGCCAGCTTGTCGTTTTGACATTCTGAGTACGCAATATTATCTTACGTCAGAAATCGCCCCAAACGCAAGAGGACCGTGTACGCATGGACGTGGATACATTGAGGACGCCAGTTAGGTACGCAAAAGGGCGTTTTCATGCTAACTTCAGTCTGATGGCGAAATCACCGGCCAAGACGAGCACGAGCAGGAAGACGACCGGCAAGACTGCCGCTCCCCGGAAGAAGGCTGGCAGACCACGAGCCAAGCACAGCGACCCCAACTACCAGCAGATGAGCGTCTACATCCACAAAGACGTGCGTGGCAAGGTGAAGGCCCGTCTGTTCGAGCAGGACGGCGAGTTCAGCGGCCTGGTGGAATCGCTGTTGCGGGAATGGCTGAAGAAAACACAGTAACCCTGAGAAAAGGGAACCCATCCGAAGGGGTCTATAGAGTGGTGGGTGCCTGTGCGAGGGAGGGCATCAAAACTGCAATGGGGCCTTCCCTTACCTCCTGGCTGATTTAAGAACGGCGTTTTCCAGGAACGTGTCGATGGTGCGGAGCAGTGTCGCCTGTTGACGGCCAGGAAGGTTCTCAATCTGCTCCAGGCGGCGTAGAACCTTGCGGGAGGGCTTCCGTGTGGCCTTCGGACCCGCTGGTTGCAGTAGATCGTCCGTGCTCACTTCCAGCGCCGTGGCAAAGCGCAGAATCATGTCGGCGTTGAGCCGCAGTTTGCCACGCTCGTAATCCGAAACCAGCGTTTGCACCATTCCAGTCTTCTCGGCCAACTCCACCTGAGTGAAGCCACGCTCACGCCGGATACGTGCGAGACGTTGGCCTGGTGATTCCTCGCTGTGCGGCAAGGGAGCCAGTTTGAGCTTGGACGGCTTGGGCATGACGAAGCCAGTGTAGCGTTGGGGTTCGGAAAGTAGCGGTTCCATATACGGTATGTTACCGTATTCTCTAATCAGGTGGCTTACCGATGCAGGACCACTTGACAGATTTTCGGAAGGAGAGCGATTTTCGATGGCACGCATCCCGGACGAACAGATTCAGCGGCTCAAGACCGAAATCAGTGTGGAACGGCTGGTGACGAGCTTCGGCGTCGAACTGAAGCGCCACGGAGCGAACCTCGTAGGCCGCTGCCCGTTCCACGACGACCATACGCCATCGCTCATCGTGACGCCGGAAACGAATCTGTGGGCGTGCAAGGGCAAATGTAATATCGGTGGATCGACGATTGATTGGGTAATGAAGACGCAGGGCGTGAGCTTTCGCCTTGCCGTCGAACTGCTCAGAGCCAACCATCCCTCTTTAGCTGCCGGGAACGGCCACGTGGTTCGCAAGGGCACCACGGCGAAGCTGGAATCGCCGGTGACGACCCAAGCCGACGATCAGGCGACGTTGCGGAGTGTGGTCGAGTTTTATCACAAGACGCTGAAGGAATCGCCGGAAGCACTGCGCTACCTGGAAAGCCGGGGCCTCACGAATGGGGAAATGATCGGCCACTTCCAGCTTGGGTTCGCCAACCGGAAGCTCGGCCTCACGCTGCCCGACAAGAACCGCAAGGCCGGGGCCGATCTGCGTGGGCACCTGCAAAAGCTCGGCATTTTGCGGGAATCGGGCCACGAGCACATGAACGGTTCGGTAGTGTTTCCGATCTTCTCGCTGACCGGCGACGTGCTCGGCATGTATGGCCGGAAGATCACGCCGGGGCTGCGAGTGGGCACGCCGATGCACCTGTATCTTCCGGGGCCGCATCGTGGCGTGTGGAATGAGGAAGCACTCATCGCATCGAAGGAAATCATTCTGTGTGAGTCCATCATCGACGCCCTGACGTTCTGGTGTGCCGGGTTCCGCAACGTGACGGCCAGCTATGGTGTCAATGGCTTCACCGACGATCACAGAGCAGCCTTCCAGAAGCATGGCATTCGCAACGTCTGGATCGCCTACGACCGTGACGAAGCGGGAGACACAGCGGCAGAGCGGCTAAAAGAGGAACTGGCAAAGCTCGGCATCGGCTCCCATCGAGTGCTGTTTCCAAAAGGCATGGATGCGAACGAATACGCCCGGAAGGTGACGCCAGCATCGCAGAGCCTTGCAGTGTTGTTGAATCGTGCCGAGTGGTGGGGCAAAACGACGGGCACGAAGAAGGCAGCTAAAGAGAAAATCAGTGAGCCGGAACCGGAGCCGCCGACAGCAGAGCCATCGCCGCCTGTGATCGAAACTCCAGCCGTTGTCGAACCACCACCAGTGAGCGAACCCTCTCCAGTAATCGAACCATATCCCGAAATCGAAGTCCCACAGCCGGTGATTCCTTTAGCAGCGGAACTGGATGTCGAAGTCGTCAGCGGCAGCGATGAAATCATCATGCGCCACGGCGACCGGCGCTTCCGCATTCGTGGCTTGGCAAAGAATCTCAGCCACGACTTGATGAAGGTGAACGTGCTGGTTTCCAGGCAGGACGAGTTTCATGTCGATACACTCGATCTGTACGCCGACCGTCAGCGTGCGGCCTTCCTCAAGCGTGCCGCCGAAGAGCTTGGCTTGAAGGAAGACATCCTCCGCAAAGACTTGGGCCGGGTGTTCCTGAAGCTGGAAGAACTGCGGGACGAGCAGGTACGCAAAACCCTCGAAGCAGGACCGCCCGAAGTAACCATCACGGCGGAAGAGCGCACTGAGGCACTGGCATTGCTGAAAGATCCGAAGCTGCTGGATCGCATTCTCACCGACTTTACGCAATGCGGCCTGGTCGGTGAAGAGTCGAATAAACTGATCGGCTACCTTGCTGTGATCTCACGCCATCTGGAATCGCCGCTGGCCGTGGTGGTGCAGTCTTCATCGGCTGCTGGCAAGTCGTCGCTGATGGATATGGTGCTGGCCTTTGTGCCGGAAGAAGAGCGCATTCAGTTCTCGGCCATGACCGGACAATCGCTCTTCTATATGGGCGAGATGGATCTGAAGCACAAGGTTCTCGCCATCGTGGAAGAAGAAGGCGCATCGAGAGCGGCCTATGCGCTGAAGCTGCTGCAATCGGAAGGAGTGCTCACCATCGCATCCACCGGGAAAGATCCGGCGACGGGGAAGCTCGTGACGCAGCAATACCGGGTGGAAGGCCCGGTAATGATGTTCCTCACCACCACCGCCATCGACATAGACGAAGAGTTGCTGAATCGTTGTCTGGTGCTGTCGGTGAATGCGGATCGGGAGCAGACTCAGGCGATCCATCGCTTACAACGTGAAGCGCAAACCCTCGAAGGTCTGATGAAACGCCAGGAGCGGCGGGAGATCATCCGACTGCACCAGAACGCTCAACGGCTGCTGAAGCCAATCGCCGTGGTGAATCCTTACGCCAAAGAACTGACCTTCCCCGATAGTCTCACCCGCACGAGGCGTGACCACATGAAGTATCTGACGCTCATCCGTGCGATTGCGCTGTTGCACCAGCACCAGCGGCCCACCCGCACGACCACCTGGCGAGGGAAGACGCTCGAATACATCGAGGCCACGCCCACCGACATCGCCATCGCCAATCGCTTGGTGTCGGAAGCGTTGGGCCGGTCGCTCGATGAACTGCGGCCAGAGACTCGGCGGATGCTGTTGCTCATCGACGAAATGGTCACGGCGCAATGCCAGCAACTCAAGGTGGAGCGATGTGATTTTCGTTTTAGCCGCCGTGATGTTCGCCACCACACCGGCTGGAGCGCCACGCAGGTACGCATCCACATGGATCGTTTGCAGGAGATGGAATATCTGCTGGCGCATCGTGGTGGCCGGGGCCAGAGCTTCGTTTATGAGCTTATCTTCGAGCGGGGCGACACTCCGTCGAAGCCGCAGATCCCCGGCCTGATTGATGTGTACGATTCCAACCTGACGGACTTGGAAGGTGGGTTGGCGGGGTCAAAACGGCCCCAAAACGGTGGGGTGACGGAGGGGTGGCGGGGTGACGGAACCCTCATGAATACTGGCGCAAATGGCATTTTTGTTCAAAATCACGAAAATGGCACTTCTACGGGCATCGGTGAAAATCAGGTCGTAGTCGCACGCCGCCATAACCATGCAGGAGGCCGGTGATGGCTCGGGTCCGCAAGCCTCGCAAACCCGTCGAGCAGCCGACCACGATGCTGGCGCTGCTCATGGAAAAGCACCTGGAAAACCTCCGCACCAAGAACTATTCCGAGTACACCATCAAGGGCCGACGTGTTCATATCGGCTTCTTTCTCGAATGGGTGGCCGACCGTGGCATCACCGAGCCGGTGGAAGTGACCCGGACGGTGCTGGAAGCGTATCAACGCTACATCTTCCACTACCGCAAGAAGAACGGTGAACCGCTCGGCTTCAACGCCCAACACGACCGCCTGGTGCCGCTGCGTGTGTGGTTCCGTTGGATGGCCCGGAATCATCACATCCTGCACAATCCGGCCAGCGAACTGGAACTGCCACGCTTGGCGCAACGCTTACCCAAGGCCGTGCTGTCGGCGGCGGAAGTCGAGCAGATCATGTTGCAGACGGACATCCACGATCCGCTTGGACTGCGTGACAGAGCCATCCTGGAGACCTTCTACTCGACCGGCATCAGGCGGTTGGAACTCTCGCAACTGAAGCTGTGGGACGTGGATCTGGAACGCTGCACGCTTACCATCCGCATGGGCAAGGGCAAGAAAGATCGCATGATTCCGTTGGGTGATCGGGCAGGAGCTTGGGTACGCAAATATCTGGAAGAGTCACGGCCAAAGCTGGTGAGCGAACCTGATGACCACTTCGTTTTCCTGTCTAATGGCGGCGAACCGTTTGCGCTGGACTATCTCACCGAACTGGTAAGCATGTATGTGAAGGCAGCGGAAATCAACAAGCAGGGATCGTGCCATATGTTCCGTCACACAATGGCGACGTTGATGTTGGAAGGCGGGGCCGACACTCGTTTCATCCAGGCGATGCTCGGCCATGCGGATCTTAAAACGACTCAGATTTATACGCATGTGGCGATCCGGCAACTTCAGGAAATCCACCGGGCCACGCATCCGGCGCAACTGCCGAAGGATCGGGCGGTGCCGACGAAGCGCACCAGCCTGGATGCCGCCGACGTGTTCGCCACCCTCGATGCCGAAGTCGAAGAAGACCCGGAAGCGTAGCGCATTCTGAACCCGGCAAGGCGCTAAAATGGCCGCAGTGATCGCAGCGGCCACAGAACAGAGCCATGTTCTTCCTTTAGCCGCTCTGTCTTTGTTTGCCGAAACCTCGCATCAGGGGCATCGACCTTCCAGCACCACCTTCCGTCCGGGCACCACGCTTGCTATCTCCAACACTGCGACCGGGATGCCGGTGTGCATGTACGATTCCGGCACATGGTCTTGTTGTACGGGCAAAGAACGGGATGCGGAGACGGGCCTCGATTACTTCGGGGCTCGGTACTTCTCGGCGGCGCAGGGGAGGTTTACGAGCCCGGATTGGTCGGAGAAACCGGAGCCGGTGCCGTACGCCAAGGTGATTGATCCGCAGACGCTCAATCTGTATGCCTACGTCCGCAACAACCCCTTGAGGAGCCGCGATGCCGACGGGCACGAAGTTGACCTGACGGGCGACGACAAGGCTAAGGCCGAGGAACAGAAGCGCATCACTGCAAATGCGTCGAAAAAGGGCGAGGCAGCCTTGTTCAAAACCGTCACCGATAAGAGTGGAAAGACAAGACTCGTCTTGGACAAAGCCGCCGCCGCGGACTTTAAGGGAACGCACTCGGCAGGCTATAACCTTCTCGTCGGGGCTATAGATGCGAAGCCGGTTGCCACGGTGGAGATGGTGGACCATGATTCCACCACAACCCTTTACGCGAATGGCAACGCCACCGTGCATCTTGATTGGAACGTCTCGGGTATCGATAAGGTGGTACCCCTGATCGACCCGAAGAGTCCCCAAAAGAACCAAATGCCATTCAGCATAATCGCGGGCCACGAACTTCTGGGACACGCTTTGGCGAACATGCTGCATGTTCCAGGCGCGAACCTGGACGGTCCAGGGACACCGGTATGGGGCGTTGAGCAGACCCTAAGACAGGAGCAGGGCCTGATACCACGGCCTGACAACATGCCATGAGGGCTTCCACCATTCTCCACGGACTGCTTTCCAGCGTGCTATTGCTCGGTCCTTCGGCAGTGGCCGTTGCGCTTCCTGACCCCACGATCTCGCATGGCGTCCACGTCGAGCTGGGACCGCCACGACAGACGGGGTCCCTGTTTCACTGGAAGATCAAGAACACGCTGGAAACAGCCGTGTTTGTCTACGACTTCTATCTGTGGGGACCAGCCCTGCACATAGGCACGAAGGCGGACAAGACGGTGTTCGAGACGGCGCCTACCGCCGAGGAACGATCATGCCCGCCGTACCGCTTTCCGCCCGTGCTCCTCCTGGCGATAGGCCCGGGAAGGACCATAGAAGGTGATTTTGTGGACTCCCCGCCTGAGGGCCTAGAGGGAAGGCCGGTTTCGCTGCAGGTAGCCGTGGGAACGGAACCCTACTCAGTGGTCACCGAGGCGGCGCGCTTCTACAACAGCAACTGCGAGCACAATCCCTACGATGCCATCGTCAGGTGGGGCACCGTCGTTGAAAGTGCTCCAGTCCGATGGAAGCCGGGGGACGGGAAGGTCCCCGCCCACGACGGCCCGCGTCGGCCCTGATCCGCGCTGTTTTTTCGTGCGCCACCGCTGGTTACTGGCGGCGAGCGGAAGAGCGATGCTTCGCATCGTCTGAGGATATGACACGGCAGCCCGGCCGGGTTCTGCAACAGATTGGGAATACCGGGGCAGCCTGAACTGCGTGATTTATTCAGAGGAAAGAAACCGGTCAGCCGGAACTGAGCGATTTTTCTGAGAGCCTCCCGAAGAAGCGGGTCGGGAAACTCGGGGACGGACGGGACGTAACCTTGCGGATCAGTCTTGTCGAAAAGCGAACGCCTGTTGCGCGGTCGAAAGGCTTTGCTTGGGCCGGCGGCCGCCCTTCTCCGGCGTAAGGCGGCGGCGCAGCGTGATTTCCAATTGGCGTACGAAGCCGGGCGAGCCCAGGGGGCGCCCGGTGTGAGTGCTCCGCCGGATCGCGAGGGTCTGTTCCTCCGGCACCGTTTCGGCCAGGAACTGCTTCCACGCCGGCGGGGTCCAGACCGAGCGCCAGGGCGCCAGGTCCAGCAGCGGGTCCTGCGCAGCCGGCACGCAGTGAGCGGCGGCGCTCGACCACGGGAAGGCTTGCGGTTCCGCGACCAGGCCGGCGCGGACCGGGTTCAGTTCGGTGTAGCGCAGGGCGGCCCAGAGGTGCGGCGGGTCCAGCGCACAGGAATAGTAGCGGCCCTGCCAGACGTGACCCGAGGACGCGTGCAGGGCGTTAAAATAGGCCGCGAAACGCCCATGGACCTGTTTGAGCGCCATGGCGAGAGAGTCGGGCCGCTGCGGGATGGCGATCAGGTGCACGTGGTTCGACATGAGGCAGTAGCCGAGCAGGGAGAGGCGATGGAGGCGGCAAACGTGCTGGAGGAGTTGCAGGTAAACGAGGCGGGCGGAGTCGGGTTCGAGGATGAACCGGCGGGCGTTGCCGCGCTGGGTGACGTGATGCGGCGTGTCGACCGCAACCGCGCGGGGGAGGCGGGCCATCGGTGATATGGTGGAAGCGAGCCGGCAAGACTCTCGGAAAACGTCCCGTCCGTCCCCGGTTTTTCCCGGTTTTTTTGTGCGAGCGATTTTCTCGCGCCCCAGTACTCCGGGACGGACTTTACCGGTGTGTCCGGTGCCGAGTATTTGCCCAGCCTGGATGCCGGGGCCGTGGCCTACACTGACGTCGTCGCGAAGAACGGCTCGGTCGCTGCGGCCGACACCGCAGCGCAGAAAGCGATGAGCGCAACGGATGCAAAATCGAATTACAAGGATCCGGTGAAAACGCCCGAGGTGAAGCACCATGACCCAGACTAGCCTGACGAATTGGAAGGCACTCAGCGCCACTGCGGCGCTATTTCTTACCCCCGGAATTGCTTGGTGCCAAGGCGGCAAGCCCACAGGTATCGTCAGCGTCGAGCCAAGCTCGTCAGTATCCGTTCGTGTCGAAGTTCGGGCATCTGGGAATCAGCTTGTGGTTCCGTACTGCGGCGAGGACGAGACCGGCATCCGTGTTCTGTGCTCAGGGGCCGCCGCCTTGGAAGTGGCAAGCGGCCAGGGCTGGGTCCCCGCAAGGCCGAAAAAGGAGGGGCAGATCCCCGGGGCCGTCCCTCGCGAACAATGGAGGACAGCAATTATCAATTCTGGAGGCCGCCGCTATTTTGTTTTCTCCTTCAGCAAGGAGTTCTTTGGCGTTCGCCAGGGGCAGCGCCTGCGAATTAAGATCGGCACTTGGGCGGATGCGGAATCGATGAAGGCCGGCACTAGCGCTGTCCAATTGACTAGTCCGCCGTTTGGATGCCCTTGACAAACGCTCCCCGACCGGAGAAATCCGGGACAGTAACCAATTACACATTTTCTTGAGAGTCTCTCCGCCGTCCATTCACCACGCCGGTATATGGCACGATTGGCACGGGCGGTCGCCCTCGACACTCCCCGCCACGTCACCCAACGAGGCAACGGCCGCCAGGATGTCTTCTTCACCGACCGAGATCGCGAGTGCGGCGCGCCGAGCGGGTCCTGTTCGGCTTGCGTTCGGTGCTTGTCCGGGTTTCATCCGGTCGTTGTCCGGTATTTTGTTCGGTCTTTTTCGGCGCTTGTTCGGCGGTCGTCCACTGGGACTTAGCGGTAGGCTTCGCGCCGGTCACGAATACGATGGATTTGGAAAAGGGGTCAGCCTGAACCGCCCCACCGCTGATTCCTCGGGGCTTCGCTGAGAAACGGTGCGACGCACCGGCTGAGGCATGACACGCCACCCCAGAATGGGAGCTGTATAGGAATTTTGAAGACCAGGGAGGGGGGAAACCGCGAGAAACTCGGGGACGGACGTGAAAAAGGGGTCAGCCTGAACCGCGTCTCCGCTGGTTACTGAGGAACGGCGCTTCGCGCCGGCTGAAGGGGGTGAAACGCAACCCCGGCCGGGTTCTGCAACAGATTGAAACAGATTGCAACCGTTTGAAACAGGTGGGGCCGCCATCCGCCCGGCTGCAACAAATTGAAACCGATTGCAACAGTTTGCAACTCTGGCGAGTTGAATTATGAGTAAGACACCATCCCTAAGCCTTCGGCTTAGTAAGAAAAACCCGTGACAGTAAGAAAAACCCGTGACAGGCTACGTGTTCACGACCTTCCTGAGACGAAAAGTGGCCTCCAACCACCATATGTCGTGTCCAGACTCGCGCGGATCGTCGCCGTCGGAATGCCCCATCACATCACGCAGCGCGGCAACTATCGGCAGGACGTGTTTTGCAGCGACGGCGATCGCCTCGTCTATCTCGGCCTGATCTCCGAGTATTGCAGTCCGGCACGCCTCCGGCTGATCGGCTACTGCCTGATGACCAACCACGTGCATCTGATCGTGGTGCCGGAACGCGAGGATTCTCTGGCGCGCGGTTTGGGGCAAGCGCATTGCCGCTATGCCCACTGCGTGAATGCCCGCCGGCGCTCGACGGGACACCTCTGGCAGAACCGCTTCTATTCCACCGTGATGGATGAGGTGCACCTGCTCGCGGCCATGCGCTATGTCGAGAGAAATCCGGTAAGGGCCGGCATGGTGGCCTCGGTCACTACATCGCGGAAGCGATCAAGCAGCCATTGGCCGCTAGCCGCCTCGGCGAGGGCGCTGGCGTAAAAGCCGCCACCTGTTCGTGTGTAGCAGCCGCGGAGGGCGGGCCGCCGCCTCGGCTATGCCGGCCCCTGGCCCATCAGGACGAGCACATGGCCCTTTTTGTGGCCGCTTTCGGCGATGCGGTGAGCCTCGACGATCTGCTCGAGGGGGTAGCGGCGGTCGATCACGGTGCGCAGCTTGCCGGCTTCGATCAACTCCTTGAGCAGGGCCTGACGGGCGGGTGTGAAGCGGGCCACACCGCCGACGATTCTCACGCCATGGATGCGCGCGACCCACACGCTGCGCAGAATCGCCCCGGCGATTCCCAGCACGCTCTTCGGCGCGCCGCAGCGAATGTATGGGCAACCGGGCTTGAGCGCGCGCAGGCTGCGGCGGAAGCCGCTGTAGCCGACGGCGTCGAAGATCATGTCATACACGCGGCCGGCGCGGGAGAAGTCCTCCTTCGTGTAATCGACCACTGCGTCGGCGCCCAGAGATCGCACCATCTCCAGATTGGCGCTGCTGCACACGCCGGTGACGCGCGCGCCGAAGTGTTTGGCCAGTTGCACGGCGAAAACGCCGACGCTGCCCGAGGCGCCATAGACCAGCACGTTCTGCCCGGCCTGAATCCCGGCTTCCTCCAGGAAATGGAGCGCCGAGACACCGCCGAACATCACCGCCGCGGCTTCTTCGAGCGGCATGTTGGCGGGCTTGAGCGCCACCGGGCCGTCCTCGGGTACGCATACGTACTCGGCGTGCGCGCCGAACCGGAAGCCGGTGGACCCGAACACCTCATCGCCCGGGCGGAAGCGGGTCACGGCCTTGCCGGCGCTCTCGACGGTGCCCGCAAACTCCATGCCGAGTATCCGCGGCTTGGTTCTGTCCCCGAAGCCCTTCATACGGCTGAGAAGGATTGGAGGGACGTGGCGCAGTCGCCAGTCGGCGGCGGCGACCGTGGTGGCACGAACGCGCACCAGAACTTCGTTGTCACTCGGAATGGGCGCCGGCACTTCCTCGATGTGAATCACCTCGGGCGGTCCGAATCCACGGCAGACGGCGGCTTTCATGAGCTAATCCTCTCGCAACAGGGTCACCGGGTCGAGGGCGAGCGCGCGCTGTGCCGGAATCCACGTCGCCAGCATACCGACGAGCGCCATGACCAGAACCACGCCGGTGAGCACCAGCGGGTCGCGCGGCGTGGCCTGGTAGACGATGAAAGCGAGAACGCGGCTGGCCAGCACTCCCAGGCCGACGCCGGCGGCCGAGCCCATCAGCAGCAGCTTGACCGGTCGGCCGAGGGCCGCTTTCAGAATCTCGCCGTTCCGCGCACCGAGCGCCACGCGGATCCCCAATTCCCGCTTCCGCCGGCTGACCGAATACGCGGCCATGCCGAAGATGCCGGTGACGGAAAGCACGGCGCCCATCGCGCCGAGCACGCCCAGCGCCACCACGGCCACGCGCGCCGGGAACAGCGCCACGTCGAGCATGCTGGCCCAGGTGCCGGCGTCCACGTTCAACCCGGAATCCAGCTCGCGAAGGGTCCGGCGGATAGCCGGCGTGAGTTCGCGTGGATCGCGGCGCGAGCGCACCAGCAGGTAGTCCATGGTCGAAGGCGCTTGCAGGCAGGGAACGAAGATGGCCGGTGCGCGGTCCTCCGCCACGCTCAGGTACTTCCCATCTTCGGCGACGCCGACGACCTGCACCCGCGTTCCATCCTGGAATTTGAAGTATTGGCCGGGCGCGCCCGCCACCGAACCGAACATCCGGCGGGCGAACTCGCGGTTGGCCACGGCGACGGCGGGTGCTTCCTTCTCGTCGTGCCAGGTGAAGGTGCGGCCGGTGAGCACCCGGGTGCCGGCCGTTTCGAAGTACTCGGGAGAAACGCTGTAGCGATAGGGCGTGGCGGCGACATCGGCCGGCCGCATGTCCGTCGTTTCGGCGCGAAAAACGTTGGTGGTTGCCGCGGCGGCGTACAGCAGCGGAGGATACTCGTTCACCAGGGCCACCCGCTCGACGCCGGGGATGGTCTTGAGAGCGTCGATCATGCGGCGCTGCATGGCCGGCACGCGGTCCGCGCTGTAGCCCGCGGCGCCCAGGTTGGTGCCGGCGAGCAAGACGCGGGCGTCGAAGCCGAAGTCGGCGCCGAGCGAGCGCACCAGGCCGCGCACCGCGACCAGCGACGACGTGATGAGGACGCCGCAGATGGCAATCTGCGCCACCACCAGCGCGTCGCGCAGCGTGACGCGCCGCGCCGCGTGGCCGCCAGCCCCGGCTTTGATCATCGTGTTCGGATTGGTGCGGAGGATCTGCCGCACCGGGACGATTCCGAACAGCAGTCCGCTGAGCACCGCGAGCACAAGAGCGACCAGGTAGGTGTGGGCATCGGCGGCAACCGGCACGTGAACGGGAGCGCGAGCGAAGGGTTGCCAGTCCGCCATCCGGCCCAACAGAAACAGGCTGCCGAGCAAGCCGAGCGCGCCGCCGGCCACGGAGACCAGCATGGCTTCGGTGAGGAGTTGACGCAGAATGCGATTGCGGCTCGAGCCGAGCGCCAGCCGCAGCGCCAGCTCTTTGGCGCGGTCGGTCGAGCGCGCCGCGAACAGGCCGCCCAGGTTGGCGCATGCCGCCAGAAGGATCAGTCCGGCCAGCACCATCAGGCCGGCCATGAATACGTTGACCGCGCCGCCGAAACTGGTGAGGCCGGTGCGGCCGAGCTCATACTTGTCCTGCGCGAATTCCCTGGGATAAGTCGCCGCCAGGTAGGCGCCGACGCGTTTCAGATCGGCCAGCGCCTGGGCGGGAGTGACGCCCGGTTTGAGGTGCCCGAAGGTTTCGAACAGCTCGCGGGAGCTTCCCCGCACGTCGAGCGGGCTGACGCCGTCGACGCGGTCCTGGTTGGTGATTGGTGTAAAGAAATCCGGAGACACGAACATCAGCGTGCCGCGGAAGCCCGGCGGGGCGACGCCAATGACCGCGAGCGGACGCCGGTTCACCTGGACCGTCCGGCCGATCACGCCGCGGTCGTCCTGGAAGCGGCTGTGCCAGTACGCATGGCTGAGCACGACGTACGGCGCGCTGTTGAGTCCGCGGTCTTCCCCGGCGCGATAGAAACGGCCGAGGTACGGCCGGATGCGCAGCACGTCGAAGTAGTTCAAGGTGGTGCCGAACCCGGTGGCGGAGGACGGGCTGTGGCCGGCGTCCAGGCTGGCGAAGAGGAAAGTGAACGCGGCCAGGTCCTCGAAGCTGCGGTTGCGCTGGCGCAGATCGAGATAGTTCGGGTATGAGTGGAAGCCGTTGTCGATGCCGTACTCGGTGCCCCACAGAGTCTCGCCCTGCGGCACGTTGAGCGGGCGCAGGATCAGCGCGTTCAGCACGGCGAACACCGTCGAGTTAGCGCCAATGGCGAGCGCCAGCGTCAGAATGGCCACCAGCGTGAAGCC
>Ga0187867_10001747_pt1 | contig 18539 bp, 15 predicted proteins | sample June2016WEW_13_1_FD_132976 | JGI IMG/M metagenome (GOLD analysis project Ga0187867, IMG submission 132976) | Peatland microbial communities from SPRUCE experiment site at the Marcell Experimental Forest, Minnesota, USA - June2016WEW_13_10 | ecosystem: Environmental > Terrestrial > Soil >...
AAAACTCGCCGCCCTGGAGGCGCAGACGCACCGCCGCTTCGTGAAGACGCACCTGCCAGTGGACGCCCTGGTGTACTCGCCGAAAGCCAGATACATTTACATTGGACGCGACGGACGCGACGTGTTGTGGAGTTTCTATAACCACCATTCGTCGGGCACCGAAGCCATGTACAACGGGCTAAATAACAGGCCCGGCCGGGTTGGCCATCCACTCGAGCCTCCGCCGGCCGACATTCGCGAATACTGGAACGGCTGGTTCGAACGGGAAGGATACCCCTATTGGCCGTTCTGGGAGAATATTCGCAGTTGGTGGGCGATCCGCCATCTCCCGAATATTTTGATGGTGCACTTCGACGTTCTCCGCAGGCAGTTGCCGGGACAGATGCGGCGCATCGCCCGATTTCTGGATATCCCGATCGACGAGGCTAAGTGGGACACCGTCGTCGAGCATTGCACTTTCGAATGGATGCGGGAGCACGGCGAAAAAATCGTTCCCTTGCGCGGAGCGCTGTGGGTGGGCGGAACGAAAACCTTCATCAACAAGGGCACCAACGGAAGGTGGCGAGATACTCTGACTGCGGCGGAATCGGCTGAATACGAAGCGAGAGCCGCGGCCGAATTAGGGCCCGAGTGCGCGCGCTGGCTAGCGACTGGCGAAAGCTCAGAGAGCGAGTGAGGAATCGGAACTACCGCCTGACTTCACCACCGCCGGCGCGCTGTGCGATATGTCATCTTGGTTTTCGAGGTGGTTTCGCGGCGACAGGACGAGTGGGTATGGGGCTGGGATGCCACGCCCGGAATCGTGTCCGTCTGGGCGGAGTTGGATGCGCGCGCCACCGTCTGGCGCCGGCTTCCGAAAACCGGCAAACTGGTCCGCGAGGAGGCGCGTTTCCAACCATGGCTAGTGCTGGACCGGCTCGATGACCTGCATCATCTGGGTGAGCGGTTTGGTCCGGAGGGCGGCCACCGGGCGCTCATCACATACAGTGAACTCGCCGGTCCGGGTGCTTTGCGTTACCTGGTCCGCGCGCAGGACGGGCGATCGCTGATTTCGGCGGTTCTGGAAGGAGCCAGCCGGCGGCTCGGCCGCCGCGTCTCACACCTGCGCGAGTTGGGCAAACAGACCGTGCTCGCGCTGACTCCGGAGGAGCAATACCTGGTCGCATCGGGGCGGACCTACTTCCGCGGGCTCTCCTTCGACGACCTGCATCGAATGCAGTTCGACCTGGAGACGACCGGTCTGAACCCGGAGCGCGATCGGATCTTCATGATCGCCGTGCGCTACTCGTCGGGCGCCACGGATACCCTCGAGGCGCCATCCAGCGGGAATGCCGGTGAGGCCGCGTTGATCCGGGAACTAGTCGCAAAAGTAAGGGCGGCCGATCCGGATATCATCGAGAACCATAACTTGCACGGGTTCGACCTGCCGTTCCTCGCCAGGCGGGCGCAGATTCTGGGCGTGGCACTTGCCTTGGGCAGGATCGGGCCGCCAGGTCTGCGCGTGCGGGCGGCCAGGCGAGGCCTCGCGGCGGATGCGGCGGGACGGCGCGTACGGTATGTGGCGCCAGGGCGCGAATTCATCGACACACTGGATGCTGTATTGCGCTACGATTTCGCTACCCGCGAGTTGCCGAACCACGGACTCAAGGCCATCGCACGGCACCTGGGGATCGCGGGAACGGATCGAGAGCAGATCCCGGGAAGCCAGGTTTACGCCGTGTATCGGCGCGATCCCGAACGCGTGCGCCGCTACGCCAAGGCGGACGTATGCGAGGTGGCTGGAGTTGCCCGGATGCTTGGCGGAGCGGCCTTCGCGCTGGCGCAGATGGCGCCCCGGCGATACGAGCGGCTGGCTGACGCCGGCGCCGCCACCGGCGTCATCGACCCGCTCCTGGTGCGCGCATATTTGCGCGCCGGTATGGCTTTGCCGGCACACCAGCCCGGCGACGGAACGCCGCACAGCGGCGCCGCGCTGCATCTGTTTGCCGCGGGAGTCGCGCACCGGGTCGTGAAAGCGGACGTCGCGAGTCTGTATCCATCGCTGATGCGGGCTTATCGGATTGGCCCATCCCGCGATCATCTGGGAGCGCTGCTCGCCATGGTGGATCGGTTGGTCGAGTTGCGGCTCGCCGCGAAGGCCAACGCACGGCAATCGGTGGAGTCGGCTGAGCGTTATGGGTATGAGGCCATGTCGGCCGCCATGAAACTGGTGGTGAATTCGGCCTATGGTTACCTTGCCGCGGGCGGTCTTACGCGATTCGCAGACGTCCATGCGGCGAACGAAGTCACGCGCCGCGGCCGGGAAACGCTGGAGCTGATGTGCCGGGAACTAGCGAACCGCGGTGTCACGCTGCTAGAAGCCGATACGGATGGAGTTTACTTCGCGGCGCCCGAGGGATGGACCGAACCGGATGAGCGGCGCGCAGTAGCAGAAGTGGCCGCCCTCCTTCCTCCGCGGGTGCAACTGGAGTTTGAAGGCCGTTACACGGCGATGCTGTCTCACGAGCCGAAGAACTATGCGCTGCTAAGGTATGACGGCTCGCTGATCCTGCATGGCGTAGCCTTTCGTTCCAGCCGGGCGGAGCCTTTCGGGGAAGCATTTCTCCGCGAAGCCGTCAGGCATTTGCTCGTTGGAGATGTGGCCGGCGTCCGCGAGGCGTACCTATCCGCGGTGGACCGCCTGCGGCGGCGCGAGTTGCCGACGCGCGATGTCTCATCGCGAGTGCGGCTCACCAAAACACCCGCCGAGTATTTCGCGGTGCGAGAGAGCCGCCGCGAGTTGCCTTATGAAGCCATGTTGGCAAGTGGCCACCGATCCTGGAGCGCCGGCGATCGCATGCGCGTGTATCGCAAAAGGAAGGGCGGGTGCGGGTTGCTGGACGAAACGGAAGACGGTGCGGATGGCAGAAGTACCCTGGATGATCGGGATTACGATGTCGATCATTATGCGCGCCAGCTCCGCCTGACATTCGCCTCGCGTCTGGCGTGCGCGTTTACTGCGGCCGACTACGAGACCGTATTCGCCAACCCCGACCAGATGTCGCTCTTCATGCCCGAAGTGACGGCGATACGTCCCGTTTTGAAAAAGAAGTCGCAAACATAACATCGCGGAGGCGGTTGGATGTATACTGTCTGACTGAAAGGGATACACGAATGCGAAAGCTATTGATTCACATCACGATCGGTTTGGTGGTTACCGCAATCGGAGCGATTGCGGCTGACAACTCGCTGGGGACGTGGAAATTGAATATGGAGAAATCCAAGTTCAGTCCGTCCGCCCCAGTCAAGAGCCTCACCACCACCAGGGAAGCCACTGACAGCGGGATCAAGGTCACCACTACCGGAGAGCGAGCCGGCGCCACTGGCGACACATCGATCAATTCCAGCTACATCGCAAAGTACGATGGAAGCGAATCGCCGGTGACCGGCGCGCCCTATGACACCATATCCATCAAACAGGTGAATGCAAATACTCTCACTTTCAGCGCAAAGAAGATGGATGGGAAGTACAACGTCACCGGTCGGAGCGTGGTCTCGAAGGACCGCAAGACCATGACCCACACCATCAAAGGCACGAACACTGATGGTAAGCCGTACATGGCGACGATGGTCTGGGACAAGCCGTAGCGAAGCCGTTACCGTCACCATCACCGAATGCCTCTGTGGATTTGCTTGGTTGCACACAAATGGCGCCGCAATTGGGTGTTGGCATAGCCGACTCCTTTTTCCTCCGGTATACAGCAGGCTAGCAGGAGGGAATGTGGATCTGGTTCGCAGTTCTGCGGGGGACGACTCTGGGGGGAGCTTGACCGCCTCAACCCGAGTGCGTGGCCATGCGCAATCCTCTGAGCGTCGGTCCGGGGCGTGATGCGAGATCGTGGTTCAGAAGCCGGACGATCCAAGGCCAGTACCGGACAGCGCGAGGCTAATCGCACACGTGCGGCCGCAAATGCATCAGTCGGCCACGCCGCGGACCCGCTCCGCCCGCAGCCCAGGGGCATGGCTGGCGCTTCGCGCAGCCTTGTGCCGGCGGCCGTTCCGGCGCCAGCCGCCCGTGGTCCGTCGCCGCGACCGCCGGCGGGCGGATGGGCTACGCGAGCGGCGACGGACGTCATCCAACGCGAGGGCACGCGTTGAATCAACTGCCACCCGGTAACGTTAGACAAGACTCTTTAAAGGTGCAAGAATTTTGTTGGTGACCCAATACTTCAAAATACGAATCCTGGTCGTCTTGCTGATATTCCGGCTGATGGTTGGCTTCATCGTTGCCGGATGGAGCCCCTACTCCATCTTGTCGACACATCCCGTGAGATCCTTGACAGAACTTGTTCCGCTCACTCTGGCCGGTGCGTTGCTAATTGGAGCCGGTGTGTCTGGCTATCTCTGGTGCGCGTGGGATTTTGCCTTTACGGGCCTTTCTTTTGGCCCTTCCGTGCCTGTGGAAAGGGGAATTTACGGATTTCTGAGGCATCCGATGTACTTCAGTTTGACAGTGGTCCTGTTGGGCGAGAGTCTTTTCTTCAAGTCTTGGAAGTTGTTGGAATATACGTTGGTGTGTGCGCTTCTTACGCACATATTCGTCCTCCTTTACGAAGAGCCGCAGATGGTGAAAAAGTGGGGTCCTGCGTACCTTCAGTACGCTGAACGGGTGCCTCGGTGGATTCCACGGATTCGCCGCCCCTTCCCTGGATCCAGTCGCTTTCACTGAAGCCTCGCCTTCGGCGGTCACAGCAAGACCGGCACGGTGAGCCTGCAAAACTGGCTTGCAAGTTGGCCCGGCTGGGTGATTTTCGGACGCTTATGGGGCTAAGCCTCAGGCGTTCGCGTCTCGGATGAGGAAAGCGGCTTAGTAAGCGACGGGCGCTTGAGGTATGCATGCGGTAGCCCGCGGGGAAGAACCTCGTTGCAGCATTCTTCGTTTCAGATTACTGCAGCGGCTTGTCAACGCATCGGCGGTATCGCGGAAATCGCCAAAAACAGGTGTGTGACCATCGCGCAAGGAATCTTCGAAGCGTGGGACTGTCGCCGGACGTGTGCGAGCCGTAGGCCGCGCTCGACGCCGCCCATCGTGCGCGCCGCCCCTCGGACCAGCGCCGCGCGCAGCCCAGGAGCATGGCTGACGCTGCCCGTCATCGGCTTTATTTTCCTGCCGCTCACCACGATCGTTTATGCACGGGAACTGAACAGCGGCATGCCGACGGCGGGAATCAATCTTCTGTGGCTGCGTCGATCTAGGCGGGCTGGGTGGCGGCGCGCATCGCCAATCGCGGCGTTGAGTGGAACCGGCAGCCTCTACCCGCGACTTGCCGCCTTCGCCTCTTCGCGCAGCGCGGCGATCCGGTTCTGCAGCGTTCGCAGGCTGATCCCCAACATCTCGGCGGCCAGCTTACGATTGCCGCGCACGTGCTCGAGCGTGAGCTTGATGTATTCCTCCTCGAGCTTCACCAGTGGCCGGCCGGGCTGGAGCATGACAGGACCTTCGTAGGGAGTCGACGGCCGGGCGTACGGGCCGGAGCTCTCGCCGAACGCAAGGGAAGGCAGGTTCGTCAGCCGGATCAAACCTTCGCCTGCCAGGATGACGGCTCGCTCTAAAACATTGCGTAGCTCCCGCACATTGCCAGGCCAAGCGTACCGATGCAGTACATCCAGCACTTCGGCGTCGAGTCCTGTAACGCGCGTGCTGTACTTCTTGTTCAGATTCTGCAGCATGACATCGGCGATCTGCGGGATGTCTTCCTTATGTTCACGCAGCGGCGGAATTACGATCTGGAATACACTCAACCGATAATAAAGCTCTTCGCGCAAATGCGTTCCGAGTTCCTGACTGGTGGCGGCAAGTACGCGGGCGTCTACCGCGATTTCATGCTTGCCTCCCAACCGCCGTACCCGCAAGTCCTCGAGAACGCGCAGCAGCTTAGGTTGCGTGGACTGCGGCATCTCGCCGATTTCGTCGAGAAACAACGTGCCCCCATGCGCCTGCTCAAAGCAACCGGCCGAACGCTCCATGGCTCCGGTAAACGCGCCTCTCTCGTGGCCGAATAACTCGCTCTCCACCAGAGCCTCGGGCAGGGCGGCCGCATTGATCGCAACGAAAGGTCCATCACTGCGGGGACTGCCTTTATGGATCTCCCGGGCAACCAGTTCTTTCCCAGTCCCGCTCTCTCCGCGGATCAATACGGGCGCTGCCGTGGGCGCCACTTGCCGGATTAGCGAGAAAATCTGCTGCATCGCCGGGGAAGTCCCCGCCATGTCCCCCAGTACGCCGCGCAGGCTCAGGTCGCGCTTCAGCTCGTCGGTCTTCCGCAGGCTTCTGTTGTAGCGAATCGCGCGTTCCAAAAGGGTCTTGAAGGCGCGCGGCTCCACCGGCTTCTCCAGGTACCAGAATGCCTTGAGGTCGTGAACCGCGGACAGCGCTTTGTCCATGCTGCCGAATCCGGTGAGCGCGATCGCCGGGGTGAGGTCGCCCCGTTCCTTCAAGTAGCGCAGCAATTCGAAGCCGTCCATGCGCGGCATGACTAGATCCGCGACGATGACATCCGGATTGAAGGCGGCGAGCCGTTCCAGCGCCTCCTGCCCGTCGCCCGCAACCTGCGTTTCAAAGTCCCCCGCGGGAAGCATGGCGGCCAAGGCGGTACGCTGGCGTTGGTCGTCGTCAACGATGAGTATCCGGCCCGGAACCGCAGGCAATCGGGGCATTGTTTCTCTATTTTAGCAAGAACCGGAGGAACGGGTGCCCTAACTCGGATTGTGCATCCCTCGGGGGACGGCTTTTCAGCCGGCTCTGGCCACCCAAAAGGCGGCTGCGGCCAAGATTGGCCGCCCTCCAAGGAGCGAAACTACGCAACTTGACACACTACCTAGCGCCGGTTGGCAGGCGGCGGGTTCTGACGGCCTGTGGGCGTCTGGAGTTCCTCAAGGCCGCGGTTCCCGCTCAAGCTTGCCGGGCTCTCGCTGGCATCCGGATTCGGTTGAGCTGGCGAGTGGAGAGGGCACTCATCCGCCGGCTGGCTCCCGGCCACGAAATATTCAGGGTACGTCGAAGAGCATTCCGGAACTGCCAGTTGCCGCGACTCCGAGCAGAGATTCACCCGCGCGACGCCCGAGGGCGCGAGAAACGATTTGGCATCGCGGTAGCCGCGGTGTTCGATCGCACGCTTCATGAACTCGGTCCAGATAGGCAACGCCGATTTGGCTCCTTCCAGGTTCAACTGACGGTTGTCGTCGAACCCTACCCAAACCACGCACAGCAGTTGGGAAGTAAAGCCGGCGAACCATCCGTCGCGCGAGGTGCCGGTCTTGCCCGCCGCTGGAACCTTGAATCCGCGCGCCCGCGCTGCGGCTCCCGTTCCGCTGCGCAGTACTTCTTCCAGCAGGTTGACCATCAGGTATGCCACCCGCGGATCCAAGGCCGGACGGGCCTCCGGCGAGTGTTGGTAAAGCACCTGGCCGTCGGGCGAACGCACCAGGGCCAGCATGGCAGGCTTCACGTAATTGCCGCCATCGGCGAAAATGGTGTAGGCGCCGGCGATTTCCAGTGGCGTAGCTTCGTAGGCGCCCAGCGCTACCGCCGGCGTGGGCTTGATGTTGTCGTTCATGCCTGCGCGCCGCGCCATTTCCACCACCGCCCCATACCCGACCATCTGCGCCAGTTTCACCGTGGCCACATTCAACGAGTGCGCCAGTGCCTGCCGCAGCGTCACGGTTCCCCTGAAATCGCGCTTGAAGTTGCCCGGCTGGTATGTTTGATTGTCGAATTGGAAGGTGCTGGGCTCGTCCACTATGGTGGTCGCGGGAGTGAAAATCTGCGCGCCCCCTTCTATCGCGGTATTCAGCGCCGCGGCGTATACGAATGGCTTGAATGCGGAACCCGGTTGACGTTTCGCGGCGGTGTGATTCAACTGGCTGGACCCGTAGTCCCGTCCACCCACCAGCGCCTTGATCTCACCGGAATGCGGATCGAGGGCGATCAGCGCCACCTGCGGCTGGCCGGGTGGGATGGGGTCGAGATGCTTGCGCTTGCGGAGTTGGTCGTCCACATTCTGCATCCCAATCCGCACCGCCTCCACGGCGGCGCGCTGGAGGTCCATGTCGAGCGTCGTATAAACGTAGTCGCTTTGTGGATTGTGCTCCCCCAGCCGGCTTTGCAGTTCATCGTTGACCAAGTCCAGAAAGTACTGCGAATCGAGAGCTTCCGTGTCTCCCGTCCGCACCTGGACCGGAGTATCGACCGCGGCGCGATATTCCCGATCGGTTAGGAATCTGTTCTCGATCATCAGATGCAGCACACGGTTGCGGCGCTCTTGGACGCGGTCCGGATAACGAAACGGATTGTAGTAGCTGGGCCGCTGCACCATACCGGCCAGCATGGCTGCTTCGGGTACGTTCAACTGCGAGATGTCCTTACCGAAGTAGGCCCGGGCGGCTTCGCCGAAGCCGTTGATGCTGAATGTGCCGAGGCGGCCCAGATACACCTGGTTTGCGTAGTATTCGAAGATCTGCTGCTTGGTCAGCGCATGCTCCAGGTGCATGGTGATGAGCAGTTCCTCGGCTTTGCGTTTCCAGTTTTTGTCCGGCGCGAGCCACAGGATGCGCGCAAGCTGCATGCTCAGGGTGGACGCTCCCTGCTCCTTGCGCCCGGTCTTGAGATCCACGAACGCGGCCCTGAGGATGCGGAACAGATCGAAACCGCCGTGGGTGAAGAAACGCTTGTCTTCCACGGACACGACCGCGCGCACCAACGCGGGAGGAATTTCGGAAAATCTTACCAGCCGGCGCTTCTCGCGATTGCGATCCGACTGGTTGGTGAGGAGTTGCCGCGGGAATTGGTATTCCTGGCGCTCGGTGTTGTCCGCCGGCGAAACAATGCGCGCAACCTTGCTATCCGAACCGCTGCCGGAAAAGTAGACCACCGCGGGTTCCTGACCCGAATAGGATTGGCGCCCGGGGAAGATCGCGAGCGCGTTCGGCCGGACGCCAAACCACCCGACCGGATTGCCGCGCGACTCGCTATAGCCGTTCTCGCGAAGATACGCGAGGGCATCCCCGAGGGACAGACGATCGCCGGTTGAAACGATGCGCGGACCCGCGAAGATGTTGAGCGTTCCCGCGAACACTCCAGCCCTGAGTCTCTGTTCGGTCAGGCGGGCGAATTTCACGTAGCAGCAAACGAAGACCGTCAAGCCCGCCGCGGCGAAGGTGGCGGCCGCAATGAGCATGATCCTGGCGATCCGGCTGGTATACCACGCTGGAGGCCGTGGTTGGGGATGCGCAGGTTTCTCTGCCAGGACTTGCGGCTCTGGGTTCTCCCGATTCGGAACGCTGATGAGGTCGGACAATGACGAGGCCCTCCGGCGCCGTTTTGAAGGGCACGCCGGGGGCCACCAGCAAGGCCACAGAATCTGCACTTCTCGTGACTCATTCTGCACGTACTCTAACGGCCGGACCGTGCCACATAAGCCCCGGAGAAGGCAGCGAAACTGGAGCCCGGCGATCGCGGCGTCCGTTTTCTTACTTGCCGCCGGAGACATTTCGCTTTGGCGTTCAATCTGCTCCACAGAAGCGGGAAACAACAACAGGAGATCGAGCATGGCCGAATTAAGCACAACGGAATTGATATTGATCGCCGCTCTCGTCGCGATTGTGATCGGCGGCATTGCCGCGCTGCTGGTTCTTCGAAAGCGCCGGACCCAGAAACTGCGCACCAGGTTCGGCGGCGACGAATATACTCGCGCCGTGCAAGAAGGGGGTAGCCGGCGGCACGCGGAAGCCGGGCTCGAAAAGCGCGCCGAAAGAGTCGAGGCCTTCCACGTCCGCCCCCTCACCGCAAGCGATCGGGCGCGCTTCGCGGAGTCGTGGCGCGGCGTCCAGACACGGTTTGTCGACGGCCCCGCCGGTGCGGTAACGGAGGCCGACCAACTGCTTGGCGATGTGATGTCCACGCGGGGTTATCCGGTAAGCGACTTTGAACAACGCGCCGCGGATATCTCCGTGGACCATCCACTGGTTCTGAAAAACTACCGGACAGCCCACGAAATCGCGCTTCGGCAAACGCTGGGGAAAGCCAACACGGAAGACCTGCGCCAGGCAATGGTTCACTATCGGACCCTCTTTGAGGAGCTGGTCAACGAGCCGGAGATGCCGCTTGCGAAGGTTGCGTCATGAACGCTTCGGGTAACGGAGGGGCGCCCGCTATAGCCGTTGTGGAAGAAACGACGCCCCTGTTTTCGCCCGGCGAAGCCAAGGATTTTCGCGCCCGCTGGGATACGATCCAAGCCGGGTTTGTCGACGAGCCACGCGGAGCCGTGGAGCAGGCGGATAGTCTGGTGGCGGAGACGATGAAGCGCCTGGCGGAGATATTTACGGATGAACGGGCGAGGCTTGAGGGGCAGTGGGATCGCGGCGACGGTGTATCGACCGAGGATCTCCGGCTTGCGTTGCGCCGTTACCGGTCGTTTTTCGGCCGCCTTCTTTCGTTATAGGTTGTACCGGTTGCACCCGATCCCATGACACGTCTCACGGTAGTTCTCATATTCGCGCCTTTCGCAGCCGCTTCGTCAGGCTACGCCGAAGTCACTCTGGAAAACGGCTACAGCCAAATGTATAACCTCCAGTTCGAGGAGGCCCACGGCACATTTCAGGAGTGGGAGCGGTTGCACGCCAGCGATCCCTTGGGCCCAGTCTCCGATGCCGCGGCTTTCCTGTTCGAGGAGCTCGACCGCCTGCATGTGTTGCAGTCGGAGTTCTTCGTTCACGACCAGCACTGGATCACCGATCACAAGCTCGAGCCCGATGCCGGCCTGAAGCTGAGATTCGAAAACGCGCTGGAGGCCAGCCGCGAACTTTCCAGCCGCAAGCCGGACGACGAAAACTCGCAGTTTGCCGCGATCCTGCGCACCGGGCTGCACTCCGATTACATGGCTCTGATAGCGAAACGCTATGTTGCCTCCCTGCAGGAGATGAAAGCCGGCCGCATGATGGCGGAAAAGCTGCTGGCGAAAGATCCGAACCTCTATGATGCATGGATCGCGGTCGGCGTGGAGAACTACATGCTCAGTCTCAAACGGGCGCCAGTGCGGTGGATCCTGCAACTGGGCGGCGCGCAAACGGACCGGGGGATCGGGATCGAAAAACTGAAGCTCGCCGCGGAGAAGGGCCACTTCCTGGCGCCCTTCGCGCAGTTGATGCTGGCGGTGGCGGCGCTGCGCGACAGCGACCCAAATCGCGCCCGCGAGATCTTGTCAGTCTTGGCGCGGGAGTATCCGCACAACCCGCTTTACCGGCAGGAGTTGGCCCGGCTCAGTCCCGCGATCGCCGTGCATGACGCCGCGCAGTGAGACGGGATTCCGCGCCCGCACGCGCTCTCCCCTGCCCCCGATTATTTCGGGATCCGTTCGTCTCTGTGCTCAATGAAGTTGAGAATGTCGAAGGGCTTCACGGCTCGATCCGGGAAGAAGCTGTTCACTGCCTCCTGCTCGTCGTTGAAGAACTCAAAGGCGATAGCCAGCTTGGTCAGTAAAAACAGTTCCAGGTGCGACTTATTGACATGGAGCAGCGCCAGCCTTCCGCCTGCTTTACTCAACCTGGCGAGGCCAAACACCAAGGTCCCCAGCCCGGTGCTGTCAATGTGGCTGACGTCTTTGAGATTCAATACGATGTCGACCTTGCCGGACTGATACAGCGCATGCAGCCGGTCGCGCAATTCCAAGTCTCCAGGCCCGAGCGTGAGCGGGCCTTCAAGGTCGAGAATGACGATACCTTCGCGCTCCCGCTGTTCGATCTGGAGGCTCATGCTTCTAAGGCTGCGCCGTGCGCTCTAACCAAGAACCCTGCGTCCCTGGATCAGGCGGATGACCATGACGATCAATGCAATGACTAACAGGATGTGAATCAGCCCGCCGGCGGTGTAGGAGGTTGCCAATCCCAAAGCCCACAAAACCAGCAGAATTATACAGATTGTCCAAAGCATGTTTTGCTCCTTCGCGACTCATGCAATGCAAGAGGGGTTCCAAAGCGCGGGGGCAAGTCAACAACGCCGTACCAGGGAGTTCCATAGGGAGCAAATGCACAATCTGCACTTGATCCCGGCAGTTGTTGCCGTCAACACCGTTATCTACAGGTTCACCCGAACGGTGCCGCGCGTGCTCTAGCATTCCTGGCGCTACAGGCAAGTTCGTCGAAAACGGTAGCCTCCCAGAAGGAACTCATGAGGACATATTCAGCTACTTCAATTACCAGAGCCGTCTTGACGACCCTCCTCTTCGCGTTCTCCGCATTTGCGCGCGACCACAACTTTCTGAACGGCACTTGGAACTTGGTGCCCACCAAGAGCGATTTTGCGGGCCAGCCAGTCGTTCAAACCGGCACGGTAACGATCGACGAGCGAGAGGGCATCGTCACCATCTCACGCAATTTCGTGTATGCAGGCGCCATCGAGACGTTCTTCTACCGCGACATGACCGACGCCCAGAACAACTCCACGATTCACACTGGCAAAGACCTCAAGAGCAAGACTAAATGGGATCACGACGTCCTGAAGGCGATCACCACGCAATCCGGCGCGGTGACGGTCGAAAGCTACAGTCTGGCGGCGGATGGCAGCATGCTGGTCAGCGTGGTAAGGCCCGAGCAGAAGCCGATCGCCCTCGTCTTCCAGCGCCAATAGCACAACCGCCAGGAATCCGACCATATTCGGTCAGATGACGCGCGCAGGTCGGGAAAGGACACTACACATGGCAAACGGACTTTTGACGGCGGCTTTCGCCGAGGATGCCGCCGGCGGGGTGGACGTCATCACCGAGGTCCGCCGCGAGGAGGCCCTGCTCAAAACAGGGGCCTTGCAGAACGCGATTTTCAATAGCGCCAACTTCTCGAGTATCGCCACCGACGAGAAAGGCGTCATTCAAATATTCAACGTGGGCGCCGAGCGTATGCTGGGCTATGCGGCCGCGGACGTGGTGAACAAGATCACCCCGGCGGATATCTCCGATCCGCAGGAAGTGATCGCCCGCGCCCTGGCATTGAGCGCCGAGCTCGAAACCACGATTACGCCGGGCTTCCAGGCCTTGGTCTTCAAGGCCTCGCGCGGGATTGAGGACATCTATGAACTGACCTACATCCGCAAGGACGGCAGCCGCTTTCCGGCTATCGTGTCGGTCACGGCGCTGCGCGACGATCAAGGCGCCATCATCGGCTACCTCTTGATCGGCACCGACAATTCCGCGCGCAAGCAGGTGGAAGCCGAGCAGATGAAGCTCGATCAGCGCCTGCGCGATCAGCAATTCTACACGCGCTCCCTGATCGAATCCAACATCGACGCGCTCATGACCACCGATCCGGCCGGCATCATTACCGACGTCAACAAGCAGATGGAGGCCCTTACCGGCTGCACGCGCGACGAGTTGATCGGCGCGCCGTTCAAGAACTACTTCACCGATCCGGAACGAGCCGAGGCGGGCATCAAGCTGGTGCTGCGCGAGAAAAAACTGAGCAACTACGAGCTCACCGCGTGCGCCCGGGACGGCAAGACCACCGTCGTGTCCTGCAACGCGACCACTTTCTACGACCGCGACAGGAAGCTGCAGGGCGTGTTCGCCGCCGCGCGCGACGTCACCGAGCGCAAACTTCTCGACCATGCGATCGACGAGCAAAACCTCGAGTTGAAGAGAGCCAGGGCCACGGCGGAAAAGGCCAACCTCGCAAAATCGGATTTCCTTTCCAGCATGAGCCATGAGCTGCGCTCGCCGCTCAATGCGATCCTGGGCTTCGCCCAACTCATCAAATCCGATTCTCCGCCGCCGACACCCGCACAAACGGAAAGCATCGATCAGATTCTGCATGCAGGATGGTATCTGCTGGAGCTGATCAACGAAATCCTGGATCTCGCGCAGATCGAGTCCGGAAGGCTGGCGCTGTCGCGGGAACCGACTTCGCTGACCGAAGTCGTGCTCGAATGCCAGGCCATGATCGAGCCGCAGGGCCAAAAGCGCGGCCTCAAAATGACCTTCCCGGTGTTCAACGTTCCCTGCTTTGTGGATGCCGATCGGACCCGGTTGAAGCAGGTTCTCATAAACCTTCTTTCCAACGCCATCAAATATAACCAGATGAACGGAACGGTGGTGGTGGAAGTGGACCGCATCAAGGGTGCACCGGAGCGGATTCGTGTGAGCGTGAAGGACAGCGGCGCGGGATTGCCCCCGGACATGCTGACGCAGCTTTTCCAGCCTTTCAACCGATTGGGGCAAGAGAGAAGCGCCGAGGAAGGCACGGGCATCGGCCTGGTGATGAGCAAGCGGCTGGTGGAATTGATGGGCGGGGAGATCGGTGTCGAAAGCACCGTGGGGTTCGGCAGCGTGTTCTGGTTCGAACTGAACTCCACGGCGGCGCCGCACCTGGCGGCTGACAGAGCCGACTCCGGGGCGCGTCTGAAAGCGCAGGTGCCGGACGGCGCACCGCTGCGCACGCTGCTCTATGTGGAGGACAACCCGGCTAATCTGAAGTTGATCGAACAACTCATCGCCCGCCGTCCCGACATGCGTTTACTGACCGCGAGAGATGGAGACGTGGGAATCCAGCTTGCGCGCGCCAACCAGCCGGAGGTCGTTCTTATGGACATCAATCTGCCTGGCATCAGTGGCATCGAAGCCTTGAGAATCCTTCGCGAGGACCCGGCCACGGCGCACATTCCCATAGTGGCCCTCAGCGCCAATGCGATGCCGCGCGACATCGAAAAGGGCCTGCAGGCGGGATTCTTCCGGTATCTCACTAAACCGATCAAGGTCGATGAGTTCATGCACACGTTGGATGAAGTATTGGAATTCGCGCGCCAAGAGGCCGATCATGCCCAGTGATCGACGAAGGCCATGGTCAGTCCAGCCGACATTCTGAATGCCAGAATCCTGGTCGTTGACGAACTGGAAACCAACGTCCATCTGTTGGAGGGCATGCTGCGTATCGCCGGCTATACTTCCGTCGAGTCCACGACCGATCCGTACCAAGTCTGCGAGCTGCACCGCAAGAACCGCTACGCGCTCATCCTGCTCGACCTCCAAATGCCCGGCATGGACGGATTCCAGGTGATGGAAGGCCTGCAGGAAATCGAAAAGGACGCCTATCTTCCGGTCCTGGTGATCACCGCGCAGCCGGGTCACAAGCTGCGCGCGCTCGAAGCCGGCGCTAAGGATTTCGTCGGCAAACCGTTCGATATGGCGGAGCTGCGCGCGCGCGTACGCAACATTTTGGAAGTCCGCCTCTTGCACCTGGAAACGCGCAAGTACAGCAAAGCGCTGGAGGAAACGGTCCGGGAACTCGAGCGAAGCCGCGAACTGCTTCGCCTCAAAACCCTGGCGGAGCAAGAGATGCGCGAGCGGGAATTAGCCTTGGCCCAGGAAACTCAGGAAAGCCTGTTGCCGCGTTTCCTGCCCCAGTTTGAGAATTTTCGCATCCATGCATATAACAGTCCCACGCGCTATGTGGGAGGGGATTTCTACGATTTCCTGCAACTGAGTTCGGGGGAATGGATGGGGGTTCTGGCGGATGTCTCCGGCAAGGGGATATCCGCGGCCCTGCTCAGTTCGATGGTGCTGGGCGCGCTCAGAATGGAGTTTCGCTCCGGGACTCAACCGCACGAGGTCTTGAGCCGGATTAACCAGCTACTTTGCGAAAGATCCCTTCCCTCTCAGTTCGTGACGCTGTTCCTCTTTCTCCTGAGCTCCTGCGGTACCGGGCAATTCATCAGCGCGGGGCACAATCCAGCCTATTTGTTCCGCCGCGCTACCGGAAAAATCGAAAGGCTTTTCTCCGAGGCTCATTTCCTGGGAATGTTCGATTCCGCTTCTTATCCATCCCGCGCATTCCATCTTGCAAAGGGAGACATTCTGGTGGTGTATTCCGACGGCCTTACGGACGCTCAGAACCCGCAGGAACAACTGTTCGGCGAGGAGAGACTGTTAAACATGATCCGGCAAGAAGCGCCCGCCGGAGGACCCGCGATCCAGCGGAGGTTTTTGAAAGCCATTGAGGAATTCACTCAGGGCACGCCGCAAACGGACGACATCACCTTCCTGGTGGTTGAAAAATATCAGTGAGATGTGGCGCACGCACTCGTGCGTGCCGTGTCGAGACTCCTCTCGACACATCCTGGCAAGCCTCACCTTAAGTGCTGGTCGCGGTTCCAAACAACGCTCCGACGCCTGCGGTCAGCCCCATGGCCAGCGCGCCCCAAAACGTGACTCGGATCGCCCCCAGCATCACGCCTGCGCCCCCGGCGCGAGCCGCCAACCCTCCCAGAACCGCCAGGAACAACAGTGAGCTTCCAGAGACAATGGGAATCAGCACCGCCGCCGGAGCAAGAGCAGCGACCGCGAGAGGCATGACCCCACCGGCGACGAAGCTGGCGGCCGATGCTAGTGCGGCCTGAATCGGGCGCGCGGTGAGGGTCGTGGAGATGCCTAGCTCGTCGCGGGCATGCGCGCCTAAGGCGTCGTGCGCCATCAGTTGGCCGGCAACCTGTTTGGCGAGCGCGGGATCGAGCCCGCGGGCGACGTAGATGGCCATGAGTTCCTTGTGCTCGCCCGCGTCGTCGGTCTTCAATTCCGCGCGTTCCAGCTTCAGGTCGGCCTGTTCGGTGTCCGCCTGCGAGTGCACGGACACGTATTCACCCGCGGCCATCGACATCGCGCCGGCGACCAGGCCGGCACCACCCGCCACCATTACGTTGCCGTGAGTCGCATGCGCGGCTGCCACTCCAAGCACCAGACTCGCCGTGGAGAGAATCCCGTCGTTCGCGCCCAATACCGCTGCGCGCAGCCAGCCGACGCGTCCGGTGCGGTGCCGTTCCCTTGCGGTTGCAGGCAATGCTTTGTGACCGCCGTTCGTCAGCTACAGCGAAACGGTGATCGCCAGTCTGATGCCCGGATACGTGCGGTTGCAAAGGTAGTACCCGTCGTCATAATCGATGTAAACGTCATCGTCGGCGTACCAGTTTTCCGCCCAGGTTCCCGGCCAGGGATCCACCAGCATGAACCAAAAGCCGCCGTACGAAAAGCGCGGATACCCCATGTACATCGAGGGGAGGCCGCCCATCCGGAACCAGTGTTGACTACCGAAACTGAGATTGTAAGTGTTCTGCGGAATGAAGTAACCGCCATAGCCTCCACGCTGCGCCCAGGTGCGATGATCGCTATTCCAATTGCGATCGCCACTCTGCGCCCAGGTGCTGTGTCCCTGCCATCCGCCGCCCTGTTTTAGCCATCCCTTTTGCTGTTGCCAGGCGACTGCCTGCGGCCGCGTAGGGTGCCCTTGCTGTGGTTGCTCGTTCTGCCGGGCCGCCTGCTGCTGTTTGGCCTGTTCTGGCTTAGTCTGTTGGGCGCGCTCCTGCTTCGGTTGTTGCGGCTTAGTCTGTTGGGCGCGCTCCTGCTTCGGTTGCTGCGGCTTAGCCTGTTGGGCGCGCTCCTGCTTCGGTTGCTGCGGCTTAACCTGTTGGGCGCGCTCCTGCTTCGGTTGCTGCGGCTTAGCCTGTTGCGCGCGCTCTTGTTTCGGTTGCTGCGGCTTAGCCTCTTGTTTCGGTTGCTGCGGCTTAGCCTGTTGCGCGCGCTCTTGTTTCGGTTGCTGCGGCTTAGCCTGTTGGGCGCGTTCCTGCTTCGGCTGGGCAGGCTGCTTCTGCTGTTGTTGTACGTGTTGTGCCGGCTGCTGGTGCGGCTGTGCCTGCGGGCGCTGCTGCGGCGCGGATGGCCGCGGAGCTTGCGCTGGCTTGCTCTGCTGCTTTTCAGGCTGCTGTTTTTCCTGCTCGCGCTGCGCGTACGCGGGGAACATTGCCGCGCTAAGCAGAACCAGGGCTGCGGTACTTGTTGCTCGAAGGAATTGCATAGTGATCATTCTCCATTAAGTCGCTCTGGAACATGCACGCAGGCGACCAGTCCGCCTAGGGCTTTCTATTTCTTAATTTCGTGAACAACGTATTCTGGCGCCTGTGGGCCAGGCGTTTCCTCACGAACCGCGACTACCGCGACAGGCCTCTCCGTCGGCTTGTCAGTCGTCCCATAGTCGGCGGCAGCTTCGGAAGCGGAGGAAATGTCCCGTGCGCCGGTGTCCTTCAAGGTTTTCTTGGCCTTCTCACACCACTCCGGACTGTCACAGTGAACAGATAGGAGAATGCCGCCGCGCCTCATTCTGCCCGCGTACCTTTTGGCGACGTAGTCGTTCAGGCCCAGGCCCGTCAGCAATCCCGCAATCCAACCCAGAGCGCCACCGGCGCCGGCTCCAGCAAATGAGGCCAGCCACGGTCCAGCCGCGACCAGCGGCCCTAAGCCCGCGATGCTCACCACCTGATTGGAATCGAGCCAGGCCAATACGGCGCCCACCACGGCGCCTACCGCCGCTCCCGCACCCGCTCCCGCCGGCGCCTTACTGTGCTTCTCGTGCGCGAAATCCTTGGATCCCAGGTTGTCGGACGTCAGGACGGAAATGTCCGCTGCCCGGTACCCCGCTCTGTGCAGGACGTCCATGGCATCCGCGATCGTCGTGCGATCCTCATAGATGCCGAT
>Ga0187867_10001748_pt1 | contig 18537 bp, 15 predicted proteins | sample June2016WEW_13_1_FD_132976 | JGI IMG/M metagenome (GOLD analysis project Ga0187867, IMG submission 132976) | Peatland microbial communities from SPRUCE experiment site at the Marcell Experimental Forest, Minnesota, USA - June2016WEW_13_10 | ecosystem: Environmental > Terrestrial > Soil >...
GACTTCCGTCCGGTCACTGGATGGGTGCGCACCAGACGCTGGCGGACCGGCCGAAACGCCGTGCGTTCCTCCGGCGTCAGGTCGGTGAAGCCGATGGCCTCGCGCGAGAACGTCAGCGAGTGCTCGCAGACCAGATCCTCGATTTCGGCTTTGGTCCGTGCGTCCAACGCGTCATAGGCGGCACGCATGTCGGCAAATTCCGTGTTGGCGCCCCAGGATGGGATCACCCGGCCGGATAGCAGCGAGTATTTCGCCGGCACCGGGCGAAACGAACTGTCTGAGTGCCACAGCCGGTCGCCCAGTTTGAAGAACCAGACGCGATCCTGGTCGGACATGATGGCGCCGGACTTGTCGAGGTTGGAGAAGTCCGCCATCCCGGGACCCAGGCGTGATTCGGTCTGCTTACGAATATGGCCTGGTGAGTTGTAGCCCTCGAGTTCGCCAAAGTTTCGGGTGAAATCAAGCTGCTGCTGATCCGAGAGAGGTTGACCGGGGAATACCAGGACGGCGTACTCGTCCATCCCGGCCTCGATCGCGGCAACGTTGTCCGGGGACACGGGCCGGGTCAGATCGATACCAGTAACCTCCGCTGCGAATACCGAATGCAGTTTTCGAAATGACAGGCTCATGTTTGGTCGCTCCCGGGCAACGGTCGGTGTGTCGCGTCGACCGGAGCTTATTGGCAATCCGGGACAAAGGTAAACGCCTGGAGTGTGGACTTGTGACAATGCGCTGACGCCGATTGTCCGCAGGTGCTTCGATTTCGGCATCCTGGCCTGGCAACGCAGGTCAGACCGCTGGCAAAACAAACGTGCGCCCCCGATCTGGCCCGATTGTTCGCAAGAGCCCGATTGTTCGCAAGAGCCCGATTGTTCGCAAGAGCCCGATTGTTCGCAAGAGCCCGATTGTTCGCAAGAGGCAGTGTCACGGGTTGATCCATTGCTTCACTCGCCCGCAGGAGGGGCGTGACACGGCGTCAAAGTGCGTCCAGGGTTGGTGCGCGTAAAACGGCAGGAGGCGGCAATGGATACGATGACCGAAGAGACTGGCTTACCGGAAGATGTCGACGCGCAACCTCTGGTGCAGGCTGCTGCCGCGATGCAGCCGGTGATCCGCGCCTGCCACGACGAGATCGAGCGCGAGCAGCGCCTGCCGAAAGCCCTGGTCGCGCAGATGCATGAGGCCGGCTTCTACCGAATGGTGATCCCGCGCTCTCTTGGCGGTCTCCAGGTCGACCCACTGACTTACCTACGCGTCGCTGAACTACTGGCCGAGGCCGCTGGCTCGGTCGGCTGGAACATCGCCAATAACGGTGTCGGCCAGCTGGTGACACTTGGGCTGCCGGACGAGGGTGTCCAGGAAATCCACGGGCAGGGGACCCCTTCCGTTATTGCCGGCACCGCGGTGCAGGGAGGCGGGCAGGCCGTGCCTGTCGAGGGCGGCTATCGCGTCACCGGACACTGGACTTTTGGCAGCGGTTGTCAGGAAAGTTCCTGGATGCTGGGCAGCTTCCAGATTATGGACGATGGCAAGCCGCGTCGCAGTTCAACCGGTGGCTCGCTGTATTGGCGTGGGGTGTTTCCCCGCGCGGAAGCGACTGTCGTGCCGGGCAGCTGGGACGTTGCCGGCTTGCGAGGCACCGGCAGCTTCGACTGGACTGTGAAGGACGTGTTTTTGCCGGAGCGGCGGACGACCCCGCACATCGGCGTGCCACTGGACAATCAATGGTCGCGCTGGCCCGGCATCACTTACGCTTTGCCAAGCCAGTGCTGGGTTGGGCCGCACCATAGTGCGGTGATCTGCGGCATTGCGCGCGCCGGCATCGACGCGCTGATTGCGCTGGCCGTGGAAAAGACCCCGCGGGGCCGCAGCGGAATGCTGTGCGAGAACCCGCAGGTGCAGGATTCCGTCGGCCGGGCAGATGCAATCCTCGGCGCCGGGCGAATCTACCGCAACGCGATGATCACTGAACTATGGAACACGATCGCTGCGGGTGGGGAAACCACGCTGGAGCAACGGGCGCGCTGCCGGTTGGCCTCGACATATGCCGGCGACAGTGCGCGCGAGGCGATGGATTTGGTGTACCGCCACGGCGGCAGCACCTCGTTCAAGCGCGAGAGCCGGCTGGCCGAGTGTTGGCGAGATTTGCACGTGGTTGCCCAGACCGTGACGATCGCGCCGGAATGGTATCCGATCGGCGGGCGAGTGTTGCTGGGCATGGATGCCGGCCCGCGGCTGCGGTAGGGAACGCGGTTGGGGTTGCGATCGCCAGCCTGGCGTTCTCCGATCAAATCGAGCCGGCCCGAACTCGGCCCACCGTCGTTGCGAGCGAAGCGAAGCAAGCTCCGCTCAAAAAGCTCTATTAGAAGCAAAGTCAAGCACTTAGTCCATCCTTCAAGGGCCAAGGTCACAAAATAAGGATACCAGGGCGAGGAGGCATCTCGTGCCACATTCTGGCAACCTCGTCATTAGGTGACGACGATCAAGCCACTTCCATCGGTTTATTTTGGAACGTCTCTGAAAATTCACACAGTTCCGTTGACATAATACGACCTATGAGCGAAACTTCTGGACAATCCAAAAATTGGCAGCGTCATCGCTGCCAAATTTTTGTCCGGAGTTTCATTATGCCGAGTGACGACGCCAATTACCGTCAAAAAGTCGATGAAGTGGATCGCCTGCTGAACGATCCATCCGTACCCTTGGACCCGATCAAAATCTGGCAATTGCTTGACGACGCCCTGTCGGCTCACGACGTGGAGGCATTCAATTCTGGTATGGGGTCGGCATACCTCCAAGGTTCAGGACAGTCGGCCAGGGAGGGTCTGACGGAACCGCTGCCACCCGGAACGTAGTCGGTAGGTGATTCCCTGCCTTACGTCGGCGCCGTCACCGGTCGCAAGGTTCGGTCCCTCAATCGGGAGGGATCGTCCCTACGAGGTTTGGGCGAAAGAAAAGCGAAAGGAGGAAAGATCCTCTTCTTTCGTATTTGCTTCACGCCAGAAACTCCACCGAACACGGCATAGAACTAACTGCGGGACAAACTCCGTCGAACAGGGACGGGGCTGGGCGCCAGCTAAACTTCAATGAGAGGACGGAGCTATTCAAGTTTCAGGCGCATGATCCGAACACCGGAGAACTGAAAGCCGAGGGGGAAGCAGTCTTTGCCGGTCCCTGCACCCGCCAGGCAGGTGACCTGGCCACACCGCGAGGCGCAGCCAGATCATCCGGTGGTGGAAGTCTATTATTACTTTGCTGTGACAGCCCAGTCGTGGTTGTGGACAAGCCCGTCGTCGTGACCCGCATGGGCAATGACGCCATCGTTGTCGTGGAATTGCGCGGTCTCGGTCGATCCCGATAACGCGGTCGTCGATGACCTGCCGCCCGAGATTGCCAGCGCCACCGCATCGAAATAGCCGACGCCCACCTCGCGCTGGTGCCGCGTCGCGGTGTAACCCTCGGCCTCAGCGGCGAACTCAGCCTGCTGCAATTCCGAGTAAGCCGCGACACCGCGCTCCCGATAGCCCCGTGCCAGATTGAACATCGACAGAATGAGGCTATGGAATCCCGCCAGCGTCACAAACTGGAAACGATACCCCATCCGTCCGATCTCGCGCTGGAACGCCTGGCCTGACGGTCGTCGTGACTGCCCTGGAAGGTGCGTTGCGGCGCTACGATCCCGCGACACGCGGACGCCTTTTGTCGGAGACTTTGGCACGCCAAGGCCGCGGCTTTCACATGGCGTTTCAATTGGTTCTGATGGAGGCGCGCGAGACGATCGAGACCCTGGTGTCGGCTTGTCGTGCCGCTTGTGCGATCGCCCCGACTGTCGCAGCCGCGCATTCCCGCCGCTGGAGCATCGCCTGTCGCTCGATCCGACACTGGCAGGCGTGACACCGTATCGGTTTGAGGTGCAGCGAGGGTAGACGGCGTCGTGTCAATATAACTGTTTCGTTCCGATCAACTGGCCAGGTGCTGCCAGTATTCCGCTCCAACCGTTTGCGCTAGCCTCCCTGACACGCGAAAAAGCGGACGGAGAGGAATGCCATGCAGATCGTTGATGCCCAAATTCACACCTGGGGAACCGGCCTGCCCAGTAACCGCTCGCATTGGCAGATCACGCATTTCACCCCGGAGGAAGCCATCGCTTTGATGGACGAAGGCGGTGTCGATGCCGCCGTCATTCATCCCCCGGGGTGGGACCCGAATTCCACGGCGATGGCATTGCAGGCAGTGCAGGACTACCCTGGCCGGTTCGCGATCATGGGTGCGCTGCCCCTCGACCGGTCGGACTCCCGTGTCCGCATTGCGCATTGGCGCGATCAACCAGGCATGCTCGGTCTGCGTTATGGATTCCTGAGCGATCCTGCGCGTCAGTGGCTGAAAGATGGCACCATCGACTGGCTATGGGCGGAGGCGGAAAAGGCCGGTGTTCCCATTGCCATGCTGGCAACCGATTCACTGACCGATATCGCCGGCATCGCCCAACGCCATCCTGCCCTCCGCCTCACTATCGATCACCTCGGAGGCCGAGGCGGCACTACCACGCTCAAAGATGCTGCCGCGATGACCCACATCCCGGAGCTTCTGGCGCTGGCAAAATTCCCCAACGTGGCCGTCAAAGCCACCGGCGCGCCGGGATACTCCACCGAGGCCTACCCATTTCCCGGGATGCACACTTATCTGCGCCAGATTTACGATGCGTTTGGTCCACACCGCATGTTCTGGGGTACCGACATTTCGAAAATGCCGTGTTCCTGGCACCAATGTGTGACGATGTTCACTGAGGAACTGCGGTGGCTCACTGACCAGGACAAACGCCTCATCATGGGTGAGGCGCTATGCGCCTGGTGGGGCTGGGCGCGGCCTGCCTGAACGCAACAAACAACCATCAACCAAAAAGGAACCCTTCCGCATGAGCCAAACCCAACAAACCAATACCAAAGGTAAACCGGTCGCTGTGGTGATCGGCGCCACCTCGAAGTGGCAATCGGATGGCCGCAACACGCTGCTGGCGCACGGCAAGACGGTTGATGATAGCAGTTTGCCAGTCGGAGTACGCTGGGGAGTCGGTGGCGCCGTCTCGCAAAAATTCGCCCAGGAGGGTTACTTCGTTGTGCTGACGACCCGCACCGACGCCAATGCGGCACCGCTCGCGCATGCCATTCGGGAACAGGGCGGCGATTGCATGGTCGTCGAACTGGACCTCGTATCGCAGGATTCTATCGCCTCGGCGTTCCACATCATCCGGCGCGAGGCCGGCGCTCCGGAGGTCCTGGTTTACAACGCGGGTTACCTGGAAGGCCGCGATCTGCCGCCTGAGAAGGAGTTGCTCGAACATATCCCGGTCGAAATGCTCGATACTGCCTTGCACATTGCCGCCCGCGGACCGTTTTTGATTGCCAAGGAAGTGCTGCCGTCGATGCGGCAGAAAGGCCATGGGTCGTTTTTAATCTCTAACAACTCCAGCTCGTTGCGTGGGCGCAAGCGCATGACCGGACAGTCGCTTTACTACCCGCGGGGCATGATGCGCACGCTGGCTCAGGTGCTGACCGAGGAATACTCCGAGCACGGCGTGCACGTGGCCAACGTGGTGATCGATGGCACCATCGACTCACCCGGCACCAGGGCGATGCCGAGAAATCAGAACCGGCCCGATATGATCATCAATCCGGTAAAGATCGCCGAGGCATTCTGGTATCTGCACACGCAGGACCGCTCGTGCTGGACCCACGAACTTCAGCTCACACCATTTCCGGTGAAGCCGAGCTACTGATACTGCGGTGCAGCGTGCGACGATCGGGAGCCTTCGGCGCCCTGATCGCGCCCGTGACCGAACCCAATCAGGAGAACGCGAAATGGCCCTCAAGATCGAACGGTTCCAGCCGGAGGGAATGAACGTCAGAATGTCCGGGGAGAAGGCTTCCTATTCCCATGTCGTAACCGTGAGCGGCACCGGCAAACTCGTCTACATTGCCGGCCAGCTGGCTCGCGATATCGACGGTAATTGTGTCGGAAAGGGTGACATGCGCGCCCAGATGGAACAGACCTTCCAAAACCTCGACCGCTGCCTCAAGGCAGCCGGTGCCAACTGGGCTGACGTCGTCAAGACCAACACGTTCGTTACCGATTTCGACGAGTTCCAAAAGTGTGGCGATGTGCGCATGCGCTATTTCGGCGTTGCAACCCCGACCAGCACAACGGTCGGCGTTACCCGCCTTGCCGGGCCTGACTTCATGGTGGAGATCGAGGCGGTCGCTGTCGTCAATACGTAACGGCGTCTCGCAGCATTGGCCAGCGACCGCCGTACGAAGTGGTCGCTGGCAATACCCGTGCTGGTTACGTTAGCGAGGCCATGTTCTGACGGCTGCGGCCTTATCCCCAGGTGGCCTGACCGCCGACGGCCGTGATGGTGATGTGGCCCATCGTCGTATTGGCCTTGGCGCCATGCCAATGGCGCTCGCCAGCTTTGATATGCACGACATCGCCGACGTTGATCTCATGCTGTTCGTGCTCGTTGGCCACCATGCCGGAGCCCGAGGTCACCACCAGAATCTGGTCGCAGGTATGCGTGTGCCAGCCTGTCGTGCAGCCCTGGCTGAAGTTCACCACACTACAGTTATAGTTTCCCGAATCACCGGGCTCGATAATGGTTTGGCGCGACCGGGAAACCGGCCCGGTCCAACCCTCGATGCGCTCCGCACCTTCCACCGGGACGTTCGCTACGTTTTTCAGTGTGACCACTTTCATGATGAGTTCCTCCTCGTGTTGACTTACCGTTCACGGATTTTGCCAGGCGATATCGGATGCGGTGAACAAGCGGGATAACGCTCGCTCGGATGCGCCTGTCGCCGGCCAGCATACGACCTGCAACGGGAGCCTGCCAGATCGTCCGTTGCCTGCAGCGTGGGCCCTGACGACCTACGTTACCGGGCCACGCTCCTCCGCCGAGCGTCACAGCCGATTTCGCACCAATCTCCCATCTACCATGATCCCATCCAGCCGCCCGCCATCGCTCCGGAACACCCCCAGATCCTGGTACGGATCGCCATCGACCACCAGCAGATCAGCAAACGCCCCTGGCACCAGCTCACCAAGCTTTCCCGTCTGCCGCACGATCTCTGCGTTCACCAGTGTCGCTGACCGGATCACCTCCGGCGCGCTCATCGCTTCGCCCCGCAGCATGAACTCGCCGCAGTGATCATCCTGCAACTGCCCCAGCAGATCGCTGCCAAAACCAATCTTCACACCGGCATTCCGCGCGATCTCCAGCGAGCGCATTCCGGCCTCCAACACCACTTCGTTCTTCGCCAGGCTATAGGGCGAAAGTCCGTAGTCGCGGCCACGCCGTCGCATTGCGTCGTAGGTGACCAATGTCGGCACCAGAAACGCTCCCCGTTCCGCCATCAGCGCGGCCGTTGGCACATCGATCAGATTGCCGTGCTCGATAGTACGCACCCCGGCTCGTACTGCACGTGCGATCGCCTCGGGGCTGTACGCATGGGCGCAGACGTAGGTGCCCCAGCGGGTCGCTTCCTCCACTGCCGCCTCGATCTCATCGACGCGGTATTGCAGGCTCTCCAGCGGATCGAGCTGCGAGGCGACGCCGCCGGACACCATCAGCTTGATATGGTCGGCACCTTTGCGCAGTTCATCCCGCGCGGCCTTGATCACGTCAGGCACGCCGTCGGCAACTCGCGATGCCCAGTACAATCCCGAGCAACAGGCGCAAAACGTTTGGGTCTGCGTCCGCTTTCGGAAATCGCCATGGCCGCCGGTTTGACTGAGCGGCTGGCCGGCGATGAACAGCCGAGGCCCGACGAACAATCCCTGTTCCACTGCTGCTTTGATGCCCCAGTCGGCACCTCCGGTATCGCGCAATGTGGTGAAGCCGCGCTCCAGCATCGCGCGCATGGCCACTGAGCCTTTCGCTGCCAGCAAGGTCAACGGGACATCGGCCAACATCTGCAGGTTTACCTCGGTCAGCACGAGGTGAATGTGGGCGTCGATCAGCCCGGGCATCAGCGTTCGCGTGCCGAGGTCGATCCGTTGCGCGCTGGTGGTGGTAATCGGACGGTCGGACACCTCCTTAACCAGGTTGTCCTCGACCAACACCTCGATACCATCGATCAGTTCGTCGCGCCGCGGGTCGAGGAAGCGTCCACCGGTGAACAGATATGACCCCATCTGGGCCTCCCACTTGTTGCTCGTTGGCACCGCCGGAAAAGGCGGTCGCGACACTGTCGTGCTGCACGCCGGCGCCTGAACGAAGCGCCAGCGTCGCCTGCAGTATCGACGTTGCTGGCCGCAGGCGTAAAGCAACCGTAACGCAGCCAGGGCCGCAATGACGCCGTTCCCGGACTGGTGGAGCATTCCCGGCTCGCGCGCCAATAGGTGCGAATCGAGCTGCTGTGTCAGTGAACCCTGGTGTTCGGGTGGACACTGAAGGGCGCGATTGTGATCATCGCAGTGGTCAATCAAAAGGGCGGCGCCGGGAAGACGACGATTGCCGTCAATCTGTCTGCGGCCCTCGCCGCTGAAGGCAAGCGCATCCTGCTGATCGATGCCGATCCGCAGCAAACGGCCCAGGATTGGGCTGCCATTCGGCAGAACGCGCCACCATTTCGCGTTGTTGGTCTGGCCAAACCAGTACTCCATCGTGACGTTCCGCAACTGGCTGCCGACTATCATTACGTCATCATCGACGGTGCTCCCCGCAATTATGAAGTGGCACGCTCGGCGGTCGCGGCCGCTGACATGGTGTTGATCCCCGTGCAACCCTCGGGCGCCGATTTCTGGGCCAGTCGCGAAACGGTCAACCTTGTGAAAGAAATGCAAGGTTTCAAGGACACCCAGAAATCGGCCTTTGTGGTTTCAAGGAAGATTGGCCGTACGACACTCGGCCGCGATATCGCGGATGCTCTTGCCGAGTTCGAGATTCCCATCCTGCGCGCGGCAACCATGCAGCGTGTCATCTATGCGGAAACGCTTACCGCCGGCTCGACCGTGATCGAGCAGCAGCCACACGGTCCCGCAGCGCATGAAATCTGCGCTATCCTGGCCGAACTCAGGGAGAGTATTGCCGCATGAACAAAACGCGATTCCAATTGCCTCCGCGCGCCGACTCAGCCGTTGGCGTGGACCGCTGGGTGACCGGGGAGAGCACGATGGCGGCATCGCGGTCGGCCGATCCGATAACGACCCCTGTCTCGGGAAAGCCAACTGAAATGTCGGCGTCGACGAAGTTCCCCTTCATGTTCGATATCACGGCGTTGCTTGCGGCCCAGAGGCGCAACATTGAAGCAATTTTCGCGGCCAACAGGATTGTGAGGGAAGGCGCCCAGGCGGTGGTCCGGCGGAACCTGGAAATCACGCAGCAGGCAATCGACCATATCTCGGAACGCTTGCGGACAACGGGCGATCCAGAGTGCCCACGGGATCGGGCAATGCGGCAAACCGAAACGGCCATAAAGGCGTATGAAGACGCGGCGGAAAATATGCGCGAGCTGGGGATGATGATCCAGCACTCAAATACCGAAGCAATGGAGGTGCTGAACAGGCGCTTCACTGAGGCAGCGGATGAGGTGAAATCTTTGGCCAGGTATGCTGCTCGCAGTTGCTGGGACCCCGAAACAAAACCTGTATCGTCCTGGCAACAGACTTAATGTCGACTGGTTAATGAACCGATCGCCCTGACAGGTCGGCAGTGGCGTCCCCTGATCATTGGGCTTGCCGCAAACCTCTTGGCGGGCAGTGTACTGTCGGTACGGTAGCGAAACGCCGCAATGATTTATCAGGACTTCGTCCTGGTCTGCGCTTCGTTTCATCGCTGCCACAAGTCGGAAAACTGCGTTGCCACGATTGCAGACCGCGGCACGTCACCGTTGAGGACGCCGAGCCAACGGGCAAATTGATTGATCCCAGCAACCGACGGTTCGCCGATCGCGGCGTGGTAAAACGGTAGGTCGCGCTCGACGATGCGCGCGATCAGCCCGGTTTCCCGCGCGGGAAATCGCCTTGCCGCGGCTTCGGTGGCGCGCCGCGGATCGGTCCTGAGTGCATCTTGTGTTGCGACCAGTGCCCGCACTGCTGCGGCGGCGATGTCCGGCGATTGTTCGACCAACCGCTGCGTGGTCGCCAATACGCCCATCGTGTAGTCGAAGCAGCCAGGAGGACCGTCGCCGCGGCGTACGTCCAGCACTTTGGTGCCGTACCCGCCACTCACCGCGAGTTCGGTCGCCATGCCATTGGCCCAGAACCCGTCGATTGCACGGTCTTCCAGCGCCCGCGCGGCGGTCAGGCCAAAATTGACGCTCGACCCGATCGCACCCGGTACTGGGCTGATCCGAATATCGTCGCGTTGCAGATCGAGGTCCGCCGCTGCCAGCAGGCGCCGCAGGCCCATGTCAACCCAAGGTGCGGCACCGATGCGCCGGCCTTTGAGCGCCGGCAAATCGCCGCGCGCAATGCCGAGATCGGCATGCATGACCAGGAACCAATACATCCCCTGGCTCAGGGCAGCGAGCAGCCGGACGCCGCGCCACTCCGGAAACGCGGCAAGCGCGCCATGCGCTGCACCGGCGACGAAATCGACCTCGCCATCACGCAGGGCGCCATAGGCACGGTCGACCGGGAAGATCAGTTCGACCTCGATGTCGAGCCCTTCGCGTTGGAAAAAGCCAAGTTCAGCTGCCGCCAGGGCCGGGAAATAGGAGTTCGAAATCAGGTCCGGTAGAGCGAGTTTCACACCGAGTGCCTTTCACAAATCCTGTGCGCCAACGTGTTTCGGTAACAAATGTGCACCATTTCGCAGCACCGCGCGGAGCCTATCGCCAGCAGGCCATCACGGGAAGGTGGCGGCGATTCGCAGGCCTGCAAGGCGCGGATGGGGATCTGCGCCGGAACGGCCACCGGCAGGAACCGCGTCGGATAGCGCGCTTTTCGCGCAGCCGAATCAGATAACGATGGACTTGAGATAACGATGGACTTGCGAGCAGCGGCAGTACCGGTGGGACGCGTGCCCTTGATCAAGCGGATGCGATATCCCTTTCGGTTGAAACGGATCGGGTGCAATTGCGTCAGGTCACGCCTTCGCAATCGTTAAAGCGGTTGGCTTTACGCGGCACCCTGCTGCGGCCAAAGGCCGGCGCGGATAATCGCCTCGGTCCGGTCGCGCGCGCCCAATACCGAATAGGCATGGGATAAATGGATCGTCACCGCGCCAATTGAGAGATCGAGCCGGTTTGCGATTTCCTTCACCGAGCAACCTTCGGTCAACAGCTGCATCACCTCCGTTTGCCGTGCTGTCAGGCATCGCGCGTTGGAAGTAGCGACAGCCGGCATAGCGTCTCTGGCCCTGGTGCGATCGTTCGCCGGCGCTACCGCAGCATCCGGCTCGCCCAGGTCAGTCCGTGCGCCATCGGCCTCGCCACCCGCCTCCCAGAGTGCCCGCCACGATGCGATCGCTTCCACCGGCATCGAGCGCGCGATGAGATAGCCTTGCAGCGCATCGACATTCATCTGTTCCAGCAGCTCGGCGGTCTCTTCGGTCTCGACCCCTTCGGCGATCGTCGACATGTTCATATTCGCGGCGAGGCCGATGATCGATTTCACGATCGCCCGCGAATCGGCTGACGTGGTCATGTCACTGACGAACGACCGGTCGATCTTGATCACCGAGAACGGCAACTGGCGCAACGCCTTCAACGACGAATAACCGGTGCCGAAATCATCGATGGCGAGTTGAAATCCCTTCAGCCGCGCCCGCGTCAGGATGTCCATCATTCGGGCAGTGTCGCGCGACGCGGCGGTCTCGGTGATTTCCAGGCAAAGTTGCTCGGCTGGCATGCCGGCAGCCGCCAGCCGGCGGGCCAATCGATCGGGCAAAGTAATGTCGTGCAGATTGAGTGTCGAAACGTTCACCGTGATCGGCACATTCACGTCGAGTTCGCGCAACACGCCCCAGGCTTCAACCGCCGCACCGATGACCCAGTCGGTCAGGGCATCGATCGTGGCCCGGTTGGTCTCGGCAAGCGGTAGGAAATCGGCAGGCGAAATCAGGCCGAACTCGGGATGATCCCAGCGCACCAAAGCTTCCAGCTTGTTCAACGCACGAGGCCGCCAACTGACGATCGGCTGAAATTCCAGGCTCAGGTCATTGTCGCGGATCGCTGCCAGCAGATCGTCGCCCGAGATCGGCTGCCGGACCGACTTCAGCCGCTCGATCACCTCTTCCAGTTCGGCGACCCGGATCGGCTTCGCCAAAGTCGCGGCGATATTGAGTTCCAGGTTCTTCGCCACCGTCGCTGTCGCCGCCAGCACGCGGGCATCGAAGCCGCTCATGACAACGATGGCGCCGCCGTAATGCTGCTCGGCGAGATACCGTAGTTGCTCCACCCCGTCCGTAACACCCAACTGCAGGTCGAGCAAAATCACCTGCGGCGGCGCGTCGGCGAGGCTTTGCCGGAACGCACCTGGCTCGGTCACCGCGGCCGCCTCCAGACCGGCGAGTGTAGCAACCCGCGTGACCAGACGCCCGACGGCGGCATCGTCGTCAAATACCAGCATACGCATGGTCAGACGGTCTCCCTGATGACCGGCCCGGGTTTGACCGGGACGCTGGCTTCGGTGTGTCCGGCGGACGCGAGGTCAGGATGAACGTGAGGATTGGAGGCTTCGTCGTCGCGCCGCCCAATCAGGGCATCGCGCACCGCATGGGCAAGTTCGTCGAGGTTGTAAGGTTTGCCAAGCAAGCGAAACTCAGGCGGGCAGGGCGCCTGACCGGGGGCTCGACCCTCTGGGAAACCGGAGGCGAGCAGAATTTCCGGCCTCGGTCGCAGGCGGCCGACCAGGCGGGCCAGTTCGACGCCGTCGATCGAGCCGGGCATCACCACATCGGTGAACAGTAAATCGATCCGATCGCCGGAGGAGACGATATGCAGTGCCGCCTCGGCGTTTTCCGCCTCCAGCACGCGATAGCCGAGTTGAGTCAACTGCCGTGCTGCCACTTTGCGCAGCTTCGTATTGTCCTCGACAAGCAGGATGGTTTCATCGCCGCCGACCATCGGCCGCCGGCCCACTTCCATCACGACAGGTGCGTCACTCGCCTGGGCGCGTGGCAGGTAAATCCGGAATGTCGAGCCCAGACCCGGCTCGCTATAAACGTCGAGGTTGCCACCCGATTGCTTGACGAACCCAAAGACCATTGCCAGACCGAGGCCGCTGCCCTTGCCGAGTTCCTTGGTGGTGAAGAACGGCTCGAAGATACGACCGAGTATCTCCGGTGGGATGCCTTCTCCGGTATCGCTCACTTCGATCAGCACGTAGTCACCTTGCGTGGCGTCCGGATGCAACGCGGTATAGGCCGCGTCCAATTGGGCGTTGCGGGTGCTGATCCTCAACTGCCCGCCCTTCGGCATGGCGTCCCGGGCGTTCATTGCAAGATTGACCAGCGCCGCCTCGAGTTGCGCCGCATCTGCCAATGCCGGCCCCAATGAAGCGTTGAGGGTCAGGTTCAGTGCGATATCCTCGCCGAGCGTGCGGCCAAGCAGCCGGGCCGTCTCCTTAACCAGCGTATTGACGTCGGTGTGCCGGGGCTGCAGCGGTTGACGCCTTGCGAACGCGAGCAGTCCGCGGATCAGATCGGCACACCGTATCGCCGCCTCGCGCGCTTCGGCACACACTTCCGCCGCAGTGCCGTCGGCCTCGACCATGCGCTCCAGCAGGTCGAGATTGCCGATGATGACGCCGAGACCGTTGTTGAAGTCATGCGCCATGCCGCCGGTGAGGTTGCCGATCGCCTCCATCTTCTGCGCCTGCGACAGCTGCCGTTCGATCAGCCGCCGTTCAGTGATGTCCTGCATGGTGCCGGCGATATGGCGAACCACGCCGTCCTGATCCTTGACCGCCCGGCCTTCGACGCGCAACACCCGAACCTCGCCATCCGGGCGGATGATCCTGGTCTCATGGGTATCCAGTTCGTGGCCGGCGATCAGGTTGCTGAGCCAACGCCGTACCGATGGAAAGTCGTCCGGGTGCACATAGGGCTCGACGTTGTCCAGATCAGGTTTGAATGTCTCAGGCGAGAGACCGCGGATGCGATACAGCTCCTTCGACCAAACGTAGCGCCCGGTGTCGACGTCCAGTTCCCAGCTGCCGATGCCGGCGATCGCCTGGGCGCGTTCGAGGCGTGCCTCGCTGTCGCGCAGTGCCTCCTTGGCTTTTTTCAAAGCGGTGATGTCGACCCGGAGGCAGGCAATACTGCCGTCGGGCATGCGTCGGTCGGTCAGCAGCAGCCATTGGTCATCGCTGACCTTGATCTCGATCTCACTGTCAGCATCGCGGTGCGCCTTCAGCATATCGGCGAGCCATGCTTCCTCGCGCCCGGCGGCTTCGGGATAACGGCCGGCGGCCAAACTGTTGCGAACCAGGGTTTCGTATTTGACCCCGGGCACCATGAGCGACGCGCTTTGCGGATACATGCGGCGATAGGCGTCGTTGCAAAGCAGCAACCGATCTTCGCTGTCATAGATCACGAAGCCCTCGGACATGCTGTTCACCGCGTCGCGCAGCAAGGTCTCGGCCTGTTCGGCGCGGTTCTTGGCGTCGCGCAAGGCCGTCTCGGCCTCGACTTCGTGCGTGACGTTGCGTCCGGTACCACGATAACCGGCAAACCGGCCGGCTTCATCGAACACCGGGGTGCCGTTCACGCTGACGTGATGGGTTCCCTCGGGCCGTTCGATCGTATAGCGGAACTCGCGGAACGGCTTGTGATTCATGACGTCGCGCTGGTGGTTGGCCCAGAGTTCCGGCGCCAGACTGGTGTCCTGCATCTCCCAGCGGCGCTTGCCGACGTAATTGCCGTCGCGGGACGGGTTGGGGGCTTCGATGCCGATTGCGGTGAACCGCAGTTCCGCGTCCTGTTCCCAGAGCCAGTCGGACGACATCACCGCGAAATCGCGCAACCGCTGGTCGCTGGATCGTAGACGTTCCTGGTTCTCGCGGTTGCTGCGGATTTCGGCATCCAGGATGGCCTGCTGTCGTGCCAGTCCGACTTCCCGGTCTGCGCTGCGGCGGATTTCCATGATCAACAGTAGCCCGAGGACCCCGAGCATGATGGTCGTGAAGATCCCGAGCGCCACAATCAGACTGGCGTGCGCCAGGCCAGCCAGACGCTCGGCTTCGATTACGCCGGTGACAACCAACCACAACTCGCCCACGACACCGGCGCCGATGGCGAGGATGACGGCGATCCGAGTACGCGCCCGCCGCGTCGGCCCGTCGGCGTTCGAAGGCGCGCCCTGTTTGCTGGCAGAGCGGATATCAACGCCTATGCTGCTCGCCGCGATGTCCATTCAGTTGAGACTCACTCGTTGCCGGCCGGATTGAGAAGATGTCGAAATCGGTCCATGCTGCCGCTCGGGCGGTTCCTGTGGGCAACCAGGCCAGTCTGTCCTGGCCGCCTGTACACCGAGACGGGACCACTCACGCGACCTGGGACCTGGCGAGCGGCATCGCATCCGCCAATTTGTTCCGGACGATCAGGCGGTGCCCGAGAAGCCGATTCGCGCTGTGTGACATCCCGCCGATAAACCAGCAGATGGGCGGTTACAGTGCAATTGCAACGGCGGCTGGCACTGTTCGGGTTTTGCCCGACGTCCGGTTGTGCAAACGGGCGCGAACCCGCTTCGAGGTTCCGCCGGCGGGTGCTCCGATCGATTGACCCGGATTTATATTGGCATAGTAAGGGATTGACCTACGCGCCTGACATCCAGGCAGACTACCGGAGGCGGCAGCGATGCCCTGCCGCTTCGGTCCGGTGACCTGAGATTTTTCGCATTAATTTTTCGTCAGGCGGCAATGTCTGGCATGAAGCCAGACCGATGCAGATTTTTCCTGGAGACGGGCTGGATTTACCTGTGCACGCAGGCGTTGGCTGCGCGCCAACCACCAGAGGGCCATTTTATCGAAAGTCATTTGGACGTCACGAGTTTATCACGGCGCTGTTACGATAATCGTATTTCAATCAACTGGTGGGATCCGATCATTTGCCGTCGGCGTCATTCGAGCATGCTGGAGCGGGCATCATATCATTGGCAACCTCTTAACACCGCTCATGGCAAGTTCGGCCGCGCGTGATCAGGACGCGCCGAATGCCCGCCGTCAGGACGCATATCGAGCGGTACTCCACGGCTCACCGTTGCGTTCGGAGGTTCCCATGCGGTCTTTCATGATCCATGCAATTCACGGCTCGCTCATGGGTGCACTGGCGGTGCCCGCAATGGCGCAGCAAGCCGCTGATTCCGGGACGTTGGAAGGGGTGGCAGGGCGCCATCAGTCCACGGCGCCCTCAATTGCTATCGAGACGCCGGCGCGATCAGTCCGCAGAGAAGATCTCCGCCAGCCGCGCATGATCTGTCAGCCAGCACCACCGATGCCGGCGCACCACAGCGAGCGAGTCCAACAATGCCAGCGCCCCGTATGGCCGGCCAAACACGTGTGCGTGGACTGTGATGTCAAGACATCCAAACGGCGAACCCAGCCGCGGCCATCCGGCAACGATTTTCTCCAGTGTATGCGTGAAAGCGTCTGGCTCGTTGCCGTAGCGCACGTAAAGTGGCATGTCGTTCACCTCCATGGTGAACGGCACACCAAGTAATGATCCCGCTGCCGTGGCGATCGGATAGGGCAGGTCGCTGTCGAACATATCGGCGTGCCAGCGGAACCCTGCTTGCGCCAGTAGCTGCGAGGTGTGCGCGCTTGGCGCGCACCGCGGGCTGAGCCAGCCGGACGGATGTGTCCCTGCGGTACGGCTCAGCACGTCGACGCAGTGGGCAATGTCGGCTGCCTCGGCGTCTTCGGTCATGTAAGCGGGCAAGGTGCCTTGTGACCAGCCATGCGCGGCGACCACGTGTCCGCGTTGCGTGATGGCAGCCACAAGCTGCGGGTAATGCTCGGCCACTACGCCGGAGGTATAGAACACCGCTCGCACGCCCGCCTCGTCCAGCAGGTCGAGCAGCCGCCAGGCGCCCACCTTGGCGCCATACTCGGCCCAGGATCGGGCCTGCAAATCGACGGTGCCTGGTTTTAGCGGATTGCCCATTGGGCCGATTCCCGGTGCATCTGGCGCGGCCCAGCCTTCCAGCATGACGGCAACCGACACCGCCAGTGGACGCTCGGCGGGCCAGCCGGACGGGATGTTGCTCATGCGGCGCCTTTCACCGTGGGTCTTGGTCGTAACGGGCGTGGGACGCAACGATCCGCGCGTCAATGGCCGCAACGTGTCTGCGCTGGAGCGTCAATGCAAGCCAGGCCACACGATGGGGCTATGGCCGAAACGTGTCATTTGTCCCAACACGTGAGATTATTCTTGTGTCACGGGTCTCGGCTACGTTAGCATTCCCTTGTTAGAGGGAACTGGAACATGTCCGGACTTCGGATGAGTCAGGGAGGTCTCGACGACCTCATACGCGCCAAAGCAAATACGGCCAGAGGCGCCGGGGCGGACGGGCTGGACATCAAGCTGATGTATGAGTCCGGCATGGATGGGCAGGACATTATGCGGTTGCGCCAATTTACCGCCAAAGAGCAGTTGCTGATCATCATCCGCTGCCCGAAGCCCAACGCTGCTGCGTTCCATGGCACGCTGGACCCCAAGAACGTCAATACCAAGGCCAAGACCAATGCGACGGGCACGGTGCGCGACGCAAACGGCCACCTGATGGTATCGGATTACGACATGATGAGCGTGTGGCGCTACACCGGCACCGGATATCAGAAGATCTTCGTCTCCGCGCTGGACCCGCCTGGTGCGCCGCGTGGCGCGTGGGGTCCGGAGGCAGTGCGTATCGTGCGGGCCGTAAACGCGTTGCTGATCAGCAAAATCCAGCACGGGTGCCAGGACGATTTCGTCAATCTTGAAAAGAACCCCGGCCTGAAAATGGCCGATCACTTTCTGGCTTTCGATGTTGGTACCGCGGTCTACCTGCCGACCCCGATTTACTGCGAGAATTTCTACCGGGTGCATGGCCTGCCCTGGCCTTATGATTCGTCTGGTCGCCACACCGGCCAGGGCGGCCCATAGACCCCTGCGGCGAGAGACCCTTGCGGCGAGCGCGCAATGGCAACACAATCCATGCCGAACGAGCATGGAGCGCCGACGGTGGCCGGGTTTAAGAGTACGGAACGTTACATTGCCTCCCGCGATCTGGAGGTGGCGGTCAACGCGTCGGTGACGCTGCAACGGCCATTGCTGGTGAAAGGCGAACCCGGCACTGGCAAAACCGTGCTGGCGTACGAAGTCGCGGAGGCTCTGGGCCATCCGTTGATCGAATGGCACATCAAGTCGACGACAAAAGCCCAGCAGGGACTTTATGAATATGATGCGGTGTCGCGATTGCGGGATGGGCAGCTCGGCGATGAACGGGTGCACGACATCGCCAATTACATCGTGCGCGGCAAATTGTGGGATGCGTTCGATGCCGACGAACCGGTGGTCGTGCTGATCGACGAGGTGGACAAAGCGGATATCGAGTTTCC
>Ga0187867_10001749_pt1 | contig 18536 bp, 8 predicted proteins | sample June2016WEW_13_1_FD_132976 | JGI IMG/M metagenome (GOLD analysis project Ga0187867, IMG submission 132976) | Peatland microbial communities from SPRUCE experiment site at the Marcell Experimental Forest, Minnesota, USA - June2016WEW_13_10 | ecosystem: Environmental > Terrestrial > Soil >...
AGCGAACCTCGGAAGTGGACCGTTCCTGTCACGATCTGACCGGACAGATCGCTAAAATCGATCTTCCCCAGGAAATTCAGGGAGGATTGCGTTGGATCACCCGCCGCGTTGAGGAACACGATTGCTCCCGGACTAAGGATTTGGCTTGTCGATTCCAGCGTGAGCGTCCTGTTCGTGTTGAACTCAATGGTCCCGCCTCCGCCCGAGACCCTCGAATCGATGATCCCGGAGAAATCTATGGACCAGTTATCAGCCGTCAGGTTAAAGTTGCGCGCAACAATGTCGTCTCCTATGGTCATCGTGGCGCCCTGGCTGTCAACCCCACGCAGCCTGACATCGATGTTCTCCGTAAAGCCTCCTTTGCTAAGGAAGGCGTTCAGACCTGAGAACCCTTTGTCGGCCAGGAGGTTATTGGCCGGACCGAGATCTTCGGTGTCCAGGATGAAAGAGCCGCCGGCCCCCGAAGCGAGGACCGTCTTTCCGTCTGCGGCATAGAAATTCCCAGCATTTCCCAACAGGGTGCCGCCGAGCAGATTGACCGGGGCGTTTGGCGAATAGATGGAAATTACGCCCGCATTAACTCCCATGTCGTTCAAGTCGGAGGGGTTGATTTCGTTAACCCCTGAGACATTGACGCTCGCGCCTGATTCGATATTGACCGGACCGCCAGTGGAATTCAGATAGACACTGCCGCCAGGAGTGTACGTATTCTGCCCATTGACCGACTGAGCAATTCCTGCATCCAGGACCTTCGCCCCGTTTTCCAGGGTAACGCCGCTTGCCCCGCTTAACGTAAGGGTTGCGGAGGCCATTTGGATCAGGCCGCCGTTTACGTCGATGCTGCTGCCGTCAATTTCCAGTATCCCACCGGGAGTTACCGAGTTTGCGGGAGCAGCATTCCCGCCGGACGGCGGGCCGATACTTACTGCGGCGTTAGTCGCCGAAACGGTAAAGTTTGCGGCGGCATAAGAGGTGCGATTGTTTATGTTAAGGCTGTAATCCAGGTCCTGGTAGTACGTAGTGGTGACGCTTGTAGATGCGAAGTTGAGATTGCCGGCCCCGGTGACGAGAGACCCTGACCCCTGGAAGATGACGGGACCGTTCGTGGCATTGAAATTGACGGTTTTAAATCCGTCGATGAGCAGCCCGTTTGTATTGGTGTTGCCGTTTAAATTAGCGTTAAGCCATGACCCCTCTCCCACAATGATGCCGTTGGTGGCATTCAGCGTTAACGAACCCGCATTGTTCGAACCCGGAGATGAGGGCGTCCCCCCGCCTCTGTTCAATATGCTGATGGTTGGAGCGGTGATTGACACGTCGCCGTTATCCACCGTATTGAAGCCCCCGGCGGCGATGGCGGCTGCTCCTTTAATCGCTGCTGCATTGATGGTGAAGGAATTGGCGGCAGAAAGGTCCAAGCCGCCGAGGAACCCCACCCAACCCTGAGCAGAACCGTCGGTTGCGCCGCCTTCGGCGAAGATATTTACATCATTGAAATTCTGGAACTTGCCTGAGAATGCGCTGGTAATGATCAGGCCCGCGGGGTCGTTTCCCGATTGCTGATAGCCCGACGGTGCGAAGTAGACATTGTTTGGCGCTATGATATTGAGCGCGCCATTATCGATCTTCATATCGCCCCAAAAGCCGTTCTGAACTCCCGTTTGCCCCGCGCGGCCCAGTTGCCCCACTGTCATCGTCACCTGGCTGGATGCATGGATCAGAGATCCCTGCTCGACGTCCAGGAAACCGGTGGGAGTACTAAAACTTATATCGGTTGCATTTATCTGCGCGCCACTCAGTTGCCCCGAGCTTCCCTGGAGGGTAATCGAATTGCTAGCGGTTATATTCACCGTGGTCGCGCTGAGAGTGGTCCCGCTGTCCAGAGTCACCGTCTTTGTTTTGGCGTTGCCGAGGTCCGCTTCGGTGACGCCTGTTAATGCAGAGTCGGCGATATATGTTCCGGCGCCCAGGCCGGACTGGCTGAGGGGGGTGGAAAAGTTAAAGTTAGAGGGCAGTGAGGCGCCGGCAGCGGTCTGAACGGTGATGTCGGTCCCGCTGAAGCTGACGGCTCCACCCTGAAAACCCGGCAAAGATTTGGCAATGACGCTGCCGTCCAGGATCACGGTGTTCCCGGCGAGCGTGACGCTCCCCGCGCCGCCTGCCTGCAGCCCGCTTGTGGTGAAATCGCCTTGCTTCAGTACCTGCGCTGCCGACTGGATCGAAAAAGCCTCGAGCTGCCGCGAGGCAACTCCGGTCCCAGCGACGGTGAGATAGCCCCCAACCACCGGATATCCATACTGCGAAGCGGTGGCGCCGGGCGTATAACTCGTATTAAGGGCGGTGACAATCATTGCGCCCGGCAGAAAAGCGTATTGCTCGGGCAGAATCGAATATACCCCCTTAGGAATTCCTTTCGACCCGGCCAGGTACACGGCGTTGTAGCCGTTCAGGTAGACGGCTGCATTGGGTGAGGCGGCGCCGCCGGCAGGCACGATTACGTAGCGGCCCTGGGCAAAAGTTCCGGGAGCGTAAGTCAGTGAGGGAGTTTGTGTGTTAAGCAGCCCGGTCATCGGATCGACGGAACCTTGAATATCAGGCACCCATTGATGGCCGACAATCTCGCCTCCACCGGAAGTATCTATTTTTGCACCGTTCTGAACGATGACCTGCGCGCCGTTCAGGCTCACCAGGCTCACCGGGGCGCTGCTGACCTGTGTAATGCCCTGGTCTAAGGACCAAAAACCGTCGGCAGTGAAACTACCGTACTCAATTGGCGTCGAAGGCGATGAGTAGGTCGTTATTGTGGCCGTCGGACCCAGGTAGATGCGGCCGTTGGGGTCTGTGGCGTTCAGGGTAATCTGGCCCATGGGAGCGGCAAGATATCCCTCGTCGTTTATTGATTGTGCGTTGATAGTTAATTGATTTCCCGCGGAGAAAATGGGCAATGATGTTGAATGGCCGTTTCCCGGCAGTATCGTAATTACGCCGCCGCAGTTTATGGTGAAACTTGAAGGAATTTCAATCGTCGAGTCCGTGGTATAGACGGGCATAGAGTAAGTCGGATAAATTCTGTCAGCGGTCAAAGAGAGATTTCCAGGCGTCGACAACTGCCCTATCGATGTGTTAAAACTCCAAATGCCGGAGAGCGTGATATCGTTAGCGGCGGACAATGAAACCGAGTTAAAGCCGGAGAACGCCACCTTTCCCTGGACGTCTATCCAATCCCCACTTATAGACACGGTTCCGCCGCCTGACGCAACCGGACCTGCCGGGGATGTTAGGGCGCTGTTGACTAACCTTACCCAGGGGGAATGGAGCGAAATTACCTGGTTCCCCGGGGCAAGGATTTCCGCTGTGTCCAATGTCAGGCTTCTGCCCACCTCGACGTTCATGCTGTCAAGGAACTCGATCTGGTATGGGCTCTTAAAGGTCATGGCGTCGAAGCCGTTTTTCACCAGTTGCTCCAGATTGATTTGAGACTGGGAAAAAACCAGGGGACTCGAGGAACTCCCATTCGTTATGGAAAGAGTCCCTCCTTTGAGGCCGCTCATACTTGTCTGACCGAGCAGTTGGCCTTGGAGAGCCAGTGCGTTTTCATACACTATTGAAACAGAACCTGCGTTGCCCGCAGCCTGATAGTAAGAAAGACTCGAGACGTTACCCCGGGAGGCTATTTGTGTGGGGGCGCCCCCTGAGACGTCAACCGTTGCGCCGTCGGCTATGGTCACATTGGTGCCGCTCGTCAGAGACACGCTGCCACCGTCGACGGGCGTTTCCCTGATCGGCAGGCCGTTCACGACAGCCTGGGCGCCAGGCGTGTTGTAGCCTCTGGCTAAGATTTGGCATCCGTTTTCCAGGGTGAGGCTTACGCTCGCAGAAGAGCTACTGCCGAAAGGGGTCGCGTTCAGGTTGACTGTGCCGCCCGGAGCTTCCAAGGTCCCGGCCAAGTCGATGGTAGGCGCCCGCATCGAGATGCTCCCAAACTTAGTCGACGCCGATTGCGGCAAAAGTATCGCAGAGCCGGCAGGCATGGTAATCGCCGCAGAGTCGTTTGGAATATTGGCGTCATTTGCGCTTACAACATCAAAGCCGACACCTGCCTTAGCGGTAAAGGAGGTGGCGCCGATGAAACCGCCATTGGAATTCGAGGAAACATTTTGCTGAGAAACCGTCGTCAGCGTACCCGCGATCTTTCCGGGAAAAGGCATGGCGAGCTTGGCTGTCGATGGAGATATGGATGCTCCGCTGTCGAATTGAAGGTTGTTCATGCTGTCGAGTTCAATCGAGGTGAAGCCGGTCTGCTGCAGACGGTTGGAGGAAAGCGTGAGGTTTCCTGCCAGACTGCCATATTTGCCGCTCAGGGTGGTGTTTTCGTCGAAGTCGGCCCCAAGCTGCGGTACGGCCGCCGCACCGGTGGTTTCCACCCCTCGGGCGGCCGTGACCTCCATATTTTCGGCTCGAAGCACGATGCTCCCACCCTCGGGAATGCTCGCAACAGAAACCGCCGGAATGGTCAGAGCCTCGAGGTGTCCATCCAGTACGATCGCAGCCCCCTGCACCAGGAGCGACCCGGCATTGCCGGCGGATACGGTCCCTGTCGTACCGATCGACCGCCCTCCGCTGACATTGATTACAGCCCCCGGCTTCATAAAAACCCCGAGTCCGTTAAGCGCGCCTAAAACAAATGTCTCATCCTCCAGGTAAACATGGCCGCCTGCAAGGTAGCCCGGGACAACTGGCGTCGATGATCCGCCGCCCGTGCTCGCAAGACTGTTGTCAATCTTTTGACCGGATACGTCTATAACGCTAGTTGGACCAAGATATATCTTTTCAGCGAGGGGCAGAGAAGCCGAAGCATAGTTTTCGGTTAGCGTCATGCGCACTGTCCCGCTGGGAATCGTAATGTCGCCTTGATCCACGATTCTTCTTGCCGTAACATTAAGGCTTGATCCCGGGGCCAGGGAGATGGATGCGCCCCCATCCAGCGTAAAAGTCGTATTCGTGTAAAGACTGACGCTGCCAGCCCCCGAACCGTTAAGGGTTTGGGCAGCAATGACCGTCGTCTGCATCCCGTTCTGACCGTAGGCCGGATAGTTGGGGCCCAAATAGGAGGCAGTGGCGTTTGCGCTTATTTCAATCGCGTCAATTCCGTAGTCGGCGGAAAGCGAACCCTGGGCGGAGCCGGCATGCCCTGCATAAATGCCAAGTTGATCCCCAATTATGAGCGTGCCGCCGCTGGCGTGTTCGAGTGGGTTGGTATACAAATTCCCATTTTGGTCGGTAAGCGTTTGGTTGCCGGTTTGAGTTTGATAGACCCCGCTAACGGCGGATGCACTGATAGAGCCATCCAGAAACACCTGCCTTGCGTCGAGGGTCAGTATGCCTGCATTCGACCCTTCTGTGTAGCCGCCAACTGAGTTGCCGACGGGCAAGGCGTTCGCTCCTCCGTAATAGATGCCGGGAAATTTTTCCTGGACCCCCCATTTTAAGCTTTGAATAACGAGGTTTCCCAGGACTGCGTCGTAATGAAGCGACTCCGGTGCATCGGCTATATCGTAGACTTTATTACCGCTAACGAGCATGGTACCGTTCACGTTGCCGCCGCCATATCGAATGCCGCCGCCCGATATGTTGACGGTCGATCCCCGGTCCATGAGTATGTCGCCTGAGTTCGAGGAAATCGTCACCTTTCCGCCGACGGTGGCGAACTCACTGGCTGTTTCCTGGCGAGCTGACAGCGCATCCGAGAAATTCGCAACGGACTGTGTGCTTCCTGTCACGGCCTGGGCCGCGGCGATTGCCCAGATCGTAACGTTCTGCCCCTGCAGGACGCCGCCTTTCTGCTGGTAGCTGTCTTGAAGCTGAACGCTGTTCAACTGAAGCCTCAACATGTCATCGGAGATCGGCTCCTTGAGCCATAGACCGCTAACGTCGATAATACTGCCGGGCGCAAGATAGACCCTTTGACCGGCGTTTATGGTCACCGTTCCTGAAGGGGCCTGAATTGTTCCGTAGTGCTCGATTAAAGAGGGAGGGGCGGTGCTCGATAGGCCGGCGAGAGTTATTGAGCCGCCCTGGAAGGTGCTGGCTCTCTGATCGACAGTTTGCCCCGTCTCGTTGATAGGAGAGGCGGTGAGACTTCCCACTCCTGTGGAAATCAGCTCCGAGGCAAGGAGTTCAATCGCTCCACTTTGCAGCACCGAGGTCGAGGCGAGCACAGAGCCGTTCTGATATACGCTGCCGCCATACATTCCGACTAAACCGGTCTCCGCTGTCAAACTTCCGCCAGGATCGTTCGTAGTGGTCCCGGGATTCTGATTGATGCTGATGACCAGACCATTCCGGGCGCTGCCCGCAGCCGGGGCCGTAAGACTGACATCGGTACCGGCCGCAAGGCCGATTTGACCGCTCGGCGCGCTGATAGCCCCGCTGTTTTCCACAGACGGGCCCACAAGGAAGACGGAACCGCCGCTGCCTGCGGTTATAGTTCCCTGGTTGACTACCCCCGTCCCGTTTGGGGTCCCGTTATAATTGTCCGTATGGAAATTCATCACGCCGTTCTGGAAATCGGTGTTGTTCACGTCCAGTTTTGAAGCCACAAGGGTGTTCGTGTTGACCTGGGATTTGGACCCGAAGAGGATACCGTTCTGGTTTATGAGGTAGACCGTTCCGTCGGCCGTCATTTTGCCCATAATCTGGGTGGGGTTTTGATCGTAAATCCTGTTGAGGACCCCCCACGTCCGGTTTCCCTCCTGGTCGAAATGCACCGTAGCGTTTTGCCCGATGTTGAAAGATTGCCAACTGACGACTGCGGTGGGTTTGTTCTGATTGACGGTGACTGTGTCGGTCGAGGTATTGGTGGAGACGGTAGCATTGGTGGTCGGATATAAGGTACTCTGCACTGGAAGCTGGGTGGGTGACACCACCGGAACCGCGCTGAACGACGGGGGCAACCCCGGTATCGGTATCGGACCTCTCGCAAGGACAGGGCCGCACGGCCCCGCAAGCCATATGAATAAAACGATGATTGCAACACACTTCTTCCGGCGTTTGACTGAGCAGTGAGCAGAAAAACCTGGTAGCGCCGCCTTCCACGGCGGCGTAAGACTGAACAGTAAGCGCAAGTGCGTTAAAAAAGCAGCGAGCAGTGAACGGCGAGCAGTGAACTGCTCAGCCAAAAAAAACAGGCGATCACAAAGACGGGCACGAAAAAGTCGGGTTTCCATATGTCTAGCGCCTTTCGATTCTGTTAACCCTGTTAAACCAAGGAATTATTTTATTTTGTTTTTTCTGTTCACCGTTCCTCGCGAAGCGATAGAAACAAACAGTGAGCAGTGAACAGTGAAAATCCACGTTCGCCGGCTACCGATCTTGCCTGCCGCATTTGTTCTTTTCTGCTCACCATTCACTATTCACCATTCACTCTTAACTGTTCCTCGCAAAGCGATAGAACCAAAAGGAGCTATTTTCTTTTGCTTTTTCTGTTCACTGTTCACTGCTCACTGCTCACTGCTCACTGCTCACTGTCGTTTGCTCACTGCACCACTGAGTCCAATTCCCTGCCCATGGCCGGTCCATCCAGAAATGAATTGTCTTTCTTCAGCACCTTCCCTTTGGCGTCCAGGAAGACAAGCATCGGATACCCATCCTGGCCGTACAGTTCTTTGTATTTGGCTTCCTTCTCCGAGTTCACCTTCACCCAGACGAACCTGTCCTTCATGATTCTGACCCTCAGGTCTTCGAAGGACTCGCTCATGAGCCTTTTGCACACGGGACACCAGTCGGCGTAGAGAAGCAGCACCATTGGTTTGTTTTCCAGTGCCGCCTCTTTCAGTCCCTTGTCGTGATCTTCCAGCCATGAGAGTTCCATACCGTTGAAAGCTGCCGCCTTGGTGAGGGAAACGACTTCCATGTCGAGCACGACGGTTTTTCCCGCCGCGGGGTTGTTGAAGTCCACCGTGAACTGCTTTCCGTCACTCTCCGTGATCTTTCCAACCTGCCCGTTCCCCCCGAAAAGCGCTCCTATTGCCGGTGTGAGCGTCATGGTGACGTTATTGTCGTCAACGGAAATCGATACGGTTCCAAAATCCGATTTGGGGGTTTGCACCTCTTTTTGCTGGTACTCCATTATCACTTCCTTTTCGGTCACCTCGGTGATGCGAGCTGGAAAATAGAGATTCAGCCAGACTTCCTGGCCCACGACAGGGGGGGATTTGAAGTGTTTCGCCCACTCTTCGGTAGACCTGCGAACCGTCTTCGCCATGGTTTTTGAACAGGGATATTGCGTGACTTCTTTCGGATCCCAAGCTCCATAAGCCTTTTCTGGGGGCAGCACGACCTTGCGCTTTTCTTTTACGGCCATGCCGACGACTGCTTCCCCGAGCCCCGCCGGCGCCGTTTTCTGACCGACCACGACCTTTTCAGAGGAAAATGCTCTCGGCTCCACGTACCATGCAACTTTCGGCAGAGCAGTATTTTGGGCCACGTCGGGAATATTGGTGCTGAGGAGTCTGCCGTCCTCGAGCGATATCGTATAGTTGAGTTCGACCAGGTCTCCGTTTTCCACTTTCGGGGAGTCCTCCTTCACAAGCGCCTCCCCGTTCGCGGGCGTCGCGGAGGCCGCCTCTTTCTTAAGCGATTCGGATTCGGATTCGGCCGCGTATGCATTAGCAGGATAACCACCGCACAGGCATAAAACGAGCCCGGCCGGCACGATCAAATGGAAAAATCGCTTACCAAAAGAGGGAAAAAGGAAGCGGCTTTTCGCTCCCCTCCTGTCGCCCGAACCCCCTTTGGAAAAGGGCGGTCGATTGAATATCCGTTCGTAAATCATATCTGTCTCACATCCTTATCAGAATTTTGCTCATTGCTTGTGCGCTTCCTTGTCCGAGCCATCTTTCTGCTCGCCCGCAGGCTCGGTTTTTACTCTGTTCACACTAAAATCGCACTGGAGCGGCTCATCTTTGAACGGCGCCCCGAAGTCGATGATGAAAACGTCTTTCGTAATTTTGCTGATACGCCCGACAATGGGTCCCGTCCTAACCAGCCGTCCCACTTGGGCGTCGATAACGATTTCCCAATGGTCGCCACCGTCACGTATCGTGCCCTTGCCGAAGGGCGTGTCAACGACTTTACCCGGCACCGAAAGAAATTTCACGACGGCTTCCAAATCGGTCACTGCGTCAATCGTCCCCGGAATCGCAGGGTCGCGCACATACAAATCCCCTATCACAGGCTCTTTGCCAAATTGTGCTCTGTAATCGCTCTTGAGAATGTTCATCTCCTTTGGTCGCTTTCTCACGAGCGCCATGGGTAGATCATTTTCCCCGGGATGTGGAGAGTAAACAGGCTTGATCTTGATCTCCACATTGCGATACTCGCCAGGCTTACGTCCAGCGACTACCGACAACAATTCGTTTGCTACCTGGGCCTCGAAGTCCTTAAATCTGCTTAGCATGGCAGCCGGCGTATCATTTCCTATGCCGCCCGCCGACTCTTTGATCGGGTCGCGCTGATGATGAGCGTAAAAAATGTTCGATTTTTTCAACGAAGCGTCGTCGGCCACCGACTGTTCGGTGGTCGCGACGATCTCGCCGCTTTTGAGCCTGCATGTGTAATGGATTTCGACGGGGTCCCCGGCCTTGATCGCATCTGCCGGGTCGGCCGCGACAGGCCCGGGGAAGGCCGTCCAGAGGGCCGCTGCCGATGCGGCGATTACAAACAATTTACTGATTCCGTTGTTCATGATTACTCGTCTCTCCTTTTTTCTGCCTTCCCAACCGCTACTCGGTGTTCATTTATTTACTAATGAGCAGGGGGATTTTGCTTGCCCCCTTTGGAAAAGGGGGACTGTTCACCGCTCCTCGCGAAGCGATAGAACCCAAAGAAATTATTTTCTTTTGCTTTTTCTGTTCACTGCTCACTGTTCACTGCTCACTGTTCAGAATCTGGTGTTAAGATCGAGAAGAAGAGTGTCGATGGAGAGCGGAGGCCCGGAGATCTGGTCGGTGGAATACCAGCGCGCCGCAAGCCACACATTTTTGGCCACTCCCAGTTGTGCGCCCAGGACCCACCCCTTGGCGTTGGTGCCGCCGGCGTGGAAGTAGGCATCGGTAAACGCATCCACCGCTGCGTCCGCCTCCAGGTATTCGTAGCGGCAGAAGACCTGCCAATCCGGGAATTTCACTATCTCCGGATGGCCCACGGCGACTCCAGTCGTGTAGCCTGTCGTCTGCTCCTGCACATTGCGGTCCCCTGTCAGGGCCGCGACGGAAGCACGGTCGAACCCGACGTTCTTCACGTAGTCTCCGAGGAGGATGACGTGCACCGGGTCCCAGAACGCCAAGTCCACCGTTCCCGTCACGTTCAACAGCTTGAAGTCGGAAGCGAGGCCCGTTGTCACGGTCGAGGAGGCGGGAGTGATGTCGAAGAGGGTATTGCCCTTCTGTTGGAATGAGGGCGCCGAGTAGACGTTCACAGTGGGTTGGTCCGCCGGGCTGGCTAAGCCGACAATATTCTCGTAGTCGTAGTAAGTTACACCCACCGTCGCCTTCACCAATTCCGCCGGTACGACCTCGGTTCCCAACTGGCCGGCCACAAGGAATCTGTGCCTGGAGGTCTGGCTCTCATCATCGAGCGGAAAGATGCCGGCGTTAACGAACGCTCCCAGACCCTCGTAAATGTTCCTCTTGGCGGTCACTGCAATACCCTCGAAGGCTACGGCGGGCTCCCAGAGCATGTCCGTATGGAAAAAGGGGTTCCCTATAATCCCGGTGGCTATATTCACATCCTTGCACGGGGTATAATTGACGAGGGCCCTGTCTAAAACGATAGGACCCTTGGTGAAATAACTTCCGAGGTCGGCGTTTATAGAGGTGGATTGCGTGTCATTGCCAGTGGATATGCGAATGTCGGTTGAAAACTGGTCGTTGATCTTTGCGATGGCTTCAAGCTGGGCCCGAATGAGGGCGGCGTTCGTATCGTTTGTTGTGTTCAGGATTTGCGTCGGATTGGCAGGATTTAGCAGGATCGCATTGTTTTTGCCGTAATAATTGGCATCGTAGCGAATACGTATGTCCCCTCCCCATTGTATCCTGGTCACCCAGTCGGGAACCTGGCTCTGCAGCTTGGCCATGTCCTGCTCGATCTCGGACTTTAGCTGGTCGTGTACTTGGTCTTTAATTTCGCCGGCGACGTTTTTCGAGATTTCCTGCATCGCCGCCTTGTCTTCGTGTACTATTCTTATCACCCTTCGTTCCGGCGCAGGAGCGGCAGCGGCTGCGGCCGCCGGTTTCTCGTACTTCTGTTTAATGGCTGCGGCCTCCTCTGCACTGATGACCCCCTTCTGCTTCAAAAGGTCCATCACGGCCCCGATTCCCTCAGCGGAACCTCCGGGTTTTGCCAGCTTTTGGCTCAGTGCAGCAGCATCTTCCCCGCTAATCACCCCTTTCGCTTTTAAGAGGTCCACAACGGCGCCGACAGCGTCGGAGGACTGATCGGGAGCTGGAGCTGGGGCGGGAGCGGCCGCGGTCTGTGCGCATAAGGCCTGCTCAGGATACAGAAGCGCCATATACAGAAATGAAAGCAGCAGCGCGATAACCGGAATTAGACGTGAACCCCTCCACATGAATCTTTTCTCCCCTCGGCTTTGCAGACGATTTTTTCCATTCACCCCTGGGTGGATACTTTGAGGCTTAGAGCGCGCGGCATCCCATCCGGCGGCCTTTGGCTGATAATCATACCCTTTACCGTAGATTTGAGGGCATCATCCATTTTATGGTCGCCGGACGAATTCATTATTTCGAACCTGACGATGGAACCCTTTTCGTCCAGAACAATCTTGACGACCGTTTCGAGCTTGCCCTTCGGGATCCCCCCGTTTTGACTGAGATGCTTCTGAACTGCATCCCTGATTTCGTCCTGGATGATTCGAGCATACCAGGCATACTGCCCCATGGGCGATCCCCCGCCGGACCCCCCGCCGCCGCCGATGATGGTCGAGCCTCCCGGAATGCCTTTAAGTCCGAACGAGTCCGATCCGGCCCCCCCTTCGGTGTCCAGGCCGAGATCCTTGCCCTGAGGTTTGTCATTTGAGTTGGCCTGTGGAGGCGCGTCCAGCCTTGGAGCCTCGAACTTGTCCTCTTTCAATGTCTCTTTAGGCTTCACTTCGGGAATCGGCTTTTCTTCGACCTTGGGAGGTGGAGGAGGCGGATTCACCAGTCTCATCATTTGGACCTGCTTCTTAATGTCACGATGGCCACTGTCGGTCATGAGCGTCTTAATGAGAAAACCGCCTGCGCAGATGAAAACCAGGGCCACGGTTGCGGATGTGATCCAGATCGCTTTGTTGACCGGCTTTTTCTTTATCTTTTTCATATAGCGGACCTTGTCCGTTGCCTTATTGCATCAGCTTCCCGGGAATCAACCCGGGGTGCTCGATCTCCGACTTCAAAATCAACTCCACGAGCTCGAATCAGAAGGAGCTCTTCACCTTAAAATAGGCTGTGACAGTGTCTCTCGCAGTGTACGTTGTACCAACCAGGGCCAACGCCACTCCCACGTCGTATTCCAGCCATTTCGTACAGTTCCCGCGCACACCGCTTCCCGAACTGTAAATCTCGATATTCTCTTGTTGAGATGGTAAGGGGTTCAAGATCCGCAGGTCCGCGTAGTCGAAAAAAACGTATGGTGTGAGCTTAACTCTGTTTGTGAAACCGGTGAGTTCCACAAGCTCCGGAGCCGAAAATTCCGCGATTCCGTGGAAGGCGTCGTCCCCGAGAGACTCAGCTAGTTTGTATCCGCGAACGCTGTCGATACCACCGGCCGCGTACTGTTCGTTATTGATCAACGGTTGATCGGAGACTTGACCGTCTATCTTTACATAGAGCTTAGTGTTCCCCGGGAGTTTCTGGGAGCGTTCCACTCCTGCTGTCGCATAAATGTAGTCTCCCTCCCCCTCGAACCTTTTGTTTTCAAACTGCTCCTGGTTTGTGACCAGTCCGCGAAAAACCATGTTGAGACCGGAGCTGAACACGGTGAGGCCCCACTTATCGGTCAAAGAAGAGCTGTATGCAATGGAGAGGGGAAGATAGGTGACCGGAGTCTTTATTGAGCTATTTAACCCCAATCCAGTTGCGTCCATGAAATCCTTGTAATCAAACCCGATCGTAACAGCCTGCGCGTACGCTTTGTAGGTCGGCAACGCCACCACGTATCTGGCCCCGATGATGTCTCCCTTCCCAACCGTATGGAACCCCTCCCCGAAAGCGGAGTTGCTATCGGACAACACGCCGTACAACGCAAAGCGGTCGTCTGGTCTCCACGGGACGGGGAGTACGTATGAACCTGCGAATACCTCGACCTGGTTCGTATCGTCCGGGGACATCTGGTATTGGAGGGAAAGCGTATGATCTGCCTGCCACAGGTTGTCGTAATGGATTACAGCGTTCAGCCTAAGAGGCGTCGTATTCGGGCTATAGTTGTTGCTCAGCTCCAGGCTTCCATGCAAGGCAGGCTGATCTTGTACCTTCAACTCCACGTCCACAGTTCCCGGTTCTTTCCCGGGCGACAGGATCGGGGTGACCTTGAGGTCTACGTTGCTGTTGAGCTTGTTAATCTCCTTTTCGATCCTCGGGCCGTAGAGGATCTCACCGGGACCCAAGGATGGCAGGTCCCGGAGGAGCTTTTCTTTGGTGTAATATCGGTTGTCCTTAACGGTGACCTTCCCGACCCTGTTCTCTATTACCTGAAGTTTGACAGTCCCTTCGTCGACAGACTGCTCCGGAATGTTCACGGAGACGGAAATATACCCCTTTTTGTGATAAAACTTCTCCAAGGCGTCTCTCGCCTTTTCCACATCCTCGACCGTTTTCTTCTCGCCCATCAGGCCCTCCAGTGCGTCGCGAACTTCGTCTTCCGACAGGACCGTGTTGTCATAAACCTCAAAGGCATTGATGTCGAAGTGGACGACTTGCTCCGCTCCCCAGCTACGGCTGGCCCCCGTCATCACCTGGGAGGCCGACAGGAAAACGAGGGAAATGAGCAAATAGTACTTCACTCTACCTATTCCAAAGTAGACGGGGTATTTTGAAACGGTCATGATGACCCTTATAATCTCGACCCAGGGCGCCGGACCGCAACCATTTCAAGCCGGCAACCCCCCGGGAAGGACGGAATTCTTCCTGGTCTTTGTTTCAAATGCTTAAGCGATCCGCTCATTTATCCTGTTTCTTAACCCTCTCCCGGTCGATCAACTGACTGTATTCCTGGACGTATTTCTCAAGTTCGACCTTCTTTAACTGCGTGAGAGGCTCGTTGTGGGAGATGGCTGTGAGGACTCCCTTGTTTTCGTATTTTTCCAGAATGTCACAGGCAATGATACATAACCTGGCGTTATTCCCCTCACACCGCTCAAGCCCTTCCTGGTTCTTTTTCAGATTTGCCTGCAATGCCTGTTGTTCGGCCGAAAGGCGCTTGATCTCCGTTTCTCTTACATTGACCGCCTGCGCGGCCTCGTTTAACTTCTTGCCGGCTGCATCCAGCTCAGACCTGAAGAGGGAGAGTTTTGCCACATCCCCTTTTTTTTGCTCCTCGGCTGCCAAAACGTCTGCCTTCAGCTTCTCGACGGTGGCCGCTAGCGCTTCGTTGTCCTTGCGAATCTTTACCGCTTCATCCAGCGCCGACTTCTTTTGCCTCTCGAGGCTGGAGCCGAGCGTTCTTTCATCGGTGTATTTTTTCTGCATTAATGCAAACTTCTTGTTAGACTCGTTGAGCTTGTCCTGGTAGAGTTTGCTTTGCTTTTCAAGCTGATAGTGCTCGTACCCGAAACCTGCCAAAATTCCGACAACCAGAGCCAAGGCAACCAAGCCAACTCTGAGCAGTGAGCGCATCATCGCACCGCTCCACGTTCTGTCCCACGCTCACATAGCCTGCAAGCCATATTGAAAGTCCCTTTCAATTCAATCATGATTGGGAGCGAAATGCCGGGCCGTTCGAAAAAAGTCCTCATGGAATCGACGAGGAAAGACGATTTCCGTTCCGGAGGGGAATAACCGATTCCCGAGCGCGGTAACAAACCTCCAAGCTCCGCCAAAACACTCACCAAAAGTCCCCTGTGTCATTCCGGGCCAGTCCCCCCTGGTCGTGTCCCGCTGACCGCGTCGATGGAAGCCACAGTACCGGCAGTTCTTTACGTTTTCGTTACGAGGGGGCGACAATTTGGTCAACACGCGAAGGCTGCGAAGCCTGCCCCCATTGCAGGAATACGCCAGGTTCTTACCACCAAGGAATTTCTCTATATCACCATCAGTTTCTCTAATTTATCCGCGAGAAAAATGCATATAACGAGTTGCGCTGATAGACGCCGTTCAAAAATATCCGGGAATGTGCTGCTAACTCAAATTGGGGTTGGCTTCTTCTTTGATAACCGCCATGGCGTCTTCTAAGCAGGAAAACTCCAAGACAGGCCGGAGCAGGAAGACGGACGGAGTGGCACGAAGTGAGCAAAGCGGGGTGGGGACGCGTTAAAAAACAGATGCGTTTGACACCACACGATGGAGGCCAGGGCAACACGCAGTGAACAAAACCAAAGCCTTGCGTATTGTGCCAGTGGTTAGGCCACGGGCCTTCACTATTGGGCGATGCGTCTTCTAAGCAGGAAAACTCCAAGGCAAGCCGGCGCAATGAGCAATGCGGTGGATGGTATTGGAATACCGGTGCCCACCGGTGCGCCCGTGCGGTTATACTGTCCCGGATCGAAACCCCCGGATGAGTCAAGTATCAGAGTTCCGTTCGGGTTTTGCCAGGAGCCTTCGAGCCACTTGAATTCCTGCCTCTCCACAACCGTGCTGCCATCCCAGAGTACAAAGTCCACTTCAAATTTGTCTCTACGGGGGCCGGTAAAATAAGTCGTCAGAATGGCTGAATCGGATTGGGGACCGGTCAAAAGCGAATACTCCGAGTTGGGAATTATGCTGGTCCAGCCACCGGACGACCCCGGGGAAGGTGAAATGGATGTAGGGGCCTCGAACGCAACGCCGCGGGGGGCGTCGATTATGAAGAATTCGATTTTCGTAAAAGCGCCGAAATCTTCAGGGGGAAAATTCTGTGTCCATTCCTGGCTCCAATACCCGTAAGCGAACGAGCCGGTTCCCAGGCACGCAAAAACGATAGAGACTGACAAGCAAACTTTCAATATTCTGTTCATGCGAGATCCTTTGTATTTGAAGAAGCTGCGCAGCCTTATGAACACAAGGTTATGTTCTCCGATCAGGGAATCCCGTTGCAGCGAGCAAACGCAACGGCGTAAAGAACATAATCAATTCCCTTTAATTTGCAAGCGTTTCAAAACATGGCAGTGAGCAGTCTCACCCTTCCAATTGTTCACTCTCACCGTTCATTTCACAAGCTTTTGCGTAACCAGGCCCAACTGTGTAATCTCAAGCCTCTGCAACACATCCAGAACCTCTATGACGCTTCTGTAGGAGATGCTTTCATCCCCTTTGATCACGACGGGCAAGTTTGGGTCCTCGGCCTTGTACTGCCTTAGCATTGTCTCCAATTGGGCTAACGTCACTGGAAAGGTGTCAAGAAAGATATTCCCCTCGGCCGTGATCGTAATCGCTTTAGTGGTGGGCTTCACCGAACTTGTCGCGGCGCTCGCCTTGGGCAAATTGACATTGATGCCCTGAACCGAAGCGGTAACCACTATCATGAACACGAGCAAAAGATTCCAGGCGAGATCGAGCAGTGGAACGACGTTGATTTCGTCGATGACTTCATGTTCGCCGTAAGGGTTTCTTTTCATTTTCAGTCTTCCTCCGAAAGCTTCACCGCAGAGCCGCAGAGAACAGTGAGCTGCAAAATGCCACTACCGATCCTGGCTGCCGCATTTGTTCTTTTCTGTTCACTGCTCACCGTTTTGTTCCTGCTTTTTCTGTTCACTGCTCACTGCCCTTTTCTGCGGTGCATTACTATTCTTCCTCCCCCTGGAGCTTGAGGACGAATTGATCGGTAAAAAGGTACATATCGGCATTGAGGTCCTTGATGCGCTGCGTGAGGAAAGAGTAGGAAAAGAGCGCCGGAATGGCCACCAGCAGCCCGGCGAGTGTACAGGCCAGCGCGGAGGCGACGCCTGGCGCAATAGCAGTGAGGTTAGCTTCCCCGGCCTCGGCCATGCTCGCAAACGTGTTCATGACCCCCCACACCGTGCCGAGAAGACCCAGAAACGGTCCGCCGGAAATTCCGAACGTCAATACCATCAGCCCGGCGCCGAACCGCCTGCTTTCCTGCATTGTAGCCTTATCGAGCGCCGATCTAATCGAATTCAGCATGGATTTTGACGGGCCGTTTCCTTCGTTGCCTGTTTTCGATTGGGTTAACTTCAACTCATCGAAGCCCGCGTTATAAACCCGGTACAGGGACGACCCTTCAAACCCGTTTTCTTCCTGGTTGTAAATTGTGTCAAACTCCGGCTCTTCTCTGAGCTGATTGGTAAAAGAGATGTTCTCCCGGCTGGTCTGATACAAGCTCAACATCTTCGTCAGAAAGATAATCCAGCAGAACGCTCCCAGAATTACAAGGGTGCCTATGACAAGCCAGCCGTCAAGAGTAATTGTCCTGGCTACGACTTTTATCAGGTGAAGGGTAAGGCTCTCGCCGCTGCCGGCATTGCCTTCCTCCTCCATGAAAGAGGCAAGAATGTTATCCGGCCCCTGGCCCCTGAACGCAGTCCGGAGCCACTCGGCCGACCTGGCTGTTTTTGACAACTGGATTTCGTCGAGGTCGCCGGCAAAAAAACCGCCTCCATTGAGGGCTGCGCCGACGCACAGGTCGGAGGCCGGTTCGGGCAAAGCACCCGGCAGATTCACCCAGGTCATTTCCCTGCCGTCAAGGTATATTGTAAGACGCTTCGAGGGTTCGGCGGTCACGGCCAGGTGATGCCAGGATTCAAGGGGCAGGTCTGCAGTCTTTTCGGTTTCAAGGGTCTGGCCGCCTGCCGTCGCTCTGGCGAATACCTTCGTTTGATCGATCCCTATGATGAGCGACTTATTCTGGTCTTCCCACGAGAGAATGCGGGCGCTGTTCTGGGGCTGAGAGATCCTGATCCAGGTCGAAAAAGTAAAACCGGTGGAAAAGTTCAGCGAGGGGGACCTCGGAATGACTATCTTGTCGCTCGAACCGTTCAGGGTCAAGCCTGCGCCAATGACTGCCGGGACGCCCATTTCGGCGGAAAACTCGGAGGGGTGGTTTCCGTAGGCGGTTTCGTCCCTGGGCTTTCCCTCTGCTTCGTCTAGATGATAGACAAGCAGTTGATTGACATCGTAGACCCCGCCCTGCTCCTGGACCTGGGGGGCCGATTTGTTCCCGTAGTAAATCCAGATGAAGTCCTGCTTCGAACCTGCCATAACCCGCGGGACCTTGACCCAGAACAGGGCCATTTCATTGGCCGCGTCGTAGAGTTCTTTCTGAAACTTCAACGGAAGTTTATCGTCGCCGCTCATGAACCGGACGTCGGAACCGTCGTCTTTGGCGCCGGC
>Ga0187867_10001750_pt1 | contig 18531 bp, 18 predicted proteins | sample June2016WEW_13_1_FD_132976 | JGI IMG/M metagenome (GOLD analysis project Ga0187867, IMG submission 132976) | Peatland microbial communities from SPRUCE experiment site at the Marcell Experimental Forest, Minnesota, USA - June2016WEW_13_10 | ecosystem: Environmental > Terrestrial > Soil >...
AGCGAGAAGGAGGTCAGGGAGCTCATCACGAAGTACAGACAGACCAAGTCCCTGATGAAGGCGAGCAAGGGCCGCGAGTTCAGGCAGATGCTGAGAAGGGCCGGGGGGCAAGGTGCCCTTGGCGGATAGGGAAGGGTTCGCGCTCTGCGATTCCTGCGCCGAGAGACAGGGGGACATGGGAGGCTTCAGTCCGGGTCTTGGCAAGGATTGCTTCGTCTGTCGAGGTCTGACGTCGCGGTTCCCTGAGATAGAGCGCAGCGTCGTCCGCCGCGCGAAGGGTTACCAGTTCAAGACCTTCTCGATCGGGGTCATCGTCCCGAAGGGGATACAGGAGAGGGAGGACCAGCTGAGGTCCGTCCTCAAGATACGCGGGAAAGAGCCGTTCAAGTCTCAACTGGGGAGAGGAATCTCCGACTTTGTGAAGGGGCAGACGAAGAGGAAGGTCGACCGCCTGCACCCGGACATCACAATCCTGGTCGACCTCGACCGGGAGGCGATTCTCGTGACTGCGAAGTCGATTTTCGTCTACGGTAGGTACACGAAGCCTCCCGGGGTGTCGCAGAGGAGGGAGCTGTGCGAGAGATGCAGGGGAAGGGGGTGCGGGGAATGTGAGTCAGGCTTCAAGAAGGGCGTGAGCGTCGAAGGAATCTTGGGAGACAGGCTGGGCAAGATTCTGCATTCTACAAAGGCGAAGTTCACGTGGCTGGGGAGCGAGGACCCTGAGAGCACGGTCTTCCCGCCCGGGCGTCCTTTCATCGCAGAGGTCAAGGACCCGAGGAGACGCGGGGTGCCGTCCCGAATCACCGCCAGGACGGGGGTGGGGGCGATGAAGGTCAGCGGGTTGAAGGTGCTCAGAGGCAAGCCAACGGCTATCCCATCTTTCACTTTCCTGACGAGGGTGTTCATCAAGCAGGAAGGACCGATAGAAGCACTGCCGAGGGGTCTGGCGAAGACCGTGAAGAATGCGCCAATCCAGTTCAGGAACAACAAGGGCAAGACAGTCCACAAGAGAGTCTACTCCCTGAAGATCCAGAGGCGCGGCCAGGGTCTCGTGGCCGAGATCAAACTCGATGGCGGCCTGCCGGTCAAGCGGCTCGTAAGCGGGGGGTCGGTGTCGCTCTCCCTCTCCGAGCTCTTTGGGACACCTTTGAATTGCCAGAGATTCGACATACTCAGGGTTTGGGAGTCCGGGAAGTTCAAATTCTGACTATTGTGGCAAATCTGGGAAGGATTCTCCTAGATTGGCCTCAGTTGAGATTCTTTCAGGCTTGCTCCGGCCATCTTTGAGGAGTCCACGTGAATCGGAGAGTCTGTGTGGGGCGTCATCCAACTGGTCCTGGGTACGTTCCATGGTCTTCGGGAAAAGCTTTAATGAAGAAGGAAATCAGGTGGCCTTTCCGGACGAGTGAAGTAGAATTTGGGAAGATCTAAGGGATACCGTAGGCGCACGAGATCGCTGCTCAAGAAGAAGACCGACCTCGGTGGCCTAAGCAGAATACTCAGGGACTACTCTCTCGGTCAGAAGGTCGTGATAAAGATAGACTCAACCCAGGTTAAGGGCATGCCACACCGCAGGTTCAACGGCCTCGTCGGCGTCGTCACAGAGGTCGGAGTCCGCGGTCTGAGGGTAGACGTCCCGGTGGGCGACAAGACGAAGTCGGTCGTCGCGAGGAAGGAACACATCGCGCCGCTGGTGGGTTCCTGATGTCAGCGGAGCCACGCGAGAAGAAGATACTCACGCTCAGCGAAGCGCACCAGATACTTGAGAAATTAGATGTCGAGAAGGCCGACCAGATTCAGAAGCGGACCCTCGACTACACTTCCAAGTTCGCAAAGATAACGGTAGAAAGTGCGAAGAAGGTGCGCAAGCAGCTCGAATCCGACTGCGACCTCAGCCCAGAGGAAGCCGTGGAGGTCATCAACATCATGCCTAAGTCGATCGAGGAGCTCAGGACGTTCACCGCAGGGTGGAGGAAGCTTCTGCCCACCGAGACCCTCGAGAAGATGCTGAAGATTCTCAAGTCAGCGAAGGAAGCGTAGCGCCGACTCTCCTGCTCTGAACGTAAAGCCGGCGTCTCAGCTATGCTGCGTCGGATGAATCGCCGGGACAGGATTGAGTAAGATTATATAGCAACGCGCCATGTAAAACTTACTGGTTCGAAGGGCAAATGCTCACTGGTTCCTACTCGTGCACGTACGCACCAGTGCATCTTGCGCGGCGGATGAGATAGAGGAGGAGTGTGCCCGATAGATGCTACCGAACGAGAAGCGATACGAGGAATTCGCGTATGTTCTTGATTTCCTGTCACAGGGACAGTCTGTTGTGATAAAGGGCAGAGAAGGTTCGATAGTCCAGGCCATCGGCGAGGAGAGGCTCACCCTCCTCGAACTCCTGGCCGCGGACGACCAAGACTTCGAGCTCGGCGAGCGGCTCAGGATTGGGAGAGAGGGCCGGGACAAGATAATGAGCGTGCTTGGGAAGCTCTCCTACGAGGAGCTCACCCAAGAGGCAAAGTCGGAACTGCCCAGCGTTTGCGAAGAGATAGTGAAAGGCAACGAGCCGAGATACGTGGCGTACTTCAACGAGCTGCAGCCGCTCACACCCCGGCTCCACGGGCTTGAGCTGATCCCGGGGATAGGCAAGACGTTCATGAAGACCATAGTCGCCCTGCGGGAGAAACAACCGTTCACATCATTCGAAGATATCCAGAATCGCGTCGGATTGAGAGAGCCGGCCAAGCTGGTGGCGAAGAGGATAACGGAAGAGATCTCCGGCGATTCGAGGATAAACATCTTCGTCAAGAAGTGAGACTCGCCGGCCAAGGCCCATGTCACCTAGAAGACGGGGGAGGAGGAAGGCGCTCGGACAGCACTACCTGATCGATCCGTCGGTGACCGCCGTGATGGTCGGGTTGGCTGCCATCGGGCAGGATGACCGGGTCTTGGAGATAGGGACCGGAAGGGGCGCGCTCACCCGCGACCTGGCACGGTCGTCTGGTCACTTCGAGGCGTTCGAGCTCGACAGGACCAACTATCTCGCAACGAAGGACCTAGGCCTCGACAACCTCCTGCTGCACCTAGGGGATGCGTTCTCCGATTCCAGGGAATTCGACATTCTTGTCTCCAGTCTCCCGTACTCTGAATCCTCCAACTTCGTCGAATGGTTGAGCGGGCACCGCTACAAGCGCGCGGTGGTCCTGCTCCAGAAGGACTTCGTCGACAAGCTGCTCGCCCAGCCGGGGGCGGACGGGTACAGGGCGATATCGGTGATTTCGCAGATCTCGTCGGATGTCAGTCCGGAACTTGACGTTGTCAGGGAGTCCTTCGACCCTTCCCCGAAGGTTTCTTCCGAGGTCGTCGTCATCAGACCAAGGCACGCTCTTTCGACGGACGACGTCAGGCTGGTGAAGCTGCTCTTCTCCCAGCGTAGGAGGAAGCTGAGCGGCGCGCTTAAGCAACTCGGGCTCAGGTCTAGGGAGGCGAATCCCGACCAGCTCTCCAAGAGAGTCCAAGACCTCTCCTCCTCGGAGTTCCTCGAGGTCCTCGGACTCATCGAGAGAGATGTGTAAATCATATCAAGCGGCCCGGATGTACTCAGAAGGATTTGAGGCTTGAGAAGGTCACGGTGACCCTGGTCGGATCGGAGTTCCCGATCAACGTAGGCTACACTGCCAGATTGATCAAGAACTTCGGCGTACGGAGGCTGTACCTGGTCGAGCCAAACTTCGACCGGCGGGTGGCCTCGGTCTACGCCGCCCACGGCTCAGACGTCCTGGAAGATGCCGAAGAGATAGATTTCGACGGCTTGAGGAAGGGGCATGACCTGCTGATTGGTACCACGGCCGTCACGGCGATCAGGAGGGCCAACGTAGAAAGGTTGACCGTGACCCCCGAGGAGGTCGCCGGCTATGTGTCGTCCGCGAAGTCTGCCTCGCTGGTCTTCGGGAGGGACACCACCGGCCTCAGGAACGACGAGCTGGCAAGATGCGACATGGTGACGAGTATAGGCACGGGGACGGGCTACAAGACCCTGAACGTCAGCCACTCGATAGGCATACTGCTCTACGTGCTCTCGAAGTCCGGGCTGCAGAGCAGGAGACTTCCGAACCTCGGAGAGCGCGATATGTTCGCCGCATACGCGTACGAGCTCGCCCTCGCGGCGGGCATGCAGGCTCACCGTGCCGAAAGGCTCAGGAAGCTCGCCAAGAGGATGACCCTCCGCTCGCAGCTCGATGGGAAGGAACTAGGCCTCCTCGTATCCCTTCTGCGAAAGGCGGCTGATGCGATACCTGGAGAGACCTATCAGACGCGCTCGAAGACATAGACCAGCCGCCTGACCCAGCGGGTGTTCTCATGCGAGATCCTCACCGGGTACTCGAACGGCACCTGAACCGGCTGGAACGGTGCGAGCCCGGCCGCGCCGACGTCCTCCAGCAGGACCGAGACATCCCTGTCTTCAGCAGTCCGGAGTGAAGGCGCGACGATGACCACTCTCCCTCCCTTGCGGACGACTGCCGCCATCGAGTAGAGCGATTCGGAGTAGAGCCTGCTCGAGTTTCGAATCATCTTCCTCGCCTTGTCGAGGGTCGGGGTAGAGTCGATCTTTGGAAGCAGTATGGGCTCTGTGACGACCGCGTCCACCTGAACCCCGTCCATCAGCGACTCGAGCCTTGTGGAGTCTCCGACCTTGAGCGTGTATGGTTTGGCCGAGGTCTTCAGGGTCTTGGAGAGCCACTCCAGGTTCTGCCTGCTGTTCTCGATGCGGTTCCTGTCTCGGTCCACCCCTATGCAACTCAGGCCGACCGTGACCGCCTCCGCCAGTATCGTGCCTGAGCCACAGAACGGGTCCAGGATGACCCCGCCCTTTCGTACCCCGCTCAGGTTCAGCAGGAGCCGCGCGAGCCTTGAGGAGATTGAGATCTGTGCGCTCACCACTGGTCTCTCGTTCGACCTCACCTGGAACTGCTGGGAGTCAGGCACGTAGAGCGTCGCGCCCAGCCAGTACTTCTCGCCCAGCCTGAGCACGACGAAGTCCACTATCTTCCTTGAGGCGATCTCCCTCGTGAGCACTTCTGTGCCGTTTCTTGGCCTCACCAGGTTCGCCTTGCGGAAGCCGGCTTCCCTTATGGCCGCCAGGAGCGTGGAGAGGACCTCCTCATACTCGGCCTCCCCTGCGCCTTCGGGAGAATACAGGCTGACCGAGAAGTTGAAGCCGTCGTCGAAGCCTCCGAGGAAGTCTTCGAGCTCTTCGATGTCGTCGAGCCTGGCGCGCGGACTGGGGGTGATCGAGATTGCAACCTTGTGGACGCCGGCGAGGTTCTCGTAGCCCCCTCTGGCATCCTTCAGCTCCAGCATCGCGACGTCTTCCCACAGCTGCTTCGAACTCGAGAGGCGATCGCTCAAAACGGAGCAGGCCTCGAGATAGGACAGGTTGCCGAAGGCCAGGATGAGCACCAGCTTCTTGTTGATGGTGGGGGTGTGGGGAAGAAGGTACGGCAAGTCTGACTCTAATGATTCTGGACGTTAATTAAGGGTATTCGGAGACAAGACCGAGACCTCGTCAGTCCGATTTACTATGAATCTGGGGGGCGGGAATGTTAGTTGCTACTCTTGATGGAGAACAGCACGACCACGGCGATTGAAAAAGGTATTATGGAGACCAGGAAGGGAAAGACAGGACCTACCGAGGAGTAAATCAGACCTGCTGCAATCTGAGATGGGAGCGACACCAAGGCCGGGAGGATGCTGAACATCGCGAGAATCTTACCCCTATGCTCGACCTCAATCGCCTCTGCCTGTATGCTGGAAAGCGAAGGACTCTGGATTGCTGTCCCAACGGCTCCCGTCATTCCCCACTCCAGAAGCTCGTCCATCGTCTTCGCCTGGGAGAACATCACGTTGCTTATCGGCGCCGCGACAGAGGCTATCAGGACGGCGTTCTTTGATCCGATCCGCTTTATCAGGAAAATGACCCCGAGCAGGAGGGACACCGTCGTAAGTCCTGCAAAATCGACTATGATGCTGTAATCGATTGGATTGAAGTTCAGGTGGTCGACCACGTAGATCGAGGCGAATGGCGCTGTCAGCCCCGTCCCTATCCCAGCAAGGGTCACGTACAGCAGTAGACGTTTCACGACGGGAGTTGAGCGCCTCGTCGCATTGATACCGGAGATGAAGGAATCTTTGACATAGCTCAGGAAAGGCTTCTTCTCGTGCGGCTTTGCGGCGAAGGTCTCGCCGAGCATCCTCGACCTGAATGTGACACCGATCGCCCCGAAAAGCGCGCTGGCGCAGTAGGCCAGTTTGACGCCGTCCAGGATGCCGTAGTGAGCCATGAGCAGCCCGCCGAGAGTCGGGACGATAATCGATGGCAGGTTGTTTATGGCGCTGAAGACCGAGAAACCTCGTATGCGGTCCGCAGGTTCTATGGAATCGAACATCACAGAGTTGAACGCTGGGGTGTAGATGCTAGCTAGAGAGGCTATTGTCAAGGGGACGATGATGAGGTAGGCCGAGTTGATGACCGCGTAGATGACAGCGCTACAGACGGATATCCAGCTGAAGGTCACAATCACCCTTCGCCTTCCCCAGGTGTCGGCGACGTATCCTCCGACAAGCAACGCGAGTATCGTGACCGCCGTTCCGAACGCGACCAGGATGCCGATGTCGATGTCAGAAGCGCCGAGGGCTGCGAAGTATAGCGTCTGGTATGGGTTGGCCATTGCGGTACCGATTGACCACAGAGACGAGGTCGAAGTAAGCACCCAAGCATTGCGGGGAAGGCTCAGAAAGCCCGTTGCCTTGTGCAGCCAATCGGTGCTCGAGGCCATTCTTCCCACCATCCTCGGTCGTCTTGTATCAGGATATTAGGGTCTCAGTCCGGCATGTATGTCAGCGCTGCCTAGATCGATTTCTCATGATCAGATAATTTAGTTCCGGAGCTGGATGCAGCGAGCCAATCACGCTTCACCTTAATATGCTATGGTTCGCTCGAGACTCCAGTGGTGTTCGATGGGCCGAGTCATCGAGATGGATAACCTGACGAAGATCTTTGGCGAGAAGCTCATCGCGGTGAACAACGTGAACTTCGAGGTCGAAGAAGGCGCCATCTTCGGCTTCCTGGGTCCCAACGGTGCGGGCAAGACCACCACCATAAGACTGCTGCTTGGGCTGATACGGCCGACGGCTGGGGAAGTCAGGGTCTTCGGGGAGAAGATGACTCCCGGCTCATCCAGCCTGCGCCGGAGGATAGGCTACCTTCCAACGAATCCCCGGTTCCCTCCGACGATGACCCCGATTAGATACCTGGATTTTGTTGGAAAGCTCTTCCGCATCGGTAGGGAGGAGAGGATGAAACGGCTCGCAACACTGATACGCTCGGTCGGGCTGCTGGGAGACTCGTCTAGGGAAATCGCCGGGTTCTCGACGGGGATGGTAACTCGCCTCGGGTTCGCGGCGGCCTTGATGAACGACCCCGAACTGCTAATCCTCGACGAGCCCACGTCTGGGCTGGACCCTGCCGGAAGAAAGTCGACTCTGGATCTGATTGCGGAGCTTGGCAAGCAGAAGACGATCTTCGTGTCGTCTCACATCCTTAGCGACATCGATAGAGTGTGTACCGACGTCGGCGTCATAGGCGAAGGCAAGGGTATTTTCTCGGGATCGATAAAGGACATGAAGAAGATCATCCGCAGCCGCGTCATCCGACTGGAGCTGGAAGGGAATCTGGCGAAGTTCTGTGAGGCGTTGAAGTCTGCGCAATGGGTGGTTGGCTTTGAGACGCGGGGTGACTTCGAGGTTGACATCACCTTCGGTCCCGCTATTTCAATGGCAGATGCGGTCAGAGAGGTCACGAACCTCGTCTCTCGCCTAGGGTTGGACCTTATCTCCGTGAGTTCTTCGACATCCAGCGTCGAGGATGCGTTCATGGCGTTGCTTCGAGATGAAGAGTCGCGTGGGTTCCTCAGGGCAGCCTAGTCAGGGGGAGGCGCTCGGGCCTTTCTGGGCGATTGTGCAGGCCGATCTCAGAGGCCTCTTCAAGAGTCGGATAACCTATGGATGGCTCCTGGCTGCGGTCTTCGTCCAGGTGGTGAGGACGCTCGGCTCGAGCGGATCCGGGATGACCTCGAGTGTGGTCTCCTCCGGGCTCTCGGACTTTGTCTACATCTGGAGCCTGGTGATCATAGGGTTGGCTGCAAGCTCGGTCTCGTCGGAGGCCGGGGAGCTCGCCGATTCCATCATGAGCAAGTCTGTTACGCGCCTCGACTACGTCTTGGCCAAGTTCACATCGCGGACCGCGTACACGCTAATCAGCTTCTCCGTGGTCACGGCTGTGCTGGTGGGGCTCGCGCTAAGGCTGGACGTCAGCGACTACAACACCCTTGGACTGGCGTCTGCGATATTCGTCATTGCCCTGACGCTGGTCATGCTGACGGCTTTGGGAGTCGCGCTCAGCATAGCGATGCCGAACACCGTCATGTCAATCGTCGTTCTCCTGGTCCTGTGGTACTCGATGACGTTCTTCTTCCCCGTCGTTGGTCTCAACATTCTGTCCCCGGGGAGCCTGCTGGGCAAACTGCCGGACATCATCAAGGGCGCGTGGAGCCTGGGGAACTGGGAGACGGTCGCAGGTTTCATCGCGGTTTCGGGAGCCGCCACGGTGCTCTCGTCAGCTTACTTCTACATGAAGGACATCTGAACCGCTGGTGGATAGTGCGCGGATCCGTCTTCTTCAATAGTCCTTCGCCAGCTTGAACAGGCCAAAGAAGAAGTACCAAGGAATGGACCAGATGATGAAGTCAATGACAAGGTTGAGTGGATTGACTACAAACGGAGTCGTTTAGGTATCTGGTGCTACTTGGACGTTGTGGTAGTAGGCGAATGTCAGAGGTAGCCCATAGTTCAGACGGTAATCGGGTGACCCCTCGCCACCTCCCGAGGCAGGATATCCGATGCCGAAGAGAAAGACCACCAGTAGCAACAAGCCGGCACACGCCACGGACGTGCAGATTCTGAAGGTCATTGCCAATAACCGCCGTGGCATGGATGGGTTGCCGTGAGCGAGGCTTTACGGGTTGTGGGAGGCGGCATCAGTAAGTCTGCGGTCTCTCTCGGCACTGGGACGTTCGGAAAAGGCGTATAGCGAGGCGGCCTGCCATCAGATTAGCGTTATTGGAATTGAGGAGCAAGCGGACCTTGACAGCCATAGTCATTGTTGCTATAGTGGTCATTGCGGTAGTCAGCTACATGGAGTATCAGGATTACAATTCACCAACCGCCAAATGCGACAGGAATGCTGCACAAGGAGACTCGCAGGTAGGCTTCATCTTCGTAAACCCTACCATAACCGTGGCTCAGGGAGCGAGTACAGGCAGCCTGTCGGTTACACTCGGTGGCTCTACGTGTGCTCCAATCTCCGGTTTCGTTATAACGGCAGTTTATCCGCTCTTGAGCGGAGTCGTTAACGCATCCTTCATCGAGTATCAGGGGGCATTGATCAGTCCTGCCCACCCCGAACCTGTATCAGAGCCAGCTTCCGGTTCGGTTAGCCTCTCCAATGTTTCTGCTACTCAATCCTACACCCTTACCTACAAGATTACACTCGCTACGAACGGCCCGGAGTTCTCGAGTCAACAGGGCAACATCACAGTGAGCCCCTGAGCCGTCGCACGTGTTTGTGTCCTCTTACTTCTTCTGCCAGTGAATATGCTCAACTCTCCTCGGCTTAGCTGCACGTCCAACTTGCCTACTGTGGGTCTCCGGCTGAAGAACGCGCGGCTCGCCGCGCTCAATGCACATTAGACGACAAGTGGACCGCAACCAATGCCAAATTCGCCATCAAAGTAATAGACGCCGATCCATTGGGCGGGGCCAGCGCCTAACAAATAACAATCTAAGGACTGATTAAAATGTATCCTTGGACTGGTACACACGTCTCCGATACAGAGGATTACTGCTCCCGGAGCACTAGCGCCAACTACTGGGAGTGCAAAGGAGAGTGCGAGTACCAATGTTACGAGGATGATGACTAGACGAGCGCGGTGTTTCATTCTTGTTCTTACCAGCGAATATGTTCTACCCTCATAGGCTTACTCCATGTCCAACCGGCCAACCCTTGTCATGATGTTAGGCTGACCAGAAAGTAGACCTGGCCCGTTGAGGGAACGATAAGGATGCCTGCCTGTGGGTTTGTATGGCTCGTGAGAACGACAGATAGAGGAGGGGGATTCACCCCAATCGTGCAAGTAGTCAAGGTCTGGCTCGACCCGTCAGAGAAGGTAATCACGTAACCCGCGTACCCGTTCGACGGTCCATAGCACGAGCCCGCGCTAAAGGTGATCGTGGTGTTTGTCCAAAGAGTAAACTTGACAGTGTCAAGAGTAAACGAATTCGGTGTCGATTGGGCCCACATCGTGTAGAGAAACTTACTGAAGCCAATCGTGGTGGTTGAAGTGACGGTGTTCGTTGGCCCGGCGCTGTTGGTGGCCGCGTTACCAGTTACGGTCACGGTCTTTGTCCCCTGCCCGACGACGAAGAATAGGCTCGCAGATATCAACACGCCGGCTATGATAATCGCTGCGGCGATGACGAGATAGCTCCGAACCGGCTGAGGGCTCAACCCCACGCGCCTTGCGGTGCCGACCGGAATCCCACGATTAATAGTTATGTCCGAACGGCCAGGAGACCAACTCGTTTTTATCCCGGAGACTACTCGAATCTTCCAATGCAGGCGCCGCTTCCCGCTGCTGCTCGCAGGGTCAAGGTCGTACTGTCCAGTCTGTCCGTCCTGTTCCTCGTACCTGTCAACCTCCAATCGGTTCTCTTCGGCGGGGCGAGCGATGTGCCTCTGGCCTCGCTCTTCACGACGTGGGTAAGGAATCAGGTGCTGCCGCCGGGGTGGGTCCTGATTGGTCCAGGCGGCCTCAGCGAACCTACCCTGATCTTCGCGGAAGCTTCGCTGGCGCTCACTCTGATCATAGGGTACCCCCTCATCGCCTTCGTGCTCTTCGAGAGAATCGTCCGGTCCGGCGACCGTCGACGCCGGAGGATGGTCTACGCGCTGACGTCGCTGGCCTCGGCCGCGTTCTTTGGCGGCGTGCTGTTCGGCGTCTTCTTTATGGTAAAGTTCTACATCCTCTCTCTCCCTCCATACTTTGGGGCTGCAGTGGCGCTCGACTCGGGCGACTTCTATCTGGCCGGGCTGGGCGTCGTATCCATCCTGGCTCTCGTCTCGACCCTGCCGTTCGTCCTGCTGGGGGTCTCGCGATTCCGGACGTCCGCGCTGTTGCGAGTCACCTGACCTGCTTGTCAAGTGATGGGGGTCTATTGCGCCTCCACCGGGGCATTTCATCCAGACGCTGGCTGGAGTTTCATGACTGATGTCTTGGCAGGTAAACTCGTAACACCTCCAGAGTTGGACGATTGTCTTTGCAAGTAGTATAGGCCTAGCCCGAAGGCGAAGACGAAAAACCCGGTGATGTTGAGGGCGTAGTTCCATTGGAGTGTGCAGGCTATCGTGCAGGTCATGCCCGGTTGGAAGGGAAGTACGAAGTTCTGTTGAGGCGAGCATCCTACCACGGCGTTGGGGTTTGCCTCGCAGACAGAGGATTCTGAGCCGTAGAATCCGCCACAAGGGTAGCATAGAGTCAATGACGCTCCGAAGATAGTGAGGAATGTTCCTGCTATGGTGACCGTGACAGCAATCATGGCAACGACGGGTCTTCCGATCACCGACCTCCGAGCTCTCATGACCAGTCGGCGTCTTGGAAGCTATCTGCGATTAATGGTCTTGTCCGAACTGAATTGGCCTTGAAGCATTCGGGGCTCGTTGGGCCTATGGCCCTCAGCTGACGCTAACGTAGAATGTGAGCTCGTTGTCTGTATAGTTCCAGAGCACGCCCGCTTGTGGAGCAGTATGTTCTGTGAACCATGGGTTGACCACCGGAGGAGAATACGTACAGTTTAGCATCACGAATGGGTGCGGGATGTTGTAACTGCTGGGGATATTGACTGCCGTGATGGCGAAGCCGTTGTAGACTTCTCTATCCCCGCCAGGAAAGGAGACGGCGACTGCCGATTCAAGGGAAGTCCCGTAATACATGGTGCCGTTGTGTCCAAGGATGCTAGATTCCCCACCGTCTATTTCAATCATTACGGTTTTCCCTGTGAGGTTCAGTAGCGTCCCGTTGGAGAGCCTGACGGAGCCAGAGAAGATGTACTGGCTCGGGTCGCTGTAACTGTACACGAAAGAGGGCGACAGGATAGTGAATGCCACACCATGGAAAGCGACGCGGGTCCCATTTTCTTCTGGCAGGGGCACCGGCCACGCTTCGTACCAGTATCTGGCTCCGCCGATCTCGACCGTGGTGGTTCCCAGCTGGTGGTTCAGACTCGAAATCTGCTCCTGTTGGTAGACCGCCGCCGAGCCGATCACGATCAGGGCCACCAGCAGCCCGGCGAGGATGGCCTTCTGGTGTGGCAGGTGGAGCGCTGGCCTCTGACTAGTGTGACCCTCAGGTTGCTTCCTGCTTGCCTCGACTATCCGGAGCGCCTCCCTTCCTTCCTCCGTGAGCGCATAAGAGCCCTCGGGGTTCAGCTTCACAAGCCCGGTGAGCTTCCCCAGGTGGAAGGCGAGCAGGCCGCTGCTCTCTATCCCGGTCTCCCTCTTCAACTCGGAGAATCCCAGTGGTTTCTCGCTCAGTATCTGCAGGATCCTCATCCTGGTCGGATGGCTGAGAGCCTCAAAGACCTCGGCTCGGGAAGCGTTGAACGAATCGTCCTGATTTTCGCTCGTTGTGCTGCACTTTCCTGAAGATGTGATGGAGGGGCCGTGATTTAATACCTCGGTCGTTGACTTGCAATAATCGGAAGGTTAGGCAGGTCAACGACCGTTGACTCGAGGACTCCGCAGGAGAATCAGAAGACTCTCACTTGGTTGCGTTGATCACGCCGACGACTTCGAAGTAAAGGTGGTTCTGAAGGATAGGATACTGTATGCCTGGAATGCTAGGAGCGGTGGGACTCCCCGGCGTGCTGGACGTACTGGTGTTGGCGTAGGTGATGCACATGGTCTCAAAGCTGCGGACCGGCTGCATCCCCGCAAAGAGCGAACCGTAGGAACCGCATTGCTCGGGAATCTGCGGGGCGACTTCTGGTCCCGTGATGTAAGGGGACGGCCCTCCGATGCTCAAGGAATACGTCCCGTTGACTCCGGGTTTCGAAGTCAGGCTGTACGCCACGACCGTCCCCTCGTTCTCGTTCAGGGGTCCACCCAGGACGAGCTGGTCCTGGCTGACTCCGACTGTGAAGTTCGAGTTGCCGCCGAGTGCGACTGGATTGGTGGATTGTGAGATTGAGATGGTGTTGCTAAGGTTCAGGGTCAGAGGTGCGCTCGAATTGAAGTAGTATAGCTTGACGCAAAGTATCGCGGGAGAGACGTTCCCCGCTATCACGTCGCCGAATCCGAAGACGGGAACCGGGGCGCCTGCGCACCTGGCCAGAAGGGAGGCGTCGGTCGATGCGGTGGGGCCCGTGAAGTATGTTGCAGTCATGGTGACGGTGGTCGTGTTGGTTGCTACCGTAGTCTCGGTAGTCGTGATCGTCCTCGCGGCTTCCCCGACCGCGACGAAGAGGCTCGCTGAGATCAGCACCCCCGCTATGACTATCGCGGCAGCAATCATGAGATAGCTCCGAGATGGCTCAGAACTCAAACCTGGGCGCCTTTTCGAGCGGGGAGGTGTTCTCGTGATTAATAGTTATGTCCGAACTGTCGCTCTTGTGATTGCACTCTTGCTCGAATAGAGTAGATTTGGGCTACTCATTCTTGGATAGTCGAGCACCGCAGATAGCGCGTAACGACTGTGGTCACTGACATAAGCTCCTCAGGCGGTTGCTGATCCTGCATGTCGTTCGATGCAGCATCCATTACACGTCCAGAGTTACACCATGGCGATTATAGGTCTGAACTACTTTGCACTATGATGGTGTCTGAGAGTCTACTATGCCCACGCCATGTGCCTCTATGGGACCGCCTTTGAGAAAGCAGAGCTGCTTGCGATAGCATCTCACTTGCCCGACTGCGAGGTGGTGAATCCCGGAACTCTTCAGAACAATCAGAGTAAGAGTGACGGGATGGCATACTGGTTCAGACTGATAGACTTCTGTGACGCTCTGGTCTTCAGCAGGCTCCTGAACCGCATCACCTCGGGCGTGGGCCTTGAGGTGAATCACGCCCTTGCCCGGCCCATTCCCGTGCATGAGCTGTCTCACGGAAAGATGATGAGCGTATCGAATCCTGTGCAATTCATGACGAGGGAAGAGACGCTGAAGCAATTCGAATTCTGGAGGATGGTAACGGATTCGAAGCTTGAAGCCGTCTGGAAGGAGGGTTGCCTGTTCAGTATACGAAAGGTATGAAGGATGACGGTCCGTCTCTCTGAAGGTTCTCGATCAGGCTAGAGACCGTAGCCCGATACGCATCCATAAGTGGGAGCTTGTCACCCATGTATTCAACGGTGCACTTGTCCGCCTCCTCACCGATGCCTTCGAGCGTCCCAATTGCCTCTGGCTTGGGGTAGTAGAACCGGACTCCGTGCCTGTCCGTCGAGCTGTAGAAGTCCCTCCAGTTGACCCTTGAATCCAGTGTCGCTACCAGGAGCTTCTCCCTGTCGGCGAACTTGAGAGGGTCGATCAGGTCGAGAAGCAGGCCCAGACCGTCGGAGTTCCACCTCCTCCTGTGCAGGAAGCCCTCTCCTGGGTTGTACTCTAGCCCCAGCTGCATGTTGACCTGTCTGCACTTGAAGAGCCGCCTCTGGTGGAGGTAGTTTATCGCCGCATCCACCGCGGAGTAGCCCCTGGCCCTGCCTGACGCCGCAGTCACGCTCTCTCTCACGAAGCGTGACCGCTTCCGGGGCCCGAACCTTTCGAAGACGCGCCGCAGCGGCAGGTTGAAGCACCTCCAGTACTGGATCATGATCCGCGCCTCGTAGGTCAGGAAACCGTTCGGGCCGGATTTCTCCAGACGCCCGGAGAGCCGGCGCTGTTCCCTCTTCAATGGTTGGGCCTCAGCCTCCGGCGTCTGCGGCAGGGCGGCTATCCTCTCGGTGGCGTCGATTGCGCTCCTCGCCATGGCCAAGGCGAGGCCGCGGGCGAACTCGGGGCGCTCGAGGACTGCCCGTTCTATGAGCGGGCTGATGCTAAACCTCGGTTTCTGCGGCTCCGAGGCCGCTTCAGAGCGGGCCACCTTCCGGACTTTCGCTCCCGCGTCTTCGAGGGCTTTGAGCTGTTCCTCGTCTATCACGCCGTTGTCGACGAGCGTCGTGCCTGTCAGCGGTACTGCCTCGACGTTCCTTTTCTTGAAGACGTAGAGCTTGTCTCCCCGCACCAGCATCCTGTCCCCGGGGTAGATTGCCAGGGTCCTGCGCGCCCCCTGATCGTCCGCTGCGGGACGATGCTCGTCATAGTAGATGTTCTCTAGGATTCGTGATGTGGAACCCTGCCTCTCCTCTTCCAGTCTCGTTATGTCAGATGTGGAATGCCTGCCCGCAATGTCCAGGTAATTCCTCTCGAATTCATGCTCATATGCGGTCAGCACTCGGACGTGACGCTTGAAGGTGGCGTACCTCGTCCTGCATTTCCTGCAAATCACGAGGCTTGACCTGGATTCTGGAAGGGGTTCGCTGCAGATCTCGCAGTTCTCTGGGACCTCCTTCCTCGGATGGTCCTTCTTCTTGTCGGTGAAACGGGTGCATGCCGACGAATGCGGGCTAATGCGCCACGAGTTCCTCATCTTGTAAAGCTCGAATACGGGGAGAGGGTGAGCCCCTTCCTTGCCCCAGTGCGGGTCATGTGTGCCAAAGGCCTTCTCGAGGAGCCACCAGAGCCGGCAGCGTCTTCTCAATGAGATGTAGAATGCGCACTGGCCGCAGCGATGGTCTAGCGCGAACTCGCCTGACCCGGCCTTGTGATACACGGTGCTTGGCCGCCCTATCTCTCTGAACCATGTCGACTTGGTCAGCCGCCCTTCCGTGACCATGCGCTCCGTCACCCGCCTGAGCGTCGCCCGGCTGGGGAGGTTCACCATGGGCGGGTCTTCCGGAGTCCTCTCGAACTGGTCCAAGATGGCTCGGGGAGGCGGTGTGCTGGTCTGCAGGACCTCCTCCAGCTGGCTTCTTGCATGGTCGTACAGCACGGGAGGGGTGAACCAGCCGCGCTCCTCGACCAAGTTGAGGATTCGCTCCTCGACCCACCTGTCGTCGGCCCGCAGATGCTCCCTCTTCCGGGAGAGCCGGAAGAGTTCCTTCCCCTTGGGTTCCTGCTCGGCAGTCTTGGCTGTGATTCTGCTCAGACTCTGCACCGTCTCCGCCGCCTCGTCCGTGAGCACGCGGAAGTTGTTGCGACTCCGGATCCTCTGAGACGACTCGGTCCTCTGCAGGATGGAAGGCCAGTCCTGGTTCAGCTTGGCCGACAGGGTCCTGCTCACCGCGCGGGCGATGTCGGTATGTGAGAGCCTGGTCCCGAAGAGAGTAGCGAGTATTGCTTCACGGACATCGTCTGTGCCGAAGCGGCCTGCGAGCTCAGGGTGGGAGATTGAGGAGGTACTTCCTATCCACTGCTCGACTACGGGCAGGAGGCCTGTGTCTTCAATGACGACGACCCGATGAAGGCTGGACTTGTTCAACAGCCTCGTCAGGAAGCCGTCGACATACCCTCTGTTCTCATCACCGACCATTCGGCTGACGGGCTTGAAGAGGACCACGGTGTGGAACGCGTTGAACCTCTGCCACTGCATGCACCAGCTGAACCAGTCGAGGTAGTCACCGATGATAATGCGTTTCCACTTCCGCTTCAGACCCGTTTGCACGCCCTGCCAGTGGAAGTTCTCTCCTGGATCGAGGCGCTCCGCGTCCATTTCCGAGTCTTCCAGGAACCGCTCGATCTCCTCTTCTGGCATTAGGATGGCGCAGCGGTCGTCCCTATAGCTCCGGAAGGAGTCGTAGATGGCATCGGCTACGCGGACCGGGCTCCCCTCGTCCTTACCCGCCGCCACGAGCACGAGCTTGGAAGTCCGGGCAAGACGCTCCAACTCAGGATGTACTGGTCGGATTCGGCAATAAACACCACGCCGGATGATGGGACTGATTAGCCCAGAATAGACTCTGTTACTTGTGAATCGCCAGATAAATCCCTTGTGGTGTTTAATAAGCCCATTACCATCTATTTGTGATATGAATGTCGGCAAAATGGATGAGTAAGGTACACGCCCTGGCGCCAATGACGATGCAGGAAGAGGAGGTGAAGACGCTTCTCGAAGCCCTCCAACTTGAGCATGCGGTCCACGTCACCTTCCAGGTCGGCGCCCGGCTTATCGTGCCGGACTTCTTCCTCCCCAAGCTCGACGTGGTGATCGAGTGCTGGAGGAGCGAGAGCCGGAGGGGGGTGGCCCTCGGCTGGGCGGAGAGGAACGCGCTCTACGTCAACCTGAAGTTCAGGAGGCTGAAGGCGGTCCGTCCGGGGGTCAGGTGCCTCGGGCTGGCCGAGTTCCCGCAGGTCGACATGGAGTCCCTGCGAAGCGTGGTGGGGGCCGTGATGGAGGACGCCGACTTCATGGCGTACTCGATGGAGGAGTTCGGGTCGGTGGTCAAGGGGTTGGGAGGTGTCTGAGGTGACGGATGATGTGGTGGCAGATGAGGAGTCGAAGCCTGTAAGCGATCGAAGAAAGACGTGGAGAAAGGCAGTCCGGGATGGTATTAGGCCGTCATCGTCGACTCCGGAGTTCGCGAAATACTTCGAGAACGTGGTGAAGACCAGCAAGAGGCGCGAGGAAGCCGTCAAGAGGATGGGCTATGCGAATCCGTCCATAATCTACCATCACATGAAGAGGCTCGGAATCGAAGCCCCAATCGAATGGAGGCTGAAGCCCTACGTCGGTTCCAAGCGCCGGCAACGTGTACCGCAGGAAATCATATCTACTGTGGAAGGAAGATTTTGGGTCGCCGCACTGATTCAAGGAGAGGGCTGCATCAGAGTCCACTACTCGAAAAGGAGCCATCTCACGGCTGTTGAACTCGTTACCGTGATGGGCGATCCAGCTCCAATCTTCACGCTTTCGGACTATGTTGGCGCGTCACGGCGACTGAAACCCAAACTCAATAACAACGGGAATCCCATGTGGCTGAGCGTGGTCGGTGGCCTGAGAGCGTACCGTGTCTTGCAGGAGATTCGTCCATTTCTACTTGGTCAGAAGTTGAGGGAAGCTGAGAGAGCGTTGGAGTTCTTCGCTCCCTATGGTTACCGCCGTGGTCATCATGGCGGATATGACGTTTGGCCACGGAGCGAGTTTCCACTGAGAAAGCCAGGTAACCCTCATACAAGCCCAGGCGAACGAAAGCATATTTAACCAACCAGATTTGGTCGTGGCCACCCGAGGTTAGAGAAAATCAAAGGACGCAACTATAGAGAGGTCAAAAGTATGTCGTACACCAGCAAGTACTACGCACCCGGCGCACCCAACTCCAAGGTTGCCAGGTTCAC
>Ga0187867_10001756_pt1 | contig 18501 bp, 13 predicted proteins | sample June2016WEW_13_1_FD_132976 | JGI IMG/M metagenome (GOLD analysis project Ga0187867, IMG submission 132976) | Peatland microbial communities from SPRUCE experiment site at the Marcell Experimental Forest, Minnesota, USA - June2016WEW_13_10 | ecosystem: Environmental > Terrestrial > Soil >...
CCGGGCCCTTCAAGTACGAGTCGTTCACCGCCGGCCAGCAGAGCACCTTCGTGAAGAACGAGAACTACTGGGAGAGCGGCCTGCCCTACATCGACAAGCTCGTAATCAGCGACTTCCCCGATGAGGTCAGCCAGGTCAACGCGCTGGGCAGCGGCACGCTCGAGGTCATCGACCTGCTTTCCTCCTACTCGATCGTCGCGGTCCGCTCGGGTGGCAACAACGTGATCATCACCAGGGGCGGCGGCTACACGCCCTTCACGATGCGTGTCGACCAGCCGCCGTTCGACGACGTTCGCGTCCGCCAGGCCTTCCGCCTGATCTGCGACCGCCAAGACATGCTCGACACCGTCTTCAGCGGGAACGGCAAGATCGGCAACGACGTGTTCGGCCTCAGGGACATCGTCTACGACTCGGCGCTGCCCCAGCGCGTCCAGGACATCGAGCAGGCCAAGAGCCTCCTGGCCAAGGCGGGGCGCTCCAACCTGACCGTCACACTGGTGACGAGCCCCATAGGGTCGGGAACCGTGCAAGTCGCACAGATCCTGAAACAGCAGGCAGCCGAAGCAGGTGTGACGGTGAACCTCGAGGAGGTCACAAGTTCGGAGCTCTTCGGCCCGAACTACCTGCGCTGGACGTTCGCCCAGGACCATTGGAAGTACTACCCCTACTTCTCGAACGTCGCGCAGGCCACTCTCTCCGGAGCCCCCTTCAACGAGTGCCACACAGACAACGCGGCCTACACGAGCCTGTACAAGCAGGCGCTGGCCACACTCGACGGGCACAAGCGGGCGGAGATCGCGCATGAGATGCAGCAGATGGAGTACTCGGGCACAGCGAGCGGCTACATCATCCCGTACTTCAACCCCGTCATCGACGGCTATGCATCACGTGTGAACGGCGTCGTCTCGAGCAAGACGGGCCTTCCTCTGGGGGCCTACGGCTTCAAGAACATGTGGCTGTCGTGACCATGCTGGCGAGTCCGCGAAGGCGACCATTCCGGGCCGTGGGACTGCGAGCGGCTCTGAGGCGGCTCAACCATGGAGGTTCAAGCGGCCATCGGCCATCAGCGGCAGCGACCGCAGGCGACGCCGTGTCGCATCGAAGATGGCATTGGCAATCGCCGGGGCTACGGCGATCATCGGCGTCTCGCCGGCACCTGCCGAGGGCAAGTCGGGACGGTGCAGAAGGACGACCTCGATTGGCGGCACGTCGGAGATCCGCGGGACGCGATAGCCGGCGAAGGACCCGTTGGTGATCGCCCCGGCGTCGAAGTGCACCGCCTCGAACAGCGCACCGCCAAGGGCCAGAACCGTGGCGCCCTCGATCTGGCTGATCACGGTGGCGGGGTTGACCACAGCTCCGCACTCGTAGGCGGTGACGATACGGACCACCTGAAGATGGCCGTCCCGGCCGACGATGACTTGCGCGGCAGTGGCAACCCGTCCCTCCTTCTCGAGTCCACACGCGATGCCCCGGCCGGCGATGTCGTGCTCGCTCGTCCACCCGAAACGCTCAGAAGCAGCTCCCAGCACAATGGCGAGCCGTTCGTCGGCCAGGTTGGCGAGACGAAACTCCACAGGATCGCGACCGAGCCGGTGCGCCAGTTCGTCCATGTGCGACTCCCGGGCGAAGTTGTTGGCAGTGGCCGCGAGAGCGCGAAAGGACGCCTGGGCGAGCGGGCTCTCGGCGGGCTGGTAGTCGACTCGCTGGTTGGCCACCCGATAGGGGGTGGTGATGGCGGCCGAGCCCGAATTGATATTTGTGAAGGTCCAAGCAGTCAGCTCACCATCGCTCGTTGCTCCGGCCGCCACGTCGATGACCGCGGCCGGACGGAGGGTGCCGACGCTGAACTCCTCACGACGGGTCCAGGCAACCCGGACCGGTTCGCCGATCTCCCGAGCCAGAATCGCCGCCTCGGTGGCGACACCGCCCGCGTGCTTGCCGCCGAACCCGCCTCCTGTCGGTGGAACGATGACGCGCACATCCCGCTCGTCCAGATCAAGGGCTGCGGCGACCTGGGCCCGAACCGGGAAGGGGGTCTGTGTTCCGGTCCAGACCGTCAGCCGTCCGTCCTCGTCCCAGACTGCGAGCGCGGCTCGGGTCTCGAGGGAAGCAGGGGCTACGAACGCTGTTCTGTAGCAAGCGTCGACACGCACGGCCGCGGCTTCGAGCGCGCCGTCGGGATCCCCCTGTCCCAGGTGGAAAGGCCCACTCCAGCCCTCGTCTCCTGCCGCGGGATGCGAGCGCAGGAACGCGTCGAGGTCGTCGTCGGACGGCGCGTCCGGGATCTCCCACGTTGCCTCCAGACCGGCCAGGGCCGCACGGGCTTGCGCTCCGTCGCGAGCGACGACTCCGATGCCCGTGGGGGTGTGCACCACGATGACCTCGCCACGGCCATCGAGTGCAGTCGTGTCGAGGTGAGCCAGCGTTGAGTTGAAAACGGGTGCCCGCAGCACGCAAGCGTGCCACAGGCCTGGCATGCTCAGGTCAGAGACGAACTGCAGGGCGCCCGTGACGGCGTCGATCGTGCCGGCAGGTACCCGCGCAGACCCGGCGATCTGCCACTTTGATGGAGGGGTGACCGCCGGCTCGCCCGTGACGATCTCGACCCTGCGTGTCCCGGCCGGAACCGGCGACTTCGAGCGCGCGTACGCGGCGACCCGGCTGAGCGCGCTTCCGGCGTCGGGCATGGATCGGCTGCCGAAGGTGCCCATGTCGTAGGGGCACAGATCGGTGTCCCCCATGGCGAGACGGACGCTCTCGAGACGAATGCGAAGCTCCTCGGCGACTAGCAGGCGCAGCGCAGTGCGGTTGTCCTGGCCCACGTCGACCTTCCCGGTGAACGCGGTGACGATCCCGTCACTTCCGACATGCAGCCAGGCGCCGCCACTGGTCGACCACGTGCCCGGTGCCGGGATTTGAGGTGGGAGAACTACGACCAGCCCGTCCCCGAGAGCCCCGAACCAGTCGCGGTCAGCAGGATCGGTCATGTCCCACGGCCGCGCCGGCCGGTAACCGGCCAGGCGTGGGTCGGGCAACTTCCAGTCCTCGACTGTCGCCGTGACCAACAAGTCGTCGGCGACGCCAGGCTCCGCGATCAGCTCGGCAGCCCGGTGGACCGCTTTGCGGACCCGCGTGTAGGCGCCACAACGGCAGATGTTGCCGGACAGCGCCTCGTTCACAGCCTCGTCGTCCGGATCGGGGTCCCGCCGAAGCAGGGCGACCACGGACAGGACCATGCCAGGAGTGCAGTAGCCACACTGGACCGCGCCGACCTCGACGAACGCCTGTTGGACCGGGTGCAGCCGGCCACTGGTAGCGAGTCCTTCGATGGTCGTGACGCTTGCCCCCACCATGTCCTCGACCGAGTGTTGGCAGGCGCGAACGGGTCGGTTGTCGACCAGGACGGTGCAGGACCCGCACGCGCCCTCCCCACAGCCAGGCTTGGCACCAGTCAGTCCCAACTCGCCGCGCAGGGCTGACAACAGTGAGATGGTTGCCGGGACCGAGCGCTCGGTCCCGTTGACGGTGAGCGTCACCAGTGGCGGCGCGCCAATCGGTTGGAGGGGATCGTGCGGCCGGCCTTGCGTGCGACTTTCCCCAGTGCTCGACATGGCAACATCCTGCCGGGTCCAGACCGGTGGTGCGCGACTAGCTCTTCCGGACCTTCACAGCCGTGCCGTAGGCGCAGATCTCAGTCCAGTTGCCACCCATCTCCGAGGTGTCGAACCTCATGGCCAAGATGGCATCGGCACCTTTCGCCTCGGCCTCTTCCACCATTCGCTGGGTCACCTCCTGGCGACTGGCGATCAGGTTCTTCGTCATGCCCTTGAGCTCCCCACCGGCCAGGGACTTGAACCCGGCCCCAATCTGGGACCCGATGTTGCGGCTACGCACCGTCAGTCCGAAAACCTCGCCCAAGACTTCTGTGACCTCACTGCCCGGCAAGTCGTTCATGGTCGAGATCAGCATCTGGAACCTCCCGTTATAGGTCGATGGGGCCAACCTAGCCAACGGGCGGACTGCGAGGGACCCACTCGAAGTGGAGCGTGGCGCTCTCCGATTGGGCGCCCGTGTCGGTCGAGAACCTAGGGTGTCCCGAAGACGCAGACTCCATGCTCCACGACCACTCGCCACCCTTGGAGAGTCATGTCAGACAGCTCGCAGACCGTTGCCCAACGCCCCGGCGGTACGGGGCGCCGCTCCACCTCCGTAGTGCTGCTGGCTGTGGGCGCGATCGTCGTGGCGCAGTTCCTCCTGGTTCTCATGTTCGCCTGGTCATCGTCGCGCGCGGCACCCCGCGATCTGCCCATCGCCGTCAGCGGTCCCCCGGCGGCCGCGAGAGGACTGGCCCACGGCCTGGAGCGGACCCAGCCAGGCGCGTTCACGGTCGCCGTCCTGCCCGACAACGCCGCGGCCCGTGCCGCTGTCACCGACCGGCAGGTCTATGCGGCGATCTGTCTGTCCGGCGCGGGCGCCGCCGTTTACACGGCCTCGGAGGCGAGCCCGAACGTCGCGCAAATGCTGGCCCAGACCGTGCCCGCCGCCATCGAGCATGTTCTCCCGAATGCCACCGTGACCATCACCGACCTGGCGCCGAACCCCGTCGACGACCCTAAAGGGACGGCGATTCCCACCGCCCTGATCCCCTTGACGATGACCTCGATCGCTGCGGGTGCCATGATCGGGCTCCTGTCAAGTGGCAGGCGCAGACAACTGACAGGCCTGCTCGGCTATGCCGTCCTCGCAGGTCTCCTGGTCACAGTCGCCCTTCAAGGCTTGCTCGGGGGCTTGACGGGCTCCTGGTTCTCCAACGAACTCGTCATCACCCTTGCTGCCGGGTCGATCGCTGCTGTCACTTGCGGACTGGCTAGCGTCGCCGGGATCGCGGGAATCCTCCTCACCCTCTTGGTGGCGTGGTTCTTTGGCTTCGCGTTCTCAGGCGCGACCACGGCCTGGCAACTCATGCCCGCCCCGTGGGGACAGATCGCCCAGTACCTGCCCGTCGGCGCCACCAACACCGGCTTGAGGTCAGTCGCCTTCTTCGACGGTGCCAGGACCGCAGGACCGCTGGCCGTGCTGGCAGCATGGGCGCTTGCCGGAATCGCGCTCACCTTGTTCAGACAAAGCTCCCGCCAGTCCACGGCCTCGCCGGACCTCAATTGACCGCCGCTGAACCTACGAAGCCGCGAGCGCGTGTCCGCAGGTGCGCGCGGGTGCACTACTGCTGAAGTCTCGAGTCCGCGACTGACGACTGCGCGCCCGGGCCTGATCGAGTACCGTCCCTGCCTTATGGCGCATGAAGAGCCTTTAGAGCAACACCCAAGAAACAGTCCCCTCTCCTACGGCGTCTTCCTCCCCCCCTTCGCCGAGTTCGCGGAACCAAGGCGCCTCGTCGCGCTGGCACAGTCGGCGGAGCGGGCGGGGTGGGACGGCCTGTACCTGTGGGACCACATGCTGACGATCCCGGGGATGGCCGTCGCCGACTCATTCATAATGGCGGCTGCGATCGCCCAGGCGACCGAGCGGATCCGCTTGGGAATGATGGTCACGCCGCTCGCCCGCCGGCGGCCGTGGGTGTTCGCCCGGCAGGCCGCGACGCTCGACCAGCTGTCGGAGGGCCGCCTCGTGGTCGGTGTCGGCCTCGGCCATGACGGATGGAAGGAGTTCAGCTCGTTCTCTGGTGAGATCGTCGACCCGGTGGAGAGGGCGTCCTTCCTCGACGAGTCGCTCGAGATCCTCAAGCGCTTGTGGTCCGGCAAGCAGGTCGATTTCGAGGGCGAGCGGATCTCGGTGCACAGCACTGAGTTTCTCCCTAGGCCGGCGCAACAACCACTGCCGGTCTGGGTGGCCGCAAGATGGCCGCATCACCGTCCCCTCGCCCGGGCGGCACGCCATCAGGGCTGCTTCCCGCTGTTCGATCCGGGCGGGCGGGAGCTCCCCGGGCTGCCCGAACCGGAGCAGGTGGCAGCGGTGCGGACCAAGCTCCTCGACCAGGGAGGCCCGAGTGACATCGACATCGTCTGCCGCGGCGTGTCAGGGCTCGCCCCTGCCCACGAGCTTGTGCCGCGGTTCGCGGCGCTCGAGGAGGCCGGCATGACGTGGTGGCTCGAATCGTTCGGCCGAGGTGAGCCACCGGCGGTAGAGGTCGAGGCGGTCGTTGCGGCGGGGCCTCCTCGCTGAGCGCGCTTGCTGATCAGCGTGTCTACGGGGTCGGGGGACCGCCGTCAACGCTGTTGGCGCCGGTCGCCAGGGCCACCAAGGCCCGCAGCGCTGCGCCCTGGCCCCATGGGGACGGCTCGATCGGAAACCGCTCGTAGCTGGCTAGGTCCCAGCTGGGCAGGACATCGGCGCTGACTCCGCCGTAGGTTCCGTCGCCCGCGACGGCCTGTAGTACCGCCGCAGTGGCGGCTTCGACCTTTGTCCGACTGGGAATGCCTACAACAGTGGCCTCGGGATGAAGAGCCCCAGCGACGAAGAAGGCTGCTGTGGAGGTTTCCTCGGCGGCTCGAGGATCGGCGAGAACAGCAGGCCAATGGCCGCTGGGAGCCTGCTCGCTTGCAAGCGCTTCGAGGATGCTGCCCGCTGCCTCTACGAGGTTTCCGGCTGCACGGTGCTCAACGAGCGCGAGCAGGTCAAGCAATCCGAGCACTGCCCAACTGAGACCGCGGCTCCAAGAGACCGCATTGTTGCGTCCCAGTGAGAAGTCGTACCACTGCGCCCACCCGGTGGGACAGCGGAGTACCTCAAGGATCTTCGTTGCAACGCGGATGGCGGTGCGCTCAGCGCCGGGGTCGCCTCGATACTCCCCGGCCAGGAACATCATGGCGGGCAGATGGTAGAGCGCGTCGATGCACACTCCGAAGCGGAACTGCGGCTTGTGAGGCTCGAGCGCCGGAATCGTCCCATCCAGCAGTGGGAGCCGTTCCAAGGCCACGACGACTCGGTCCGCGGCGGCCCGGGGCAACGAGCCGTCCGCTACGAGCTGCAATACGGCCCGGCCCGGAACGAGCGCGTCGTCGAATGACATCGGTGCCAAACTGGCCCAACGGTCCAGGCAGTCGACGACCGCGTCGCGGTAGGTGCCGCCGACGACTCGGTCGGCCCCGAGCAGGCCGTCGATGGCGATCGCGTCCCCCCAGTACCACGTTCCAAAGCGGAATCGAAGGGTACGTCCCGCCACTGAGCGAAGCAGTTGCAAGTCCTGGGTTGACGTCATGCGCCCGGCTGGGTCCGCCTTGTTGACTCGATGTCTTTTCAACACCTAGGAAGCTGGGAGGTGTCGGCGGCCAAATGGTAGCGCTCTCCCCGCAGCCGGGCCGGGCCGATTCCCGCCGATGCTGGCGCCGTCCTCCAGGGCCCCCACGCGTTCGGTCAGATCGCCTGCTCGTCACTTGGCGACGGTGAAGACCTCCTTGACCGAAGTCGAACCCTTGAAGTTCGCGCTGCCGCCGTAGGTGGCGACGGGGTGGTAGGTGCCCGGCTTGAGCTTCTTGGGCGAGAGCGTGCATGTTCCCCTGCCCGACGGGAGCGTGATCGTGCACAATGTGGCGCCGGACTCCCTGATGGTCACCCTTCCGCTCGGCGTCGAGCCGGAGTACTGCGGTGAGACGGTGACTGACAGACGCTCGACCTGCTCGTGCCCGTAGACCACTTTGGTCGCTGACAGCTTGAGGGCGGTCTTGGAGGTGGCCTTGACAACCCTGAACCTCTGCGCTGCCTGGGTGGCCGCGAGATAGTCCGCGTCGCCGGCCTGGTTCGCGTCGATGACACACTCCCCCACGCCGATGAAGCTCACCTTCGAGCCCGACACGGTGCACATCGACGTCGTGCTGAAGGTGACCGCGTTGCCCGAGGCCCCGCCTGTGGCCGTCACCGTGTAGGTGGCGCCCACGATCGCGTCGGACGGCGCCCTCGAGGTGAGGGTGATGGTCTGGGAACCCTTGCCGACGGTGATCGTCTGGTGGACCTGGGTGGCTGCGAAATAGTCCGCGTCGCCGGCCTGGTTGGCTTCGATGACGCACTCGCCCACGCCGATGAAGCGCACCTTCGAGCCCGACACGGCGCACGTCGAGCTCGCGTGGAAGGTGACCGCGTTGCCCGAGGACCCGCCGGTCGCCGTCACCGTGTAGAGCGCGCCTACGGTCGCGTTGGAGGGCGCCTTCGAGGTGAAGGTGATGGACTGGGAAGCCTTGCCGACGGTGATCGTTTGCTGTACCTGGGCGGCCACGAGATAGTCTGCGTTGCCGGCCTGGTCCGCGTCGATGACGCACTGGCCGACGCCGGTGAAGCTCACCGTCGATCCCAACACGGTGCACGTCGACATCGTGCTGAAGGTCACCGCGTTGCCCGAGGCCCCGCCTGTGGCCGTCACCGTGTAGGTGGCGCCCACGGTCGCGTTGGAGGGCGCCGTCGAGGTGTAGGTGATGGACTGAGAAGCCTTGCCGACGGTGAGGCTGAAGGTCCACGTGCCGGTGTCATCGTTGGTGTCGCTGTCACTACCGGCGACCGTGTAGACGCCGGGTGCGAGAGAGGTGGCCGCGCTTATCGCCCCGGTTCCGCTGACCACGACATCAGTGGAGTCCGCCGAGGTGACCTCGGTGTAGCTGACGGTCCGGGTGGAGTTCGTCACAGCGAGGCTGTGACCGCTGTAGCCGGCACCGTAGGCGACGATCGCCGAGATCGGGCTGCCCTGGGTGAGGGTGACGGTGCTCTGCACGAAAGTCCACGTGTCGCTGAGGTTGGCACTGTTGTCCTCTCCCCCGAACAGGACAATGTCCGCGGTGACCGGGTCGTAAGCCATGGAGGCGCTGTCGCGAGCTGGGGGGCTGGTGGCCGGGGAGAGCTGCGTCCAGGCGGTGCCGTCGAAGGTCCAGGTGTCGCTGAGGTCGCCACTGCTGGTGGATCCCCCGAACAGGACGATGTCCGCCTCGGCCGGGTCGTAGGCCATGGAGGCGCTGTCCCGGGCGGGGGGGCTGGTGGCCGGGGAGAGCCGGGTCCAAGTCGTGCCGTTGAAGGTCCACGTGTCGCTGAGGTCTCTGCTGTCGCCGGATCCCCCGAACAAGACCATGTTCCCCGTGGCCGGGTCGTAGGCCATGGAGGCGTACGACCGGGCGGGGGGGCTGGTGGCCGGGGAGAGCCGCGTCCAAGTCGCGCCGTCGAAGGTCCACGTGTCGCTGAGGTCGCTACCGCCGTTAGCTCCCCCGAACAGGACGATGTTCCCCGTGGCCGGGTCGTAGGCCATGGAGGCGCTGTCCCGGGCGGGGGGGCTCGTTGCCGGGGAGAGGCGCGTCCAAGTCGCCGCGGGCAATGTCGGTGAACTGGCTCCGGCGGCGATCACCGTCGCGACTGAGAAGGTGAGCGAAGCGAGGACAGCCAGGAGGGCTACCGGCAACCGCCTCATGGCGTCGTCACCGTGCCTCGTATCGCCATTCGGCCTGATGTCGGACGATGCAACCACTCTGCTTCCCCCCGGTCCCCTTTCGCTTTGCCCGTTCCCGGCGCCGCAGGGAGACAGAACCGGGCAACTGCGCCCACGCGCAGGCCACGTCTAGTCCCGAGCCTACCAATGCGTCGCCGATCGGGCGCCGGTGACTCGATCCGGACATGTCCTCGCGGCACCTCCACTTCGACCGAGCAGCGAGTGCCGATCTCGGCGGGCGGGGAGACACGCCGCTCGGGTGGGGACAGCCCTATCGGCTGACCGTGCCACGACGCCGCACCACCGAGTCGATGGTGACGGCAATCAAGAGAACGAGCGCGGTGGCCATGTCCTGTCCGGCCGTCGTGATGTTGAGGAGGTCGAGCCCGTTTGCGACGACCGCCAGCACGAGCCCACCGATGAGCGGGTGGATGGCCTTGCCGCGTCCTCCCATCAGGCTGGCTCCTCCGATGACAGCAGCGGCCACTGCGTAAAGGACGTAGGTGCCGCCGTCGAAGCCGACCGAGATCGAGCCGAGACGTGACTCGTACACGATCCCTGCGAACCCGGCGGTCAGCCCGACGAGCGTGAAGGCAAAGGTGCGGACCCAGGCCACGTTGATGCCGGCCCGGCGAGCCGCCTCCGGACTCGCACCGATCGCGTAGATGTAACGGCCCAAGCGGGTTCTGCCGAGAAGCCAGGACCACGCCACGATGATGGCGATGACGAACGGGACCACCCACGGCACGCCCTGCAGGGCAACGCCCAGCACGCCTCGGTTCAAGTTGCAGACAACGACGAGCGCGGCGCCCGCCACTGCGGCAACGACGATCGTGAGGATCGTGATGCTCACAGGTGGCGCACTGAGGCCACGCGAACGGCGCCGCGCCGCGCGCGAGATGGAGAACAGGGCGAACAGCCCCACCAGCACCACAAGGGTGACCCAGCCGGCGAGCGGGGTCATGTTGCCGTTGACGAGGTTGTAGAGGACAGGGTTGATGATGGTGAGCACGCCCCCGACGGAGTTCTTGTCGAGGTCGAACAGGTAGATCAGGAATCCCGACCAGAACAACAGGCCCCCGAGGGTCACGACGAACGAGGGCAGGTGAAGCCTTGTGATAAGCGTGCCCTGAAGCGCACCTATGACGGCGCTCGCGCCCAGGCCCACTATCACGCACGCCCACCAGGGCCAGTTGTAGGGGGGTGCGACGAGAGCGGCGATGATCGTCCCGCCGACGGCGGCAATGAAGCCCACGGAGAGGTCGATCTCGCCGAGGAGGAGCGCGAACAGCTCGGCCGCGCCCAGAAGGCAGAAGAAGGCCGCCTCCACCAGCAGGTTGACGATGTTGCCGGCAGTAAGGAAGTGGGAGTTGCCGATCTGGAAGACCACGATGATCACGAGAAGCCCGGCCAGGATCGGAAGGGCGCCGCTCTCGCCGCTACGGATCCGCTTCCACCAGGCTCCTACGTACTCGCCGAGTGAGTTGGCGAGCACCTCGGGCACGAGCGCGACCGCCTCGGCCAGATCAGTGTCGCCTGACGACAGCTCCTCTGCCTCGTCTGTGCCCGGTGCCATGTGCCAAGCCTCGAGTTTCGTTCGATCCGTCGGTGTCGTTCAGCTCTGCGCTTCGGCTGCGTGCCCGTTGCCGGAGACGCGAGTCGAGCGGCCGGTTGTCATGAAGTCGACCACGACCTGGCTGTCGAGGCTCGACGCAGGGCCTACAGCGACCAAGTGGCCTAGATGGAGGATCGCGATACGGTCGGCCACGGCGAAGACGTCGTTCAGGTTGTGGGAGACGATCAGCACCGTGACGCCTTGGCCGGCAAGCCTCTTGATCAGACCGAGGACCATCTCCGTCTGCGCGACGCCGAGTGCTGCCGTCGGCTCGTCCATGATGACGAGCTGGGTTTTCGACATCACGGCCTTGGCGACGGCCACCGATTGCCGCTGCCCGCCGGAGAGCGACGCCACGGGCTGACGGATCGAACGAACGGTGGTCACCTTGAGATCTTCGAGCGTCTTGCGTGCCGCCAGCTCCATGGTCGGCTCGTCGAGTGCCCCGAATCGGAGCGGCTCGTGGCCGAGGAACATGTTCTGGACGATGTCAAGGTTGTCGCACAAGGCGAGATCCTGGTAGATGGTGGTGATCCCCAGATGTTCCGCATCCTTCGGGCTGTGGAGGTGGACGGGGTGGCCCTGCCAGAGGATCTCACCTGAGTCGGGTGGCCATAGGCCCGACAGCGTCTTGATGAGGACCGACTTTCCGGCGCCGTTGTCTCCGGCCAGAGCGGTCACCTGACCGACGGGGATGTCCAGGTCGACCCGGGTGAGCGCCCGCACTGCCCCGAAGGACTTCGTCAGCCCCCGCAATTGCACCAGCGGCTGTTGGTTGGTCAAAAGATCCGCTTCAGTGCTCAACCCGGCCTCCTAATACCGGCACCCCCCCTTCCGCAGCCGCGGAAGGGGGGGTGCCCCTGGTCAACGCATGGAACCCTACGCGAAGACACCAGGAGCAGCCGGCATGTATTCAGTCCCTACTTACGGCTTGATGCCCGCAGCAACGCAGTCAGCCGTGTACGGGGCCGCGCAGAGCGATTTTGCAGGAACGAAGTTGTCCTTGATGACTGTCGCATTCATGTTCTTAGTCGTGACCCACTCCGGGGTCATGAGGATCGACGGCACCGCGACGTGCTCAACGGTGTCTTCCACCTTGCCGTTGACCAGGCCCGCCGGCGGCTTCTCCCCCGCCCTCAGGTACAGCGCAAGAGCAACCGCAGCCCCCGCCTCGAGGTAGATGGGCTTGTAGACGGTCCCGCACTGGTATCCGGAAAGCACGTTGTCCAGGCCCGTGAGCTGCGCGTCCTGCCCCGTCGTGGGGAAGGTGTCCGGCTTGACACCGTGCGCCTTCAGGTACGTGATGATCGGTGCCGCGTTCGCGTCGTTCGGGATCACCGCCGAGTTGATGTTCGGGTGCGCCGTGTACGCCGCCTCGAACCCGCTCAAAGCTGTCGGCGGGTCCCAGGTGTCGGCTGTCCTCGCCACCAAAGTCCACTTGTGAGAGGCGAAGTACGGGTCGATCACGGCGTCGTAACCGGCCGCGAACAGCGTGGCGTTGTTGTCGGTGGCGGCGCCGTGCAAGACCACGACCTGTGGCTTGGCAACGTGCCATGCACTGACGCAGCTCACGAATCCTTTTCCGATCAGCGTGCCGACTGTGACATTGTTGAAGCTCACGTAGTAAGTACGGCTTCCGCCTAGGCTAATACGGTCGTAGTCGATCACGGCGACCCCGTGAACCCTGGCATAGCCCTCGATCTCGGCTCCCACGCCCGAGTCGAGCCCGTCCATCAAGAGCACGGTGGCTCCGTTGGTGATGTCCGTCTCGGCATCGGTCAGCTCGGTCGTGTCGCTGCCCAACGCGTTCTGGACCACGAACTGGGACTTGGGCATCCCCGCGGTCTCGAGAGCCTTTGTGATGTAAGGCGCGTCGAACTCGACATAGCGCAGTGAGCTGACGGTGTCGGGCAGGATCGCCGCGATCTTGCCGGTGCCAGCCTTCTCCAAGCCTGTAAGCGTCTTCATTACCGAGAAGTTGCTCGTGAAAGCCGAGATGGGCAACGACGTCGGTCCCACGTACTTCGGGGTGCTCGCCGAGGCGCCTGAAATGGCCGTCGCGGTCGCCGCGATCAGCCCGAGGGCCATGACGAGCGTAACCCCCATCTTGCTCATTTTGTTGATGCGCATACTTCTCCTCCTGCCCGGCCCGTTTGGGACCGATGCTGTCTCGTACCGCGCCGAAAGGGCAAACTAGCTCAGTAGGTGAGCGGCCAGCTCAGCGGCGGCACAGGGCCAACCGGCCTTGTGCCGAGATAATAGACTATTCCATCAGTAGTGTGCGCTCTAAGTTAAGATGTGAAAAAAGTTTCGAGGGAGTGACCTGTTGACCGTGAGAGGCAAGGCCATAGTAGGCGACCTGCGGCGTGTGAACCGCAGCGTCGTGTTGCGGCCCTTGTTCCTCGAAGGGCCCCTCAACCGAGTCGACCTCGGGCAGCTCACGGGTCTGAGCAGCGGCAGCGTCACCAACCTCACGGCGGCCCTGTTGGAAGAGGGCCTGATTGTCGAGGTCGGCCTCGAACAGTCTGACGGGGGCAGGCCCCGGGTCATGCTCCAGGTGAACCCGGAATTCGGCGCCGTCATCGGCGTGGAGATCGGCGAGACCGGCGTCCGCGTAGAAGGTTTCGACTTGCGGCTGAGAGTCGCCGGCGTCGCCGAAGTGGGCCTGCATCCACAGCGTCACGACGCGGATGTGACCATCGAGGAGACGGTGAAGGCCATCGAGAAGCTTCAAGCTCAATTCAGCGCCGAAGGCCGTCGCTTGCTTGGAGTGGGCATCGCCATCCCTGGGATCGTCGAGCATAGGGTCGACGACGCACGGGTCCACGCTCCGAACATCGGTTGGTACGACGTACCGCTCGAGCGCCTGGTACGAGAGCGTGTCGGAGCTCCGGTCTTTGCTGAGAACGGTGCCAAAGCATTGGGGCAGGTGGAGATGTGGTTCGGTGCCGGCCGCGGCACACAACACACCGTGATCACCCTTTGGGGCACTGGCGTCGGAGCCGCAATCTTCACCAACGGAACTCTGTACCGCGGTTCTGCATCCAGTGCTGGCGAGTGGGGCCACAATTGCATCATTGCCGGAGGAAGGCGCTGCCGCTGTGGCGGCGCCGGATGTCTCGAGGCCTACATTGGAGCAGAGCCATTGCTCGCCGCCTGGCGGGAGGCGGACCCACAGGCAGTCCCTTCCAGCGACCCTGACGAGGAGGGTTGGGCGGACCGTCTCCTCCAGTCGGCGGAGTCGGGCGGAGCGGCCGCCCGGATCCTGGAGGAGGCGGCGAATTGCTTCGGAGTGGCCGCCGCCAACCTCGCCAACCTGTTCAATCCTGAGCTCATTGTGATCGGAGGTTGGCTTGGACTGAAGCTCGGTCCCACCCTGCTCGACCGAATTCGGGAAGTGGTGCGAGAACAAGCCCTCGACTACACGGCCAACTATGTCAACATCGAGCTCGCGCGGCTAGGCGAGGATGCCGTGGCCCTCGGGGCATCCACTCTGGTCGTCGACGAGCTGCTTTCCAACGGTGGCGTTCCGCTACTGGCGGGAAGAGGCAGGTTGCAAAGGGTGCAGCTGCCTTAACCGACGGGCAACTGCCCGCTTCGGGCGAGCTCGCCGTACCAGTACCCGCTGTCTTTGATGACACGCTCTTGTGTGTCGAAGTCGACATAGACGATGCCGAAGCGCTTGGAGTACCCGAGCGCCCACTCGAAGTTGTCGAGCAGAGACCACAAGAAGTAGCCCTGCACGGGCACACCCTCACTTCTCACTCGCAGTACTTCGCCAACATGGGCCTCGAGGTAGGCGATCCGATCGGGGTCATGTACAGCCTGGCCGTCCCGGTGGTCGTCGAATGAGGCCCCGTTCTCGGTGACGAAGAGGTCGGGCAGCTTGTACTGCTGATGCGCTTGTTCGAGAATGAAGCCGAGTCCCTCAGGACGGATGATCCAGTCCATCGTGGTCCGAGGTGCCCCGGGCTCCTTGAACTCGGCGAAGCCCGTCCACTTGGTGGCGTCGTGGCGGACCCGGTAGCCGGCGTAGTAGTTGATCCCGGCAAAGTCCGGAGGCACGAGTAGTGCGGCCATGTCCTCCTCGTAACCGCTTGGCAAGTAGGGCCGCAGACGTGGCTCGAGCTCAGGGGGGTATCTCCCGTGCACGAGGGGCTCCAAGAACAGAGGGAAGTTGTGCCAAGCGTGTGCCACCTCGGTGGCGGCTATGTCTGCTTCCGATTCGCTTGCCGGCCAAACCGCAGCGTTGTGCAGCGCGATTCCGACCGACGCCTCTGGGTTCGCGGCCTTGAGGGCGGCCCAGGCCGCAACATGGGCCCGCAGTTGATTGTGGACCGCATGGCCAGCGGCGTAGATGTTGCGGACGCCCGGCGCGTGCGCACCGACTAAGTGCCCTTGTTCCGCGACCACGAACGGCTCGTTCAAGGTGGTCCACCACCTAACCCGGTCGCCGAGGGCGGAAGCTACCACCGAGGCGTACTCACCGAACCAGTCCGCCGAGTCGCGGTTGAACCATCCGCCGCGCCGCTGCAGGGCAGAGGGGAAGTCCCAATGGAAAAGCGTCACGAAGGGCTCGAGGCCGGCGGCCAGCACACCGTCGAGGAGGCGGTCGTAGAAGGCGAGTCCGGCCGGATTCACCTCGCCGACCCCGTCTGGCAGGATCCGAGGCCATCGGATGGAGAAGCGGTATGCACCGAGACCGAGGTGCCGCATGAGATCGATGTCTTCCGCCCAGCGGTTGTAATGGTCGCAGGCAAGGTCGCCCGTCTGGCCGTCGTAAGTGGTGCCCGGGGTGTGCGAGAACTCGTGCCAGATGCACTGTCCAGAGCCGTCGGCCAGTGGTGAGCCTTCGATCTGGTAGGAGGCGGTGGCGGCGCCCCAGTAGAAGTTGCTGCCGGGGTCTGTGTCGGAAAGCATCAAGTGAGCCTCCTCGTTGTCATGCCTCCGGGCGCCGCCGCCACCGGCTCGCCGTGGAGGGGATGGGTGTGATCGTTCATCGCCGTCTCAGTCGTACAGGACGCAGCGGACACGGTGAGCAGCTCCCACCTGGCGCAGGTCGGGGAGCGTTTCTTGGCACCTGCTCTGGACGAAAGGACAGCGCGGGGCGAAGGGGCAGCCCGGCGGAAGCGAGGTGAGGTCCGGGGGGTCACCTTTGGCCTCGAAGTGCGCTCCCTGTCTGCGCTCGTTCTCGGGGCCTGGGGCGGCTCGGTGCAGGAGCTGGGTGTAGGGATGCTTGGGCTCGCTCATGACCTCGGAGGTGGGACCGATCTCTTGGATGCGCCCGGCGTACATGATGGCGATGCGATCGCTCATGTAGTTGGCAGCGCCGAGGTCGTGGGTGATGAAGACGAGGGAAAGCGACCGGCTGCGCTGGAGGTCCAAGAGCAGGTTCATGATCGTGAGGCGGATCGACACGTCGAGCATGGACGTCGGCTCGTCGGCGAGGATGAGGCTGGGCTGGGCCGCCAGCGCCCGGGCGATGCCGACCCGCTGGCGCTGGCCGCCGGAGAGCTCATGGGGGTAGCGGCGCAGGAAATCAGCAGCCGGCACCAGGCCGACCTGGTCGAGCAGCTCTTCCACTGCCTCGCGCTCAGCGCTGCGCGGAACGAGCCCGAACGAGCGAAGGGGACGCGCCACGCTGTAGCGGACCGAATTGCGCGGGTCGAGGGACGAGTAGGGGTCCTGGAAGATCATCTGGACCTCTCGTCGGTGCTCGCGCAGCTGATGGGTGCTGGGGCGCCGTGGCAGGGTCCGCCCCCCAACGAGGATCTCGCCCGCGGTCGGCCGCTCGAGGAAGACGACCATCCGCGCGAAGGTGGTCTTGCCCGAGCCGGACTCTCCCACGAGAGCGATCACCTCCCCCTTCTCCACGGACAGGTCCACCTCGCTGAGCGCACGCACCACCTTCTGGCGTCCGATGCGACCGATGGAGTAGTTCTTGGTGAGTCCGCGCACCTCGAGCTCGGGGCTGGGGCCTTCGCTCGTCTCCGCCGGCAGACCGAGGGTGCTAACCATGCTCGGCTGCCTTCTCGCCGTAGAGGTGGCAGAGCACCCGGTGGTCCCCGCCAAGCCGCACGGTCGGCGGATCGACCGCCTCGCAGGTGCCGGCGATCACCTCGGGACAACGCGGTGCGAAGGAGCACCCTTTGGGCAGGTTCCGCAGGTCGGGCGGCTGGCCCGGTATGCCCTGGAGCCGTTGGCGTGGCCCGCCGAGCGGGGGGAAACAGCTCATCAGAGCGGTCGTGTAGGGATGGCACGGCTTCTCGTGGAGCTCCCGGCCGGGCGCTTCTTCCACCAAGGCGCCGGCGTACATGATCGCGATGCGATCGGCGATCTCGACGAGGAGCGAGAGGTCATGGGTGATGAACACGACCCCGAAGCCGAGCTCGTGGCGCAGCTCGTCGAGGGACTGCAGGATAGAGCGCTGCACGACGACGTCCAGGGCCGTCGTGGGCTCGTCGAGGAAGAGCAGCTTCGGCCGCAGCACGATCGCGAGAGCGATCACGGCGCGCTGGCGCATTCCGCCGCTCAGCTGGTGGGGATAGGCGTCGAAGAACCGTCGGGGGATCTTGACAAGGTCGAAGGTCTCCTCGGCCTGCTGGCGCGCCCCGTCCGACGAGTGGACCCCGTGTGCCGCCATGGCGTCGTGGAACTGGTCCCGGATTCGCATGATCGGGTTGAGGACGTTCATCGAGGCCTGGAAGACCATCGAGATCTCCGCCAGGTGCAGGTGCCGCAGCTCACTTGCGGAGAGCGAAGCGAGGTCGGTCCCCAGGTAGCTAACCGAACCCGAGAGCACCCGCCCGGGCGGGTCGAGGAGCCCGGCGGCGCCGAGGGCGAGGGTCGTCTTGCCGCATCCCGACTCTCCGGCGATCCCGACGATCTCGCCGGCGGCGACGGTAAGGCTCACTCCTCGGACTGCGATCACCGAAGGTGGCAGCTGCCAGCCGTAGCCGATGGTGAGTTCGGAGATCTCGAGGAGGGGCGGCATCTCAGTCTCTCCTCAGGCGGGGGTTGGCGATCTCATCCACGGCGAAGTTGAGCAGCCCCAAAGACGTGCCCAGCAAAGCGAGGCACAACCCCGGCACGAGGAGCCACACCCACGCCCCGAGAAGGATGGCGTCGCCCTCCGAGGCCCAATAGAGCATTGTCCCCCAGGTGATGTCGTTGATGTTGCCGAGGCCGATGAACTCGAGGCCGGCCTCTGCGAGCACGGCGAACAGAGCTGCCCCGAAGAAGTTCGAGACGATGATACCGAGCATGTTCGGCACCACGTGGGCGAACACGATGTGCCAGCGGCTCTCACCGGTGACCCGGGCCGCCTGGACGAAGGGCCGATCCCGGAGGGCGATCGCCTGCGACCGGAGCACTTTGGCCCCCCATGCCCAGCCGGTGATCGTGATCACCCCGACGAGCATGAGGAGGCCCCCGCCTTGCAAGTAGGCGGCCAAGATGATGAGCA
>Ga0187867_10001759_pt1 | contig 18490 bp, 14 predicted proteins | sample June2016WEW_13_1_FD_132976 | JGI IMG/M metagenome (GOLD analysis project Ga0187867, IMG submission 132976) | Peatland microbial communities from SPRUCE experiment site at the Marcell Experimental Forest, Minnesota, USA - June2016WEW_13_10 | ecosystem: Environmental > Terrestrial > Soil >...
GGACCAGGCCGCCCTGCTCCCCGACCTGGCGCTGCAGTTGCTGAACCATCTCGCCCGCGGCCGCGACACCCCGGTGAACCGTGACGCCGCCGGCCTCGCCGCCCGCATGGGCCGCGTCGGCTGGGGCTGGTCCGGCTACGTCATGGAGGCACTGGGCCAGCCCGCTGCTGCCGCCTCGATCGACGCCCTGAAAGTCTGGCGCCGCCTGCCGGAGTTCGAGGAAGCCGCAGTCCCGCCGCCACCCTCCGCCTTCCCGGTCACGGAAATCGAGGCGCGCACCCGGTTAGCCCAGATCCTGGGCGCACATGCCGAGCAACGGCCGGGACAGGCCGACTACGCCGGTGCTGCGACCGCCGCGTTCCTGCCGCGCGAGACCAAAGGCGATCCACACCTCGTCCTGGCCGAGGCGGGCACCGGCACCGGCAAGACGCTGGGTTATCTCGCCCCCGCCAGTGTTTGGGCTGAAAAGAACAAAGGGCCGGTCTGGATCAGCACGTTCACCCGCCACCTGCAACGCCAGATCGAGACCGAGGTCGCCCGCATCTGGCCCGACCCCACCGAACGCCGCGCCAACGTTGTCGTCCGCAAGGGTCGCGAGAACTACCTGTGCCTGCTGAACCTGGAGGAAGCGGTCAACAACGCCGCCTCCGGCTTCCTGCAGAACCAGTTCATCCCCCTCGGCCTCATCGCCCGTTGGGCCGCCGTAACCGAGGATGGCGACATCCACGGCGGCGACCTGCCCGGCTGGTTGGGCGAGTTGCACGGTGCTGCGTTCATAACCACTCTCGCCGACCGCCGCGGCGAGTGCATCCACGGCGCCTGTCCCCATTACCGTCGCTGTTTTGTCGAACACACCATCCGCCGCGCCCGCACTGCGAAGTTGGTGATTGCCAACCATGCCTTGGTCATGACCCAGGCAGCCTGGGGCGGGCTGGACGATAACGCCGTGCCCACCCGTTATGTGTTCGACGAGGGCCATCATGTCTTCGACGCCGCCGATGGCGCCTTCTCCGCCACCCTGTCCGGTCTGGAGACCAGTGAACTGCGGCGTTGGCTGTTGGGCGGGGAGGGCGGCCGTTCCCGCGCCCGTGGCCTCGCGCGCCGGGTCGAGGACCTGGTTGCCGACCGTCCCAATCTGACCACTCCGTTAGAGGCCATCCTGCAGGCAGCACGCGCTTTGCCAGGTATTGGCTGGACCGCGCGACTGACCGAGGAAGGGCCGGAACTGGAAGGCGTCGAACCGAGACAAACCAACCCAACCGAGCTGTTTCTGCGGCTGGTGCGCCAGCAGGTGATGGCGCGTACATCGGCCGAGGACGGACCACGGGCACGATACAATCCCTATGGCAGCGTGGAATGCGACGTCCACCCGCTGAATGAGAAGGTGGCCGAGGCCGCCGACCGCCTTGCGCGTGCTTTCGGCCGCCTCGCGGAACCGGTGGAGACGTTGCGCGCCCGCCTGCTCGCCCGGGCGGAGGATGAGGCGGAGGATATGGACGCCGCCACAAGGCTGCGGATCGAGGCGATCGCTCGTTCGCTGGACCGGCGCGCCATCCAGCCGTTACGGGCGTGGCGCTCGATGCTGACCGCGCTGGCCGAGCCGGATCAGGAACCGGGCGACCGGCCCGGCTACGTGGCTTTCTTCCGGCTGGATCGACGTGACGGCAATCGGGATTTCGACGTGGGGCTGCACCGGCATTGGCTTGATCCGACCGTGCCTTTCGCACTGACCTTGGCGGCGCCGGCGCAAGGCGTACTGGTCACTTCCGCTACGTTGCGCGACGCCGGAATCGGCGATCCCGAACAGGCCTGGGCCGCCGCTGAGGCGCGGATCGGCGCGCCGCACTTGCCGTCGCCAGCGATCCGCGCCGCGGTTGCCTCGCCGTTCGATTACGCGGCGCAAACCCGCGTGCTGGTGGTGACCGACCTGGCGCAGGGCGACATCGGACAGCTCGCGTCGGCATTCCAGGCGCTATTCGTGGCGGCGGGCGGCGGAGCCTTGGGCTTGTTCACTGCAATCAATCGGCTGCGCGCCGTGCAAACACGAATTGTGCCGGAACTCGAGGCACGGAATATCCCGCTTTACGCACAACATGTCGACGCGATGGGCAACGCCACGCTGGTCGATATCTTTCGCGCCGAGGAGGATAGTTGCTTGCTCGGCACCGATGCGATGCGCGATGGCGTCGACGTGCCGGGCCGCGCGTTGCGGCTTGTGGTGTTCGAGAAAGTGCCATGGCCTCGCCCGGATATTTTGCATAGGGAACGGCGGGTGCATTTGTCGCATGGCGATCCGAAAGGCTGGGACGATCGGATTGCGCGGTCCCGGCTGCGACAGGCGTTCGGCCGGCTGATCCGGCGGGCGTCGGACCGCGGCGTCTTTGTGCTGTTGGATCGCGGTGCGCCGAGCCGGCTGATGTCGGCATTTCCGGAAGGTGTCGTGGTCCACCGCGTCGGTCTGGCGAAAGCCGTGGAAGAGACACGAGCGTTTCTGCATGACCTGCAGCACTGACGGTATCGACGGCTGCCTGGTGCCGGCTCACCAACGTCACGGCCTGGCTCGTCCAGGCCATCAAAACCAGCACCGTGCTGGTTCTCCGGGCCATGACCAATGGAGGGACGCGGATCAACGTAAGCCACCTTTCCCATGCGCCTCGTAACCTGGAACATCCGAGCCGGTGGCGGCACGCGCCTGGCGAAGATCGCCGAAGCGCTCGCCGCACACCAGGCCGACGTGCTCATTCTGACTGAATATCGTTCCGGCGAGGCGGGCCAGCGCCTGCGCGCCGTATTGCGCGATCAGGGTTACGTTTGGCTAAGCCCGGTGGAACCTCCCGGCATATGCAACGGTGTGCTGATCGCCACACGCAGCAAACCCGGATCGATCGCCCATGTGACAGAGCACGTGCCGGAACCTTGGCGAATGCTGACCGTCACCATCAATCGCGTGCGGGTGTTTGGTATTTACATGCCCAACCTGAAAGCAAAAATACCCTATTGGGAAGCCTTGATCGAAGCGTCGCGCCCGCATTCCGCGCGGCATGCTCTGGCGATTGGCGATTTTAATACCTGCCGGGCGTTTGTCGACGAACCCGGCGCGACCGACCGCACCGCACCATTCCTGGACAAAATCCTGGCGGCCGGATTTCAGGATGTCTGGCGCGACCGGTTTCCTGAGGGGCGGGAGTTTTCCTGGTACAGCCATCGCGGCAATGGATTTCGCGTCGACCACGCCTTCGCCTCGCCGCTGCTGGCGCGGCGGATCGGCGACATTCGTTACTCGCACCTGGAACGGGCGGTTGGCGTGTCGGACCATTCCGCGCTGTTGCTGGAAATCGATACGGCGCGCTGATCACGCCGCCATTGCATAGCCGCGTCGGCGAGCCGGCGGTACCGGATGGCGCCCCGACACCCGCTCGATCAGCAGGCGGCAATCGTCCTCGAGGCCTGCCTTCATCGCCGCATCGAGAAACAACTGTTCCAGCACATCCTGTTGTGCATGGCTGCCACCGAGGCGGTATATCTCCCCCAGCACCGGACGCATCGAAGCGACCGCCTGCGTATACTGGCCGCTGCCATGGGCCAGCACTGCCTGACTGACCGGGACGGCAAAGTCGCCGACCAGCCGCGAATTGATGCCCGGTCCTTGCGCGTAATCCCGCATTGCTTGCAGCATACGTCTGGCGGCGTCCTCGCGTCCGGTCGCAGCCAGTGCCATCATCCAGTGCGGCAGGGTGAATGCGGACTGGCAATCGCCGATCCTGGCCTCGGCTTTGTCCGCCAGTTCGTTCCAGCGGGCGCCGACATCGACGCCGTGGCGGGACAGCCGGAACAGCATCGAGGCAGCGTTTTGCACGTCGATGTAAAGGTCCGGCACTGCCTTGACCAAAGCCGAATTCAGATCGCGGAATCGCGTATCGTACAGCGTCAGAACTCGCGACATATCGCCAAGCTCCAGATGGAACATGGCCTGGTGCCACCACAAATGGTGTTTCAGGTTGTTCGCCGCAGCCCAACCGTCTTGCAGAGCTTCCACCCAGGCGACGCCTTCGCGCCGCCGTCCGGTCATTTCCAGGACATGTGCGATGCCATGCGCAGCCCAGAGATCGGTGGGGTCGCGGCGGATTGCTTCTCGGCCGGCCGTCTCAGCTTCGAGATAATAGCCGCTTTCCTCGTGCGCGAAGCAGCGGCAACCGAGGATCGCATTGAAGCCCGGGAGAGCATCGGACCAATGTTTCTCCACACTCAGCACTGTTGCCAGCATTGCATCCGGCCGGCCGAACCAGAAATTGATGAAATGATGCAGCCGGAACGCAAGAATATCGTGCGGATGATCCGTAAGAATATCCTCCCAGATCGCAGCGGCCTTGTCTGGATCGCCATCAGCCCAGGCGGTCAGCGCGCGCAAATGCGCCTGTTCGCGTGTCGTGGCGTTGTGCAACAACGGACCCGCTGTCTGCGCTGCCTGGCGCGCTGCCGGCACAAGCTGGCTCTTGTAGCCAAGCAGCAGCAGATAGCCTTTCAGAACATGCGCCATGCCGCAGTCCGGATCGGCGGCAAAAAGTGCCTCCATCCGCGCCATGATATCAGAACGATAGCAAAGATAAGCATCAATGGCATGATCGAACGCCTGCACGGCATCAGCCGAGGCAGCGTTAACCATCAGGCCGCGGACGTCGATAGGCATCAGGTGAGTCTCCCGAGATTGTGCGGAGCGTATGCCACCCCTCGGCCTTGATCAATTTGCTGTCCCGCGCTTCACTCTGGGTGTGCCCATCAGAGGCGCTGGGGGAAACGACGATGTTGGCCTGGATGCGAGACCTGACCGCGCGCGAGCGGCGCACCATGATCGCTTGCTTCGGCGGCTGGTCTCTGGATGCACTCGATGTGCAGATATTTTCCTTTGTGATACCAGCACTGCTGGCGATCTGGCACATTTCCACCGCCGAGGCCGGCGAGCTGGCGACCATCACGCTGTTGGTATCAGCCTTTGGCGGCTGGATTGCCGGCGCCGTTGCGGACCGCATCGGACGCGTCCGTGTGTTGCAGATCGCCATTCTTTGGTACGCGGTGTTCACCTTTTTGTGCGGCTTCGCGCAGGACTTCAATCAATTGTTCGTGTTGCGTGCCTTGCAGGGGTTCGGTTTCGGCGGCGAATGGGCGGCCGGCGCGGTGCTGATGGGTGAGGTCATTCGCGACCAATATCGCGGCCGGGCCGTTGGCCTGGTGCAAACCGGGTGGTCGATCGGCTGGGGCACCGCCGCACTGATGTTCACCTTGCTGTTCGCCTTTCTACCCGAGACGGTCGCCTGGCGCGCCATGTTCTGGATCGGTCTGGCACCGGCACTGCTGGTGTTCTGGATCCGCCGCTTCGTCGAGGAACCGGAAATTTCGCAACAACGCCGCGCCGCAGCAACTGGCTGGATGCATCTGTTTGCAGCATTGAAGCCGCCCTATCTGGCCACCACCTGGCGCGTGGCAATGATGGTGACAGGCGCGCAAGGCAGCAGTTACGCCCTGACGGTATTTCTGCCGACATATTTGAAAACCGAGCGGCACATGTCTTCGGTCGGCACCGGCTCCTACCTCATAGTTCTCATACTGGGCGCTTTCTGCGGTTTCGTATCCGGAGCGTTCCTGGCCGATGCGATCGGTCGCCGCAACACGTTTTTTGTTTCGGTGCTTGGGTCGGTCGTCATGATGCTGATCTATATGCTGGCGCCGCTTTCCAATGAAATGATCCTGCCGGTCGGCTTCGTGCTCGGCTACATCAATTTGATGATGTTTTCGCCGATGGGATCATTCATGACGGAACTGTTCCCGACCGCGGTGCGCGGCGTCGCGCAGGGCTTTTGCTACAACGCCGGGCGGGGGATCGGCGCGATCTTTCCGGCGATGGTTGGGTTCCTCGCGAAGCAACTTGGATTGGCGAACGCTATCGTGGTGTTCAGCGGACTCGGTTTTGCGGTCATGATCGTGGCCCTGCTCATGCTGCCGGAAACCAAGGGCCGCGCGTTGTCGAGCCTCGAACCGGCGGAATAACCGCGCCGCCGGTTTGCCAGCGGGCGCTGTTTCTGGTGCGATGCCGGCAGCCAACAAGGAGAATGCTGCCATGGAAACTCTGTCCGACGTCCTGGACGACACGACGTCATTCGAGAAAGTCGCCGGCGGATTCATCTTCACCGAAGGCCCGCTGTGGCATCCGGACGGATTTTTCTATTTCGTCGATGTCCGCGGCAGCGGTCTGTTTCGCGTCACGCCGGGCCAACCGCACGAGAAAGTCCGTGAAACCCAGGGCGGCAATGGGCTGACCTTCGATCTGCAGGGCCGCCTGATCAATTGCGAAGGCGACGCACGACGGGTCACACGCACCGAACTCGACGGCACCGTAGGCACGCTGATCGATCGATTTGAGGGCAAGCGGCTGAACCGGCCCAACGACGTGATCTGCCACTCGAATGGTACGTTGCTGTTCACTGATCCGTCACTGCGTGTGCCGGTGGCGGAACGCGAAGTGCAAAACGCGATGATTTACAAGATTGCGCCCAACGGCACGGTCAGCGAACTGGCGGCGTTCGAGTACCCGAACGGGTTGGCGCTTTCGCCGGATGAGCGCACGCTGTACGTCGCCAACACGCGGTGGACGCAATACATCCACGCCATCGAGCTGGATGAGAACTGCAACATGGTGCGACGGCGGATCTTTGCGGATATGTCGCATGACAAGACCAACGGCGTGCCGGATGGGATGAAGGTCGATCAGGCCGGCCGTGTGTTCTGCACCGGAACGACGGGCACCTGGGTGTTTGCCCCGGATGGCAAGTCGATCGGCATCATCGAGACACCCGAAGTGTGCGCCAACATCGCATTCGGCGGCGACGATTTACGGACGCTGCTGTTTACGGCGAGCACCTCGGTCTACACGCTGCGGGTCAACACCCCCGGGGTGCCGCATCCTTGGTACAAGGTCAGGTGATCAGGACTTACTCACGTTCCAGAACGTCGGTGCCGGACCTTTCCCCGGGTCGCTGATCCCCTTGCTCCACGCTGTCCTGGGCAGATAGCGGCCCAGTGGAATGAACGGCACAGTGTCGATGGCGATGAGCTGGATCTTACGTTCCAGCTCAGTTTGTTCCGCTGGCGTTTCGGCGTCGAGCCACGCGTTATACGCGGCTTCCATCTCCGGGATGTCGGGCCAGCCGATCCACGCGTCCTTGCCATTGCCGCGCAGCAGTGAACCCAGCAGCGGATCACGATATTCCGGCACTGGTGTAACGCTGACGAAGAGCGACCAACCGCCCTTGTCCAATGGCGCTTTGCTGCTGCGCCGTTGCAACGTGGTGCCCCAGTCCATGGCCTGGTCCTCAACGTTGACGCCGACCCGCTTCAGCGAATCCAGCACCACCAGAGTTGCAAGATTATAAAACGGCTGATCGGTCGTGTGCAGCATCACGAGGGTTTCGCCGTGGTATCCGGCATCGGCGAACAGCGCTTTGATCTCGTCCGGAGAACGCTTTTTCGTGAGTTCGTCCATCCCGGCATTGTCGACTTCCGGTTTCCCGGTCGCCAGATAACCCATCGGCACGATCGCGCTTTCCGGATCGCCGCCCATCACGGCATCCATCACCTCCCGCTGACTGATCGCCGCGCGGATCGCCTGGCGAATTTTCACGTTATTGGTTGGTGCAATCACATGATTTGGCCGCAACTGGCTGATAAAGCCGTAATCGTCCAACCGCCCCACTTTGACGTTTGGTGCATTGCGCAGCACCGGGAGCAAATCGGGCAACGGCATTTCCAGCCAGTCGATTTCGCCGGTCGCCAGAGCGTTCGCCGCCGTTGCGGCGTCCGGGATCATCTTCCATTCCATTCGGTCGACCAGCACTTTATGGCCGCCGCTGGTGAAACTCGGCTTTTCATCGCGCGGCACATAGCGTTCGAACGGCACCAGCGCGGCGTGGCTGCCAATGACGTATTCATCCTTCAGAAATCGGAATGGCCCGCTGCCGATCGCTTCCGGCATTTGCTTGAACGGGTCGGTATTGGCCAGCCGTTCGGGCACCATCACCGCGGCGGTCTGGAATTTTGACAGCGCTTTCGGCAGCGGCGGGAATTTTCGATTTAGCCGCAGCACGATCGTGCGATCGTCCGGCGCCTCCATCGCGTCGAGGCGCGACGACAACGTCGCCCCGGCGGGATCGCGCACCATCCACCGCCGCAATGACGCAACGCAGTCCCGGGCCAGCACTTTGCTGCCGTCGTGGAACCACTGGTTTTCCCGTAGTGTCATGACCCAACGCTTGCCGTCGTCCTCGATGACATAGCCAGCGAGCATTTGTGGCTTCGGGTTCATCCACTCATCGCGGCCGAACAGCACGTCGTAAATCTGAAAGCCGATGTTTCGGGTTGTCATGGCGCTGGTCCACACCGGATCCAGGCTGGCCAGTGGCGATTGCGGCACGAATAACAAGGTTTTCGTGGTGCCGCCGATCGCCGGAGCTGCCAGCGCAGTGCTGGCGGCGCCGGCCAGAAAGCCGCGTCGATGCATGGTCGTATTTCCTCCGAACGTGCGTGATCTTGGCAGGTTCCGTGGCTTTGCTCCAGTATGGCTGCAATTCTGCTGATGGCGGCATCGGATGTGACGGGATTATAAGAATGCTTCGTGTGCTTGGTGTGCTTTACTTCCCTTGTGAAAGTGCGGGCCGCACGACCACACTCAGACGGAGGTTACAAAGGGCAATCGTTCCGCGAGGCGAAAACTCCGGATCGGCCGCGACGGCTCGGCGTGAGGCACGGCCGATTTTATCACAAAGACGACGGTCACGAAGGTTTCATGACCCGCATCCACAGCAGGTGGGGTTTGTGTCGTCGAGGACCATGAATGCGAGATAATGACAGCTCCCGCAGATCGAGTCCTAAATCTCATCCACGTTTTCAAATATGATGTATTTCCCGCGCAACTTCTGTATGCGCTCCGCTAAAGCATCCGAACAGAACGTATACCGAGTGAATTGGTATCGTCCTTTCCATAGGTGATGACCCGCAATCATACTCTTTAACAATGTGAGAACCTTGACTGGGTACTGTGTTTGACGAAGCTGCACCAGCTCGTAAAGGCCACCGGTAGTCACCACCACGTCCGATTTCTCTATACAAACAGCGCCGAGCCTGGTCTGGATGTTAAGTAGAAAATATGGCTGGACGAGCAGCGGTCGGTCCATACCCACCGGGATTTTCGCCGGATTTTTCGGTTTGAGGCGCACCGCGAAAAACTCATGCACGCCCGGTTCCGGTTGCTCGATCAAAACGCGCGCTTCTCCACAGACAGAAAATTGGCCTTGTATTCTATTAATTCGGGGATTCGTTGATGCGGTGACGTGACCCCAGCCTCGGGAGGCACAATCGCCGGGTCGAGTTGATAGACCTCCCACGGAACGGGAGTGCTTTTCCTGAAGGCCGTCCAATCACCCACAAATCGGATCGTCGGGGCGGTTCGGTCATTGGCGTCTGCGTGAATCCAGAAGGCCATGACGTCATCAAGCACTCCATAACGGATAAAACCGACCGCTCTGGCCTCGCCCCCGTTACCAGGCCAGTTCATCCCCCTGAAAACTGAGAAACGCGTGGTGACGCTTGCCACGTTCTCGCTCGATCACGCCGACCAGTCCGCGTGCGCTTTCTTCAACACTGACCGGCGCCGACGGCCCGCCCATATCGGTCCGCACCCACCCCGGATGCAAATTCAACAACGTGATCCCAGTTCCCTTCACCTCGGTCCACAGCCCGCGCGACAGCGAGTTCAGCGCCGCTTTGCTGGCGCGGTACAGCTCATGATACCCATCGGTGTTCAGTGCCACGCTGCCCATGATGGAGCTGGTGAACGCCAGTACCCCTGTCTTCTCCCGCAGCAACCCGGCCAAACCACGGGCAAGCCGGATCGGCGCGACGGCGTTGGTGAACATCAAACTGCCGATCTCCGCCTCGGTGGCCTGACTTGCACTCATGTGATCCGGCCCGGCCGTGCCTCCGTTGATCAGGACCGCATCAAGTTTCCGGGCCGCCAACGCTGTGGCAAACCCATCCACCTGACCGGTGTTTGTCAGGTCCAGCCCAACGATTTCCAGCCTCCCGGGGTTCGCAGCCGCAAGCGATTTCAGTTTCGTTGCCGTATCGGGGCGCCTCGCGGTGGCGATGACGGACCAGCCGCGGTGCAGAAACTCCGTAACCACGCCAAGCCCGATGCCACGATTGGCACCGACGACAACGGCAACAGACGGATCGGCCATGCTCGGAACTCCCTCAAGGGTGGCGATCATGCCTATTTTTGCGGCTCGACGACAACTGTGCCGACTTTGCCGCCTTGCTCGACCGAAAGATGTGCGGCGGCGGTTTGATACAGCGGAAAGGTGCCGTCCACGGACAGGATCCGCCCAGGCGTGGCGATGAAGCGGGCCATGTCGGTTTGCGCGCGTTTGCGGTCGGCGTGCGGGCTGGTGGGCAGCACGAAGCCGCGAACGGTCAGGTTCTTGGCCATCACCGTCCGCAACGGCACTGCCGGCTGCAGTGCACCATTCGACGCGTAATACGCGATGCTGCCGCCGTCGCGCACTGAGGCCAGCGCGGCCGCCAGATTGCCGCCCAGATCGACGTCGACCACATGGTCGACCAGTTCGCCGCCGGTGAGGTCACGCACCCGCGCGGCAACGTCCTCGGTGCGGTAATTGATGAAGAATGCAGCGCCGCCCGCCCGTGCGCGTGCCGCTTTTTCCTCGGAGCTGACCGTCGCGATCACCGTCGCGCCAGCCCAGACGGCGAGTTGCACGGCGTAGTGCCCGACGGCGCCCGCACCGCCGGTCACCAAAACGATCTTCCCCTGCAACGGCGCGGCGGCGAACACGCAGCCGTGTGCGGTCATGCCCGGAACCCCCAGAGTAGCGCCCTCGGCGAAAGAAACGTGCGCCGGCAACTCGGTCACCAGATCGGCATTGAGGCAAATGAATTCGGCGGCAGTGCCCATCCAGCGGCCGTTGCGCTGGCCATTGTACAACCAGACCCGTTTGCCAACCCAGTGCTCGGGCACCATCGCGCCGGCCTTATCGACCACCCCGGCGCCATCGCTGTTGGGTATCACACGAGGATATTCCGCCGGCACCGCACCGCGGCGGCGATACGTGTCAGACGGATTGACGCCCGAGGCTTCCAGACGCACTCGCACTTCGCCAGTACCGGGCTCCGGTGTTGGGAGTTCGCCCTGAACGATGACCTCGTTTGCCGGCCCTTGCCGGTCGTACCAGACTGCTCGCACGGCGCGTTTCCTTCGCTGTTGCGTGATCTCCGTTGTCTCAGAATATGACGCAAATTGCCGCGTCGTTACCAGTCGGCAAGACAAAGTATGCGATGACTCCGGCCGCTCAGACACTTCAGGCTGGCGCGCATCGGAGAATTGGGGATGGAAGACAGCGGGTTACCTGCGATGGCGGCGGCGGCATTGGCCGAATTGCGCAAAGCGGCGCGATTGGAAGGTGCGGCGATAATCGACATGGCGCGGCCAGACTCTGCTTCGGTGTTGCTGTTCGATGCCGCGCCAGGCGTGCCGGATCCGATCGGCAGCGCGCATCAGATGCTGCGCCGTTGCCCGGACGCGCCGTCCTATTCGGTTGGTGCCGACAAACGGCCGATCCTGGTATCGCCGTGGGTGTTGCATCCAGATCGCCGGGGCGGCCTCGCTCTCTGGCGCAAGGCCGGGACTACTCCGTGGGACGAACGTGACGCGGATTTCGCCAATGCCGTGGCAGGCCTGATGCGGGTGATCCTGGAGCACGGTCCGGGTGAGGCTTCGATCGATCGGCTTACCGGTCTTCCCAACCGCCCGTATTTTCTCGGCGAGGTGAACCGCCATATCGATCGGCTGGAACAGGACGGCACAACCGGCACGATGATTCTGATCGATCTGGATGGCCTGCGCCGCGTCAATGCTTCTCACGGCCGTGCTCTGGGCGACGATCTGCTGATCCGCACGGCAAATCTGCTGCGTGGGATCGTGCGCCCGGTGGATATGGTTGCGCGGGTCGGTGGCGATGAGTTTGCGGTATGGCTCGACAACATGGATCACATGACAGCGGCCGAGCGCGCGGTTGGTTTGGCGGAACGGCGCCTCGCGTTGCCAGAGGGTGCGGTCGTTATCGAACAATCCGAGTCCGGCCAGGAGGCAGAGTCATTCGAAATGACGCTGTCGGTAGGGATCGCGAGCCGGCAACTCGGAGACGGCGAGGATGCCCGTGCGTTGCTGCGGCGTGCTCATAAGGCATTGTGGGAAGCCAAGCAGAATGGCGGCGGTGGTTGGGCCGTCTCACGCATTCCCAGGGCCGGATAGCGGCCTTTCCGGTCAACGTCCAGCCGCTGCCGGCTCCTGGTAGCGGCGGAGTGCCAGCAGCGATGCCTCGGCGGCCTCGTGCAGAGCGGCGGAGGGTGCTGATCGGTCCGCTGCGGTATCGAAGCACCGCAGGCTTGAGGCGAGTGCAGTAAGCCCGATCATCCCAGCAACACCGACGAGATCGTGCACCGTCTCGCGTAGGTGAGGGTTCTCTGGGGCATCGGGGCGTTCCAGCAATGCCAGCAGCCCAGCGATTCGGCGCGCGGCCTCGTCGAGGTGCCCGGCAAATGCCACGTCACCTGCAGTTTGCTTCAACTCGGCCAGCGCGGCCGGGTTGAGCGCCTCGTGGTCAGAAGCAACCGCATCGGGCACAGGTGCCAGCCGGGCGGCAGTGGCGACGGCGGCCAAAAGTTCTGCGCGCTTAAACGGTTTCCGCACGCAAACATCAACGCCAGTTTGACCCGACTCGCCGGCGCGAATTGCCACGAGATCGGCAGTGACCAGCACAATCGGCGTGCGCGCGCGGTGGCCAGGCAACGCACGGATCCGCCTTGTGACCTCGAACCCATCGACGATTGGCATCCGCATGTCTGTCAACACCACGTCGAAGTCTTGTTGCCGGACCAGCTCGATGGCCGCCTCGCCGTTCGTGACGTCGGTGACGACGTGGCCGCCGGAGCGAAGAAAGTCCGCGGTTATCCTGCGAGTTTGATCATTGTCATCGGCCAGCAGAACACAAAGATGGCGGATGTCGGGTGGCAACGGGGCCGGCACGGTCGCCTCCACCGTGGCGATGGGTTCAACGTAAGGCAACTCGAACCAGAATACGCTGCCGCCGCCCGGGTTTTCACTGTGCCCGAGCCGACCGCCCATGCGGCGCGCAAAGCGCTCGGTGATGGACAAGCCCAGGCCGCTGCCCTCGGCACGGGAGGCCGGCGTGTCGAGGCGATCGTAGGCGTGGAACAGCCGGTGCTGCTTGCTGGCCGGTATGCCGGGCCCGGTGTCGGCCACCGCGAATCGCAGCCACGTCGTAGTTCGCGTGACCTGCAAGGTGACGGCTCCCTGGGCGGTAAATTTCACTGCGTTCATCAGCAAATTGATCAGCATCTGTTGCACGCGATTTTGTTCCAGCATTGCCCGCCTCGGTGTGGCGGGATCGACACTGCTGGTCAGCAGCAACCCCTTTCGCCTCGCTTCGCCCTCGACAACGCCCAGGGCAGTGCGGAGCAAAGGGTCGAGATCGCATGGAGTGAGGACCTGTGTCTCGATGGCGTCCTCCGGGCGGGCGATGTCGACGACGCGATCGACGATATCGCGCATCAGGCTGCCGGCCTCGGTCAGCCGTGCCAGCCGCTCGGCCTGGCGGTCTTTGAGGCCGCCCTCCTGCGTCATCATCTCCGCCTGGCCAAGAATTCCGGTCAGTGGGGTGCGGAGTTCATGACTCATGTTTGCCAGCAGACGTTGACTTTCTTCGAAGGTGGTGTTGGCAGCGGCCCCGATCCTGTCACCACGGCGTTGCATTCGGTGGGCGACAAGACTGAGCCCCAGTAAGCAAAGCCCTGGTATCAGCGGTAAGAACGGAAGCCAGAGTAGCCAGGACGGTTCCCCGGCGGCGATATCAGCGTTGCTTAGCCCAAGCTCCAGCACCAGGTTTACTGCGCCGAGCCGCTGGAACAGGTGAACTCCGGTGCCGTCATCGACAGGTTGTGTCAGGCCAGTGCGAAGATAGGCCTGCCAGGCCGGATCCGCACCATCGGTTCGGCCAATCGCGTCCGGGTCATACGGGTTTCGCATCAGAATGAGACCATCGCCGCGGCGGACGGTAATCGTGGGATGTGGGCCGGGTGACGGCCGCGACAGGAGGTCGCTCAGCCAGGTCAGATGAACACCGGCGACCACGACACCCGCAAAACTGCCGTCGGGGTGGTTCAGGCGCCGGCTAATGGGAATAGAGGCGTGTTGGTTCGGCGCGGTGGCGAAGGGCCGGCCGATCATGACAATGTCGGCGGGGTTCCGCAGATGATCCTGAAAATAATCCCGGCCAGCGAAGTTCACCGGCCGGGATACGTTGGATCGTGGGTCGGCGACGACGTCGCCAGACTCGTTAAGCATATTTATGAACCCAATGTAACCTGCGGTCAATGGCAAATCGAGCAGCGGTAGGTTCGGCGGTGTCGCTCCCGGCACGCCGGGCGGCAGCAGCTTCTCGGCCTCGCGCAGGGTCAGGTCGTACAGCGCCATGTCGCTGTCGATCTGGCGCGCCAGAAGGTCACCCTGGCCTGCCAGTTGCCGGGTTGCTTCCTGCGTGACGTCGGCTTTGGCGGCAATCCCCAGATAGATGGCAACGGCGAGGCAGGTGAGACTCGCGGCCAGGCTGAGGCCGACCAGCCAGGGCAGGGCAGTGCGAAGTTCAGGCACGCGCATTGTGGGCTTTTCCCGGTTGATGCGCGGAAACTGATGGTAAAATGCTGATGAAGTGTTGACGGCAAGCCTGTGGTTGCAACTGTCGCACGGCGCGCGAATGTCGGTGGGTCAGATGCTCGCCAGAATATGACTTTCCAATACTTCAACCGGCCGAAACCTCACCACATCCAGTCTGTCGAGGACGGCTGTTATTGGCAGCGGCAATGGGTTGAGTGCGGCAACCGCCATGGCGGGGTCAGCCAGGTGGCTGGCGGGTGTGACGTGCGGTACAAATCGGCAACATTCATAGTGCGGATCGGTGGGCTCTCCAACCAGGGAGGTCAGCAGCGCGGCGTGCCGCTCGAGCAACGCCGATGTGACAACGGGCGCCAGAAACAGTGTTGACGGCGTTCCCCGGGAACAATCCGAGGCTCGCGGACGTGGTCGGCAACACCTTCCATTGCGCGGCACACTCGCGCGCGGCGGCAAGCAATCGTTCTGCATTGGCATCTGAGGCGAATACCGCGAGCGTCAAATGCGGCGGATAGCCGGGACTGAGCGCTTCGTCGGACACGCTTCGTGACGCGAGCGCCTGCCACATTGCCTCGACATTCAACGTGGCTGTTGCGTCGAGCCGCAGCGTGATCGCATACGCCATGACGAGCGGTTACGCGTAATCCGCCGCCTTGGTCATGTCATGGGCTTTGTCCGACACGACCGCGTTGAACACCAGCGACAGCACGGTTGCCACGACGAGGTTCAGCACCAGCATTGCCAGCGCGATGTAGCATGGGAATGTGGTGCCCATGAACTTCAATGGATACACCGGGGCATAGTTGTTACTCAGCACCATCCACGTCCCGCCGCCGAAGCCTGCAAGCCAACCAAGCAGTAAAGCCCAACCGTGATAGAACCGCGTGTATAAGCCGATGATTACCGACGGCACCGTCTGCACGATCCACACCCCGCCCAGTAGCTGCAGCCACAGCGCGTATTGCAGCGGCACGAAGAAAATGAACACCAGCGCGCCCGCCTTGATCACCAATGAAACGATCTTGGCCATCCGGCTTTCCTGCTGATCCGTGCAGTGCGGGTTGATGAACTCGCGATACACATTGCGCGTGTAGGTGTTGGCGGTGGCAATCGACATGATCGCCGCCGGCACCAGAGCGCCAATGGCGATCGCCGCGAACGCCACGCCAACGAACCAATCGGGGAACATCGCCATGAACAGCGCGGGCACCGAGAAGTTGTTGCTATATGCCTTAAACCCGGGCGCGAATTGCGGCATCGTCGCCACACCGATCACGATCGCCATGAAACCCACGAGAGCCAACAATCCGAGCATCAGCGAGTAGGACGGCAACATTGCAGCATTGCGCCGGACCACTCGGCCGCTGGACGAGCTCAATATGCCGGTGATCGAGTGCGGGTAAAGGAACAAGGCGCAGGCCGAGCCAAGCGCCAGGGTCGCGTAGGCGCTGAAACTGCCCCAGTTGTTGCCAGTCGGCGCCGCGAGCAGCAGCTTCGCCGGCGGGATCGCCGCGAACATGGGTCCGAAGCCGCCCAGGTGAACGGGGACGGCAATAATGGCAGCAAGCACGGTGATGTAGATCAACGTGTCTTTGACGACCGCGATCATCGCCGGCGCACGCAGACCTGAACTGTAAGTGAATGCGGCGAGGATGATGAACGCTATGATCAATGGCAGGTCACCGAAAAAGCCCGACGTCTCGATGCCCATCGCGCCGATCACCACCTGCATGCCGACCAGTTGCAGCGCGATATAAGGCATCGTCGCCAAAATGCCGGTGAACGCAACGGCCAGTGCCAGCCAGCGATTGCCATACCGCCCGCGCACGAAATCGGCCGATGTCACGTAGCCGTGCTTATGGCAGACCGACCATAAGCGTGGGAAAATCAAATACAGAAATGGATAGATCATCACCGTGTAGGGCACCGCGAAGAATCCGATCGCTCCGGCGCCGAACAGCAACGCCGGCACGGCAATGAACGTATAGGCGGTGTAGAGATCGCCACCGATCAGGAACCACGTGACGATGGTGCCGAAGCGGCGGCCACCGAGACCCCACTCGTGCAACAGGTCCAGATCGCCGCGGCGCCAGCGTCCGGCAAAGAAGCCAAGGATCGTGATTGCCGCGAACAGAACAACGAAAACGGTGAGGGCGGTTGGATTGAGCGGCATGACTCAGCGCTCCACCGCATAAACGAAGGCGATCAACGCGGCACCGATCAGGATCCAGAGCAATTGATACCAATAGAAAAATGGAATGCCTGCCAGCATCGGTTCAGCGCTGTTATAAGATGACACCCAGAGCATTGCGATAAACGGCAGAACCAACAGCAGCCTTGCCCACAGCACGCGCCGCACTGGGCGGTGCTCTTCGTCATGGTCGGACATTCCGTTCCTCCGATTGCTTTGTTTCATTCTGGCGCGTTTCGAACCGGGGGTAAAGTTGCTGAAGCCGATATCGGGATAACCGGCGCGGCCCTTTCTGGGCTGCAGGTCCAGAAGGGGTACCGGGCGGTGCTGGCAGAGGCGACGATCCGACCATGTAATCGGTGGTGTGGCGCCGGCGACCCGGAACGCGAATTTCCGCCCGCAAAGACAATTTGATGCCTGTTTGTCAGCATTGGCGTGTAACCAGCAGCCCGGAGACCTGCCGATTCGAGGTTATTTCCGTTTTCGCTGCATGACCTGGATGCGGCGCACGACACCCCGGAAAAAACAGATCGCATCCAATCGTTCAACGCCTGAGGAGCCTACATATGTCGGGAAGCAGTTCAACCGTCGCGCAGCACCGCGTTTGGGCCAGTTCGGGAACGACCTATAATGCGCTGCCGACGGGCTACCGGCCGATCCTCGTGTTGAGTGAAACAAATATCCGGATGTTGTGGGAGAAAGCGAATACCAACGCCCAGGCGGCGCTGGGGATCGCCAAAACAGTCGGCAAGATAGCGTTGCGAGCCGCGCCCGGGGCCACGACCCTGGCATTCGGGGTCACGGCCCCGATCGGTGCGGTGCTCGATATGGTGATCGACGGCAAGGCTGCTCTTTCCACCAGTCGGCACATCGACAAACTGGTGGAGACGGAGCTCGAAAAATGCTCGTGCGGTTATTGTGATGAGATGGTGGAATACGTGCTGCGCAAGAAAGGCTCCAAACTCATTCGGCGGGGCACACGGGCGGCGACCGGAATCATCTCGGGCGGCACGCTGATCACCATCGGTGAGAAGCTGAAAGGGATGTACAAAATGGCCGCGGGCACGCGCGGCGTGAACCGGGAAGCGCACGCAGTCGTGCTGTGGGTGACTGCCAAGAATGGCTGTCAGTGTGCGCAGGATATTACCGCAGAACTGGTTGGCAGTCCGTCGGCGATGATCGCGACCCTCAACGGTTACGAGGGGATGATCGTGCTGAAGGAGAAGATGGGTTCGAAATGAAAACGGTGGGCGGCTGCGGTGCCGGCCGCCGGTTCAGTGGTTGTTCCGCGATTCCCCGCGCGTTTCGATCACGTTCAGATACAATGTCGCCGGTTCCAGACAAGCACCGGTGCTCAACTGGCCGACCATGGCGCTGATTAAACTCGGGTCCCGGGTGGTCAATTTGCTGAATTTCGCTCGCGGGAAGCATGCCCGGAAGCCCAAGGCATCCTGAAAAGTTTTGATCCCCTATTTCTTTCATAACAGAAA
>Ga0187867_10001760_pt1 | contig 18483 bp, 13 predicted proteins | sample June2016WEW_13_1_FD_132976 | JGI IMG/M metagenome (GOLD analysis project Ga0187867, IMG submission 132976) | Peatland microbial communities from SPRUCE experiment site at the Marcell Experimental Forest, Minnesota, USA - June2016WEW_13_10 | ecosystem: Environmental > Terrestrial > Soil >...
AGGCGCCCGATCGAAGCGGCGGATGATGGCCTGCATTTCGTCGGCGGTAGGCGCTTCCACAAATGCGAAGCCCTTGGATTCTTGCGTTTCGTGATTGCGGATCACTTTAACCGAATCCGCGACCAGATTTTCGGCGGTCAGCCACGCTTTAATATCGTCGGCAGTGACCCACGTGGGTAGGTTGCCTAGAAAAACAGTGAAATTCATTCAGTGGTTCGTTTACTCCGTTGGTTGGATTTGTGGCACTTCAAGGGAAGGATTCCGCTCTGCCACCTAGATAGTATCAGACCGGGGTGGTGGAGCGCAAACGTGTCCGCAGGCTGGTGCAGGTAATCGCCCGCTCTCGATCATTCAAAAATCGGCGTTAGGCGCGCCAACACTTCGTCCGTGATCGCCTCGGGAACCGTTTCCAGCTCTGTGGCGTTGCGGACGCCAAGGTCGAGCGCCCGCGGCTGGTCGCATCGGACAACGCCTGTCGTGTTGGTCCCGCGCCGGTTAGAGGCACGGTAAAGCCGGCCATCGGCGCGAAATTTCCGCCGCTCGTAATGGGCAGAACCACCGGCGCTCTCGTCGCCCTGTTGAAAGCCTCCGGTGACACGATCAGGACCGGCCCCTTTCGCTCGTGCCCCTCCGCCGGATCAAGGCCGACCAGCCAGATTTCACCCCGCTGCATCAGAGCAACTCGCGGCCCACGGGCTGGTCATTGAACCGCAATGCGGACCTTGGCTGCAGGCCGCAAGCGCAGGATGTCGAGCAGCGCGGGTGGGACGGCCAGCATATTCGCCTGACCGTTCAGAGTTGGAGGTGACGTTTAATCGATGCGAGCCGGTCCCTTGCAACGTCAAGCTTCTCGGGCGGAAATTGGGGATCTATATCGAGCCGCACTACTCAGATCCTTGAGACGTCTGTAAGCGCCGTAGATCCCGGCGAGGCTGCCATTTCGTTCAATTCCCTCATCCCGATGCTTGTGGTTCATGGGATGCACGTTTTGCCCGCGAGAAAGGCATCTATATGGTGCAGGGCTGCGTAGAACAGCATGGCGACCGGTCAGTCGACACAAACGGGAAGGTCGCGATTCAGGGCAAGTGCGAGTTGCTCGGTCTGCTTGGCCCTGCTCAGATGCTCGTGACGTTGGGGCGCGGATGGGCCGCTCCGCTGCGTTGCCATACTGGCGCGCAAGGCCGAACAACCTCATCGATAGGCCGGTCTCGAAGGGCTATGACGTTGAAATCAAAATGCAAATCCGAACGTTGGCGGGTGATCCATCGCTCCCGTTCGTAGATCGCCTCGTACGTTTCCTCGTCATCCTTATCGATGACGGTGAAAACGTCGACGACGTCGCCCGAGGGAACCATGTAAACGCCACAAACGCCGTTCACGTTGGCAAAGGCGTTGATTAAGCTGTCTTCTATTCGGTCCTTGACCATATAGTTCCTATCCTTGCCGTTGTTTCACTATATCAATGTGGGGCAAAATCCTCATTTCCAAGCGTCCAGCACCAGATGGTCCCGGTTTCGAATGCCCAACTGGCGCAAGTAGCGGTCGCCAAAAAGCACGTAGCGGTACGTTGTCTGCGCGCCGAAACGGCGATAGATCTGGCGGATGCCGCGCGTCCATGGCAGGTTTTCCGTACGCACGCGCGCGAAGCCGCCCGCTGCCGCCAACTGCCGCAGCGACGTGGCGGTGAAAGGGCGGATGTGGGTGTAGTCCGCGTAGAACGCCACCATATCCAACGGCGTGGGCGCCACGATGGTACAAAGGCCTCCCGGTTTCAGCACGCGATGAAACTCGCGGATGGCACGTTCGGGATCGGGCAGATGCTCCAGCAGCCAGCAGCAGAATACGCCTTCGAAATAAGCGTCGGGGAAGGGAATTGCATATGCATCGCCCAAAGTGATCTTAAGATGCTGCGCGGAGTAATAGTCGACCAGGTCGGGCGCGTTGTCGATAGCCACGATATCGTCGATGTTCTGACGGGTAAACCAGCAGCGGCCCGGTCCCACATCGGCGATAGGCCGCTTGCCCTGGAATCTCGATTCATAAAAGAATCTGCCCCACACCATTTCGATCTGGCCGACGATCCCTTCGCCGGTGGTCAGGATGTACTGGCCATACGCCGTTTCAGGCATGCGCGCCTGCCGCGTGCGTAAAATAGAGTGAATGTCCGATACCACCGAAGAGTTTTACAGAATTCAAAAGCTGCCTCCTTACGTGTTTGCGGTGATCAACGAAATGCGGGCGCGGGCGCGCGCCGCGCAGCAGGACGTGATCGACCTGGGCATGGGCAATCCGGACGGCGCCACGCCGCGGGTGGTAGTGAGCAAGATGGTGGAAGCCACGCGCAACGCGCGCAACCATCGTTATTCGGCATCGCGCGGCATCCCGCGGCTGCGCGAGGAAATTACGCGGCGCTACCGGACCAACTACGGCGTGGAACTCGATCCCGATACCGAGGCTATCGTCACCATCGGCGCCAAGGACGCCCTGGCGCATCTGCTTTTCGCGGTGGTGGGGCCGGGCGATGCGGTGGTCTCGCCGAATCCGGCTTATCCGATTCATCAATACGGCGTGATCATGGCCGAAGGCCACGCCTGCCTGCTCCCCATTCCCACCCCGGCGGAGTTTCTGCACCGGCTGGAGGACCTGTACCGCGCCTCCACGCGCCAACCCAAGCTGCTGCTGATCTCGTTTCCGCACAACCCCACCACAACGTGCGTGGATCTGGAGTTCTTTCGCCAGATCGTAGACATGGCCCGCCGCCATGGCACGCTGGTGGTCCACGATTTTGCGTATGCCGACCTGGGCTTCGATGGCTATAAGCCGCCCAGCATCCTGCAGGTAGAGGGCGCCAAGGAAGTGGCGGTCGAGATTTTTTCGATGTCCAAGAGCTACAACATGGCGGGTTGGCGCGTAGGCTACTGCCTGGGCAATCCGCGCATGATCGCGGCGCTGGCGCGCATCAAGAGCTATCTGGATTACGGCGTCTTCCAGCCGATTCAGATCGCTTCCATCATCGCCTTGCGCGAGTGCGAGGAGGAGACGCGCAAGATTTGCGCCGTTTACCAGAAGCGCCGCGATGTGCTGGTGAGCGGTCTGGCGCGCGCCGGTTGGCCTGTGGAGAAGCCGCGCGGCTCCATGTTCGTTTGGGCGCCGGTGCCCGAACGATATCGCGCGGCCGGCTCGCTGGAGTTCGCCAAGCTGCTGATGGAGAAAGCCCTGGTGGCCGTCTCGCCCGGGATCGGATTCGGCCCGTTGGGCGAGGGTTACGTGCGTTTCGCGCTGGTGGAGAACGAGCATCGCATCCGGCAGGCGACGCGGTCCATAGCGAAGTTCTTGAAGGCATGACTCTTCCGAAGGCATGACGTCCATCAAGGGCCAATCTGTTGGTATCCGTCGGGCCGAAAAATCTCAGGAAACTATTCGGCGGAGGGTCTGCTCACCTTGGCGGGAACCCCATCGATCGATCCCCGGCCCATCGCCTCCTAAGGAAGGATTGGCGCCGACGGACTGCTGGAGACGGACAAATTCTCGCGGGCGAAGCTTCGTTTGGGTCTCATGGGAGCCGTCGAAGTCGAGCCGAATACCAGAGTGCGGCTAATTGCCACGCGAGCCGGCCGCCACCGATCGCGCTCCAGGACGGAACCATCTCGGCGCGGCTTTGGGCGCCGCCCGCCACGCTTTCCGTGGATACCCCGTCCGCCACGGCTATCGATCTCGGTTGTGCGTTTACCGTTCAGGTTGATGAGACAGGGTCGGGATTATTGCGAGTCACTTCGGGATGGGTTGCGTTCCAACTCGACGACCGTCAGGCCATCGTACCGGCGGGTGCGGCGGCGCTGACGCGGCCGGGAGTGGGTCCCGGAACGCCTTTCTTCGAGGATTCCAGCCGCGCGTTCCGAGCGGCGCTGGAGCGGCTCGATTTCGGCGAGGGAGGGTATACGGATAGCAGCGCGCTTGAAGTCGTATTATCCGAAGCGCGCCCGAAGGATGCTCTGAGCCTTCTCAGCCTGTTTCGGCGGCTGCCGCCGTCGGCGCGCGGCATCTTATTCGATCGCGCCGCGCAGTTAGTTTCTCCGCCTGCCGGGTTGACCCGCGAGGATGCCATCGCTAGAACGAACCAGCCAGGCATGGATGCATGGTGGAAAAAGCTGGGACTGGGTAACGCGAAAAACTGGTGGTGGATTGGCGCGATGTCTTTCGCTAAGTTCCTTATAGACCAATGCAATTCCAGTTGCGGAGGGCGGCCAATCGTGGCCGCAGCCGCCTTTCAGGCGGCTCCTACCTGGACACGACTAATAATGAAATCTCCAACGGAACTCGGCGTAGATTTGTCGCGGGTCGTTATAGTGGAATCCTCCGAACGTCAGGCTGTTGTCGAGTAATACGCGGCGATTCGCCACATTCAAAGCGCTCAACGAAACCTTGTATCTCTCGTGTTCGCCAAAGCTCTTTCCCAGGGAAATGTCAAAAGTCGTGTGTGGGGGCAGATAGTTCCCCGGATACTGCGCGTCCGGCATCCCGTTGGTGAATCCCGAGCCGTAGTATACATTGGTCGAAGCGAACACCTGCCAGGGGAGCCTCGTATTGGCGCCGATGTTTAAGGTGTTTCTCTGATCGTGGTCTACCGGCGAATATCCCGCCGGGATGGCCACGGGGCAGGCGTCCGACACGGGAACCGGGCAGACCACGCCTCCGGTGATGGGCGCGGTGGCCTGCGCGATTTGATTCGAGTAAGCCAGGTGAATCTGGGCGCGGCGCCACAGGCGCGGGGAACGCAGCGTGGTTTCCCAACCCTGCATCAGCGCCGCCGTCCAGGTGATGGGCCAAAAGATGTTCGATTCGCCGATATTGTTGTGGTCCAGCCAATTCTGCGCGCGGGTTTGAAAAGTGTCTTCCTCGAGCGCCCAACCTCGAAAGGGAATCGAGACGCCAAACTGGTATTCTTCATCGCGCTCTCCCTTCAGTGGAGAGAAAGTCAGAGTCTGGCTGGTGGCTAAGTCGACCAATGGGCCCGTGGCAGTCAGCAGTGGAGGCGGCTGATAAAAGTGGCCGTAAAACCCATGCAAGACCCAGTTCAGATGCGGCACCCTAATGGCCACGCCAAACCGCGGGTCCGTCGCGTTCTGCGCCACTCCCGCCTCAGTTCCGGTGCCGGGGCTGGTGAAGTGCGATTCGCGAAGGCCGGCGATCAACGTCAACCACGAGGTCACTTTGAACCGGTCGCTGATGAACTCTTCGGCCAGGCCACCGCTTACCGTAGCCGTGGACGGGCCGAAATTCTGGCAGTTCGTACCGCAATCCGTAAATACGTTGTTAAAGAGGTTACTTTGGCGCTGGGCGAATCCGTACACGCCCACTTCCACGCTGTTCTTCCCTACGGTTGCGTTCAAGGTCGATTGCATGCCGGCATAATTGGCAGTCTGATCCACAGTCGAGATTACCGGCACATCGGCCGGACCGCCATTATAACTGGCCTGATTGTAATGATAGAAGGGTGACACAGTCAGCAGCAGGTGTGAATTGAACGTGTGGTCCCAGGAAAAGGTAATGTAACCGTCGGGCTCACGTTCACTGTCATGAAGGCCATAACTGGGATACACCTGATTTCCGGTCGAATTGGGATTCGGGTCGATAGGGATCTGGTAATAATCCTGGCGCAACGAGGCGACCAGCCGGAATTGGTTGGACGAACTCGGGTTGAATATGAAGGAGGCGAACCCTCCATAACCGTTGTCCGCGTCGTGAATCACCTGCCCGATGGGAGCCTGCAGACCGTAGTCGCTGCGATTTGCGTTTACGCTCGCATAATACGCGAAGCGCTCGGTGTGCCCGCTGAAATTGAGCTGATCGTTGGTTTGGTGCCAATTGCCGAAAGACGTGACGAGTTCCGCCTCATTGTCCCGTTCGAAGCCGGAGCGGGGCACGATATTGAAGATTCCATACGTGCGGTCGCCGTACTCCGCATCGTAGCTGCCCCGCTGGACTTCGAGATAGTCGATATCCTTGGGGTCTATCTGCGGGCCCAGGTTTGTGGCGATATTGGTATTAGGCACGGGTACGCCGTCAATCAACCAATCGACTTGATGGCCTCCGCGCATGTGCAGCATGTCGTGAGTGACATATGCGCCGGGCGTGTAGTCCGTAATCATCGCCAAGCTGTTGGTGCGGCCGGCGCCGGGAGTTTCGGCTATGTCCTCGCGATTGACCATAGTGGTGGGGGTCACAGAATCCATATTCACCACTTCCGCCTGGCCGGTGACTACGGTGGTTTGGTTCAACGGCGCGAGCGCCAGTTGAAAGTGAAGAATCGGCGACGATCCGGAAGCCACCGTGACGGTCTGCTCCGCAGTCTCGAATTTAGGCTGAGTGACAGTGATCTTATAGTCGCCGACCGGCACGGTGGTGAACAAGAATTCACCGTGGCCGTCCGCTTGCGCGGCTTGAGACCAAGCCGAGGTAATCGCCTGCAACTTTATCGATGCTCCGACCACGGGCCGATGCTGCGGGTCGTGTACGATTCCTTGTATCTTTCCAAAAATGGTTGCATAGATCTGCTGACTAAGTAATAGAAGCACCGGCAGACACAAACAGTATATAAGCTTTCGCACTAATGTTCCCCTCCTCAGACGTAGTACACGCTTCCCTGCCTGTCATTGTTTTTGTCGCAATGTGACTACGAAAGGAGCGAGGGAGGTCCGCGTTTCTGATGAGAGGTGTTGAACGAAATGTGGCATCCGGCCGCAGCGTGAGCCGGTATCGCGATCTGGCCGGCAATTGCGATTCCAGCCGGCTGAAATGCCGCCAGCACTGCCCCTTCCGGATTTGGCAGCACCGCGCCGCCTGTTGGAAAGAACGGGCATCTGGCATGCAGCGCATCGACGGCCGGCCCGGACTGCGGCCCTTCCGCCATGTCCGCCATATCCTGGGCCAGCATGCCGCAATGATGTTTGCCATCGCGGCGGCAGCAGGCGGGCAGGTTCGATTCGGCCTCAACAGACAGCGCCGGCGCAATCAGCGAAAAGCTGAATAGGGACACCAGCCAGATGGCCGCAACGCGCCGCATCGCCCCATATTACTCCGCTTGAGAGAGCATTGCAACAGGTTTCAACGATTGAATGGATCTTCGTTGATCCAATGAAAACCCCGGCTGGTGAGCAAAAACCGGGAGGGGTCAAATCGATGGAACGCGGCGACGATGGGCTTGCCATCCAGGTTCCCGCACAGGATCAGGTGCTGGGCGTCGGGCTGTGAGTAACTGAAATCGCCTTTTTGCTTCAACTGCGTGGAGCTTAACGTGATCGTGTGTTTCGACTCGTCGTACGTAGTCTGGAACCCGACTCTCTCTCCAGCGGCGTCGCGCACATATAACGCGGTCATCCGTTGAACCGCCAACTGGCTCCAATGCGCGCCTTCAGATACCGCCGCCGGATGGGACCCGTCCGCGGTGAAGCTATCGATATTCCAGACGCCATATATAGGCGCATGTTCGAAGTAAGTGGTCGAGTACCTATTGACTCTCTGGTATCCACCCCAGACGTTGTTGTAAAGAACCGAAACGATCACCACGGCCTGCAGGGTGGCCGCCGCAATCCGCAGCCAGCGGCGTTCGAACCTGGGCAGCCACACGCCTTCCAGCTTGGCGGGCTTGTGCAAAAAGAAGAAGCGCATCATCGCCGTCGCATCCGGGATCAGCAGAAAGAGAGCCATAGCAAGAAGGTTCACCGAGTATAACTTTACGGGAACGTCGTAACAGAAATTGAGCGTTGCAACATTCAGCATGGCGGCCGCGGCCACCAGTGCGCCGATAGTTGTTGTCCGGCGGAACACAAGCAGCAGTCCGGCAATAACCTCCGCCATCCCGCAAAACTTCGTGTAGGCCGTGGACGCGGCCATAAAAGTCCAGAGAATGCCCATGGGAGAGGACTCTCCATAAGTCTCGGTCAACCGGGGCAGGGTGGGCGGCGCGATTTGCAGCGGATACACCTTGGCGAAGCCGTACGAAAGCATAGTGAAAGCAAGCGTAAAGCGCACCAGGAGCCGCAGCCATGCATAGAGGGTGGTGTAGTTGGGACGTCGGCGGTCGAGAATAGACCAGACCATGGCCCCGAATGCGGCTATTACGGCAATGCAAAACAAGAGTAAGTTATCCAGAGTGGTGTCGCCGCTGCCAGTAGGATGGTATTGAGTGACTGCGCCATGCAGGTGAAAGACATGGACCGCGACCCACGGGCAGAGCGCGCGCCACGGAGCCTCCATCAACTGGGTCAAGGCCACAAAAGCGTATTCGTTAGCCGCGCCGAAGAGGAAGCCGGGAATTGCAGCGAACAGGTTCACCTTCCCCCCGTACGGCCAGCAATAGAGAATCAAGTACACGAAGGCGAAGCGAAACAGGACCCGGGCGGACAGGCTCCAGCGCCCGGACGCCCGCGTATCGGCAATCGGAAGGGCTGTGGCAGGGGCGGACATGTCACTACAATATATCGTTATAATTGCCCCATGTCATTTGTGTTATCCCTCGACGAAGGCACCACCAGCGCCCGCGCCGCGTTGTATGACGAGCAGGGGCGCCGCATCGCCATGGAGTCCGCGCCGGTCGAGTGCCGCTATCCGCAGGCGGGCTGGGTGGAGCAGGATGCCGATGAAATCTGGAACGCGCAACTCTATGCCGCGCGGCTGTTGCTGGATCGCGCCGGAGTGCGGGCCTCGGACATCGTGGCAACCGGGATCACAAACCAGCGCGAGACCACCGTGGTTTGGGAGCGCGCCACGGGACGCCCGGTGGCGCCGGCCATTGTCTGGCAATGCCGCCGCACGGCGCCCTATTGCGCGGAGCTGGCGCAAAGCTCGGTTGCGGCAGATATCGCGCGCCGTACCGGGCTGGTCATCGACGCCTACTTTTCCGGCAGCAAGATCCGCTGGATACTCGAAAACGTGCCCGGCGCACGGCAAATGGCGCGCGACGGACAGCTGCTGTTCGGCAACGTAGACACCTGGCTGATCTGGAAGCTGACCAACGGCGCGGCGCACGTCACCGATCCCACCAACGCCTCGCGCACCATGCTGATGAACCTGGAATCGGGCGATTGGGACAGCGATCTGCTCCGCATCCTGGAAGTGCCGCGCGCCATGCTGCCGCGCATTGCGCCTTCGAGCGGAATAGTCGGGTCTGTCGACGCCGAGCATTTCGGCGCGGAGATTCCCATCGCCGGCATCGCGGGCGATCAGCAAGCCGCCCTGGCTGGTCAAGCCTGCTTTCGCGCCGGACTTTCCAAGAACACATATGGCACCGGATGTTTCGCGCTGATGCATACCGGCGGACGCCTGCCGGTGTCGCGCCATCGCCTGCTGGGGACCCGCGCGGCTTCCACCAGCGGCGCGCCGCAGTTCGCCATCGAAGGCAGCGTGTTCGTGGCGGGAGCGGCCGTGCAATGGCTGCGCGATAAGTTGGGCCTGATCCAAACCGCGGCTGAATCCGAAGCGCTGGCCGCCTCCGTGCCGGACACCGGCGGCGCCTACCTGGTGCCCGCGTTCGTGGGTTTGGGCGCTCCACATTGGGACGCGGGCGCGCGCGGCGTCTTGTGCGGCCTAACGCGATCGAGCGATCGCGCGCATATCGTGCGCGCCACGCTAGAAAGCATTGCTTACCAGACGCGCGAGCTGATCGACGCCATGCAGGCGGACGCCGCCGAACGCATCTCCGAACTGCGCGTCGATGGCGGCGCGGCGGCCAATAACTTCCTGATGCAGTTCCAGGCCGACATCCTGGGCTGCCCCATTGTACGGCCCGCCGACATCGAAACGACCGCTCTCGGCGCGGCATATCTGGCCGGTCTGGCCACTGGTTTCTGGAAGGGCGTGGCCGAAGTCGAGAACTTCTGGCGCGCCGAGCGGCGCTTCGAACCGGCCATGGACAGCGCCACTCGCAGCCGCCTTTTCTCCGGTTGGCAGAACGCGGTGGCACGCTGCCGGATGGGATAATCGAATAGTGTAAGAAATTGGAGGGCGGGCAATTCTGCCCGCAGCCGGCTTTTAGCCGGCTCTCGGATGTCACTAACATGAAACTAATATCGATTGCAACCGCGCTTTGCCTGGCGATGGCATCGTCGTTATCGGCGCAGACCGCGCAAACTGCCATGTTTCGCGCGGTAATGTCATCCACCGGTGGAGACTCAGGCGTCACCGACGTATTGGTCCACACGGTGAACGACTCGTCGGGCAACATCCTCTCCGCCTCCGTCGATTTCAACCTTGCGTATCAATTCCCCAATGATGAGGTGGTAGCCAGTTTTGGCATTGCCGGCGGCCCCGCCGGATTTTCAAGCGCCATATCGCCGATCCTGGCAACCGCCGGTAATGGCCGGATTTTCAGCCAGATTCAGGTGGCAGCATCCAATCAAACCCTACTGCCAATCTTGAGCGGGCTCCTGGCGAATCCCAGTCAGTATTCCGTCACCGTGGGCGCCAACGATCCCGCGGCCGACCTGATCGGCCCTGTACAGCCGGCCAATTCGGTCGTGCTCATGGCGGCTCCGACCTCAAGCGCCGGTACGGGTGTGGCTACGGTGATCGTCACTTATACCGGGGCCAGCTATGCCATAACATCCGCGGATGTGACCATGCAGTTGAGTTATCAGTTCCCCGCGCAGGTGACCTTTTCCGGTATGCGGATTTACGCCGGCCAAGGCGAGAGCGGTTCCATCGCGGTGCCGGCGGAACTCATGCCCGGTACACCGTCCGCCAGCGGCGGCAGGGGCATCTTGACAGTCCCCGCTACCGAGATCGACATGACCAACTCTCAGATGGTGCAGGCGTTACAGAGTATACTGGCCGGCCCCACCGGTTTCTCCGTGGACATCGACACCGTGGAGAATCCGTCCGCGCCACTTACCGGGCAACTCCGCACCACTGACTTCATGACCTTTCAAATCCCCGGCTTTGCGGGCACTGGCGCGGCTTCCGAAGTGGGTTTGCACACGTTGCGCCTGGCAAACGGAAGTGTGATCGCGGGCACGGTGGTCTTCGATGTCAACTATCGCCTGGCGGCGGGCGCGCAGATCACGGGAATCGATCTGGATAGCACCGTGGAAGCGCCGGCCGTGTCCACCGATCCATCGGGATCTGGCAACGCTTATGCCGTAGCTACCGTCGGCGCCGGGGCCGGCCTGGCATCCTTGAACGGCATCGTCGACAATCCGGCGGCGCATCAAATCGACGTCGTCGCGGCCAGCACCATCAGCGCCCCGCTGGCGGCTGCGAACAACGCGCTTCCCTCGGTGGCTGCGGTGATTCCGATTGTGGAGGTAACTGACCTGTCTACCTTCGCCCCGGGCGAGTTAGTGGAGATCTACGGAACTAATCTGGCCTTGGTAACTACCGATCTGGACGGTTGGCCCGGCGGATCGCTGCCCAGCCCGCTGAACGGCGTGTCCGTGCTGCTGGGCGGCCATGGCGCGCGCATTCTATATGTGTCACCCGGCCAAGTGGATGCGCTGCTGCCCTTCGGAGCTCCCTTGGGTTCGCAGAGGCTTACCCTGACCAACGCCAACGGGACCAGCGCTCCGTTTGGGCTGAACGTGGCCGCGCAGGCGCCGGCGATTTATAACTTCGCATTCGAGAACTCCAATTTCTCGCTGGTGAGTCAGGCAAACCCCGCGCACGCGAGCGATATCCTGGTGTTCTACACAACCGGGATGGGACAGACCACGCCTCCGCTGATCACGGGCCAGATCGTTCCGTCCGCCGACTACAACACGGCGCTGGTTACCGTGACCATCGGCGGCGTGAACGCCAACGTGATCTACTCGATCGCAGCTCCGCCGTATGTGGCGGGACTTTACCAGATGGCGGTAACGGTGCCCTCCGGCCTCGCGCCGGGTAACCAGCCGGTGGTGGCTACGTCCGGCGGCCTGCAGTCGAACACCGTTGCCATCGTCGTTCAGTAGCAGTAACTACCGGCGCCAATAACCGCGGTAAAACCGATGACCGTAGTAACGCGGAGCTACCCAATAAGCGTGCGCATATGGCGGGCGAGCCCAATAGCCGGCGCGCCAGGCCCAGCGTGCGCCATTCGGGTACCAGTAACCACCGGCCCAGGCATATCCGGGACCGGGCGCTGCCGGCACTACGGCTACCCGGGCGGCTGGCGGCGCATATACCGGAGCGGGAACGCCCACACCGACTCCAACGACGACACCTGGCGCGGCGAATAACGCGCTGCCGGCCAATAATATAACAGCGAGCAATTTGGTTTTCATATCTCCTCCGCGTTGGCTACTGCAAACGGTTCGCCATTCCGAAAAACATGAAACTAAAGGGGTATAGGGCCTTCTGTTGGCCGTTCTCCACCGCCGTTGGTGAATCTCAGCCATTTTGGTAACGTGTAATTTCCTTCTGACTTCTGACTTCTGTCTTCTGACTCCTGACTCCTATCTCCCGTTGACCGGGCCCCAGTCGCGGCCATCGAACTGGATCAGGAACAACTGCTTGATCGGCTGATAATCCGTCGGACTGGTCTTGATTCTGATGCCGGGCCGCAGCATACCAAGTTCCAGATCGAGGCTGGCGGCCTGCTTCATCACGTTTGCGCGCGTCAGATCGTTGCCGCACTTCTTCAAAACTTCCAACATCGTCTGCGCGACTTCATAGCCATACACATTGTTGGCATCCCGCAGGCTTGCGCCGGGATTATACTTTTCCATCCACGCCAGATACGCACGCACCGCTGGGTCTTCCTTCGACTGCGGTTGCAGCCAGGATTTGGAGCGCGCATTGCAAACGATGCCCGCAGCCTTCGCCAAGCCAGCCGGCTCCAGAAAAGCCGCCACCGAGAGCGACGCGTTGGGAATAAACTGCAGCGGATGCCAGCCGATATCGTAGGCTTTGCGAATGGCGTGTGTGGCCATCCTGCCCACCGCGAGATTCATAAAAACATCCGCGCCTGAATTCTTGAACGCTGCAATCTGCGCATCGACCGCCGCCGGATCGGAATACTCGAAAGTGGCCTCCTTCACGATCATGGCCTGCGCCTTTTCGCCGAGACCGTCGCGTATGCCCCGCAGCCACTCCTGGCCCGAAGCGTCCTGCGCGTAGAGTATCGCGATTCTGGCGCCGGGCCGGCTCTGCAGGATGTACTTCGCGTACACCAGTCCTTCGGTCCGTTTACTGGCCTGAAACGCCATGGTCCATGGGAAATGCGACGGATCGTCGAATGCCGATTCAGTGGCCGCGACGAAGAGTTGGGGCACCTTCTTCTCATTCATGTACGGGCGGATTTCCAGGTTGGCGGGGGTACCCCAGATGCCCACCGTCGCCAGCACTCCATCCTGCTCCACAAGTTGGTGCGCCAGTGCCACGGCCTTCCCGGTATCGGAGCCGGAGTCGAGGCTGATGAACTTGATCTGGCGGCCATTGACCCCGCCTTGTTCATTGACCATCTGAAAGTACGCGGCCTCGGCGCGCCCGGTTGCGCCATACTCCGAGAACGCACCGGTATAGGGCATAACGTTGCCGATCTTGATTTCCGCGTTCCCCTGGGCCGGCGCACGGAGGGGAACGAGTAGGAGGATCAATAATTGGGGGGCGGCCAATCTTGGCCGCAGCCGCCTTTTTAGGCGGCAAGAGCCGGCTGAAAGCCGGCTGCGGGCAGGATTGCCAGGCAGGATTGCCCGCCCTCCGTTTTTTGCGGCAAGGGCGCATGTCATCACCACTCCACAGGCTTACCCGGTTCCAGCGGCCAGACTTCTGTGCCAGGCAGATCGATCAATGCAGCCAGTTGCTCCGGCCGCCCCGTCAGCGCCGGGAACGTCCCAAAGTGCATGGGCACCACTTTCCTCGGCTTCAGCAGCCGGCACGCCGCCGCGGCTTCCCGGGGGCTCATGGTATACAAATCCCCAATGGGCAGGAACGCCAGCTCCGGATGGTACAACTGCTCGATCAATTGCATGTCCATGAAGACGTTGGTGTCGCCGGCGAAGTACAGTGCGCGGCCATCGTCGAAGCGCAGCACGTAGCCCGCAGCCTCGCCGCCGTAAATGATTTTGCCGTCGTCCAGGATGCCACAGCTATGTACGGCGTGTGTCATGGTGAAGGTGACCGAGCCGGCCCGCTGCGATCCACCCTTGTTCATCGGGCGCGTATTCGCCACGCCCTGGGATTCGAGCCAGTGGCAAGTCTCGAAGATCCCCACCACCACCGGTGAAAACTCCTTCGCCAGGGGCACCGCGTCGTGGATGTGATCGAAATGCCCGTGCGTGATCGCGATGGTGTCCACGCGCGCGATCTTGTAACCCTCCGGGTATGCGGGGTTGCCCTCGGTCCACGGGTCCATCAGGATCGTTTCGCCCGAGGGCAAGGTGAATTGGAAAGTGCCGTGTCCGAGCCAGGTGATTTGCATTGTGCTTACCAATTGAATGTCAAAAGAAGTCAGCGGGGTCGAATTCACAGGGAGGCAAAACGATGTCCTCGGAAAACATTTCGCCGGCTCTGTGCTCGGCCGCGTGGATCCTGCCGGCGACTAGCACAAACCGCACGATTGCTTTGCGCTTGGGATACGCCACCCAGACAGCCTTGCTTCCGCCGTGCAGGTATTGATCGATTTTGAGGTCCAATTCCTCGGCGGTATTGCCCGGCGACGCGACCTCGATGGCCACCAGCGGCGCCCCCGCCAGATATTCATCCGCCTTGGCATCCTTAAGCCTGGCCTCTTGAACCACCGCCACATCGGGCTGCCGCACCACGTCGGCGGCAACCAGAAATCCGGCTTCCGAAAAGACCGTCAAGCCCTTGCCTTCGAGCGCCAAGGCTAAATGATCGTAGATCCTCTTAACGGTAAACGAATGGACATATTTGGGCGGCGGCATCGCGATCACCCGGCCACGGTCGAATTCCTGCTTGCCCTGTTGATCCGGCAACGCCAAAAACTGATCCAACGTCGCCAGCCCTTCAGCTACCGTGCTCATAGACATCCTTATTAAAACGATGATAGCGGATTCCGAACCAAAGAATCACACCCGGCGAGCGTAACGTTTCCCATCGCCGGCAGTATAAATAGTGAATGGGAACCCTACTTCAAGACGTGCGCTACGGCGTGCGAAACCTCCTGCGAAACCCCGGCTTCGCGCTCGTGGCGATGCTGACCCTGGCGCTCGGCATCGGCGCCAACACCACCATCTTCAGCGTGATGAACAACACCCTGTTGAAGCCTCTGCCATTCCCCGCCGCGGACCGCCTGCTGCTGGTCTGGGAAACCTTCGGCAAAGGTTCCGACAATTGGAATATCGTCTCCGCGCCCAACTTCTGGGATTTCCAGCGCCAGAGCCGCTCCTTTGAAAGCATGGCCATCTTCGATTCCGCCGGCCGGGGCTACAACCTCTCGGCCACCGGCGGCCGGCAGGAGGCGGAGCAAGTGTCCGGGCTGCGCGTGTCCGCGGGCTTCTTCTCCGTGCTGGGCGCCAAGCCGTTTCTCGGCCGCACGTTTCTCCCCGAGGAAGAGACCCTGGGCCGCGATCGCGAAGTGGTCCTCAGCTACGGGCTGTGGAAGACGCGCTACGGCGGCGATCCGTCGCTGGTGGGCCGCACCGTTCGCATCGATGGCGCGGAGTTCACCGTCGTCGGCGTCATGCCCCGCGACTTCGCGTGGCAATTCTGGAGCGCACCGCGTCAGCTTTGGGTGCCCGTGGGCTATACCAAAACAGACTTCGGCCGCGGCAACAACAGCTTCATTTCCATCGCTCGCCTGAAGCCGGGTGTCGGCGTAGCGCAGGCGCGGTCGGAGATGGAGGCCGTCGGGAGTAACATCGCAAAGCAGTATCCCAACGATGATGCAAATATGGGCGCTACCGTTTCGCCATTGGGCGACTTCGGGATGGAGGGCCTCCGCACCACCATGCTCACGCTGCTGGCGGCCGTGGCATTTATTCTGCTGATTGCCTGCGTCAACGTCGCTAACCTGCTGCTGGCGCGTGGCGCGGCGCGGCAAAAAGAGTTCGCCATCCGGCGCGCGCTCGGGGCGGCCGGGTCCCGCATCGCTCGGCAGTTGCTCACTGAGAGCGTCCTGCTGGCGCTCGCGGGCGGCGCGGCAGGATTGTTGCTGGCTGCTGCAAGCACGCGCGTACTGTTTTATGCCTTCAAGCTGGGCTCTCTCTACCTGCCTCTGCGTGCGGTCGATTCGATCCCCATGGACGGCCGTGTGTTTGCATTCGCCTTGCTCGTTTCCTGCCTGACAGGTGTGCTGTTCGGCGTTGCGCCGGCCTTGAGCGCGTTGCGTGCCGATCTGAACGAGCCCCTGAAGGAAGGCGGCCGCGGGGCCAGCACCGGCGGGCGGAATCGCTTGCGTCATGTGCTGGTGGCTTCCGAAGTGGCGCTGGCGATGGTGGTTCTTTCCGGCGCCGGCCTCATGATCAAGAGCATGTCGCGCCTGTTGGGTATCGATCCCGGGCTGAATCCGAAAAACGTGCTGACCGTGACGATGTCGGTCCCGCAGGAAGAGATCTACGTGGGCCCCCCGGGACTGCCTCGTTTCTGCCAGGATCTCGACCAGCACGTAGGCGCCATCCCAGGCGTTCTGTCTGTTGGCGCTGTCGGGCACCTGCCTTTTCAAGGAAACGCGGGCCGCGGCTTCCAGATCGAAGGACAGCCGCCCGCGGCTCCGGGGCATATGCCGGGCGCGGGCTACAGCGTTGCCTGCCCCAATTATTTCCGCACCATGGGCATTCCGATCCTGAAGGGGCGCGAGTTCACGCCGCGGGACACGGTCGGTGCGCCGGACGTCATCGTCGTCAATGAAGCCATGGCGCGCGCGTTTTGGCCCAAGCAGGATCCGATCGGTAGAGCCATCCGGCTGGGCGGGTCCGACGGCCCCCGTCTCATCATCGTGGGCGTGGCGGGAGATGTGCATTACCAGGGCCTGGACGTGGCCGTCCATCGGCAGTTCTCCCGGCCGTACACCCAAGCCGGCTGGCCGGTGATGGCTGTGGTAATCCGCACTAACCACGCGCCCGCCACGTTTTCCGCAGCGGTGAAGAAAGCCGTAGCCGAAGTCTTGCCCGACTGGCCTGTGGCCGGCTTCCAAACCATGGAAGAGGTGGTCCACAATTCCACGGGTTCGCGGCGCTTCCCCATGCTTCTGCTCAGCGTGTTTTCAATGCTGGCTCTGGTGCTGGCGGCGGTGGGCATCGTGGGCGTGGTGGGCCATTCGGTGACGCAGCGGACCCACGAAATCGGCCTGCGCATGGCGCTGGGCGCCGGAACTGTGGATGTGCTGCGCCTGGTGGTGAACAGCAACATGGTCTGGGTGCTGGCCGGACTCGCGGCCGGTGTGGCAGCTTCCGCCGGACTCACCCGGCTGCTGTCCGGGCTGCTCTACGGCGTGCGGCCGCTCGATCCTGTGGTGCTCGGCTCGGTATCGGCGCTGCTGGCTGGCGTGGCGCTGTTCGCCAGCTACTTGCCGGCGCGCCGCGCGGCGAAGATCGACCCCATGGCGGCATTGCGCTGCGAATAAAAGCACGCCTTGTTGGTTTTTCGCGCAAGACCGGCCACAATCGAGGTATGCGTTCTATCGCTCTCGCATTGTTTCTCGCAGCCAGCCTGCCGGCCGCCGACGACGGCTGGTCCGTCTATGGCCGCGATGCCGGCGGCACGCGTTATTCGCCGCTGAAGCAAGTCACGCGCGCCAACGTCGCCAACCTGAAGGTGGCCTGGACCTATCACACCGGCGCGCTCCAGCCGGAGACTCGCCTGAACCAGAAGGCGGCCTTCGAAGCCACGCCCATTCTGGTGGACGGCGCCCTGTATTTCAGCACCCCATTCAACCAGGTCATCGCGCTCGACCCGGCCACCGGCGCGGAGAAGTGGAAGTTCGATCCGCAGGTCCCGCGCACGCACGACTACTCGGAAGTGACCTCGCGCGGCGTGGCTGCCTGGAGCGATGCGAAAGGCGCCAAAGATGCGCCCTGCCAACTTCGGATCTTCGAGGCCACCATCGACGCACGCCTGCTGGCCATCGATGGCCGCACCGGCAAGCTGTGCGTGGATTTCGGCAACGGCGGCCAAGTCGATCTCACGCAGGACGTCGATTACCAGAAGTTCTATCGCGGGAATTACGAAGTGACATCGGCCCCCACCGTGGTAGGAGACGTGGTGATCACCGGATCGTCAATCGGAGACAATGCAGCGGTGAACCTGGAGCGCGGCGTGGTGCGGGGCTACGACACGCGCTCGGGCAAGCTGCTGTGGACTTGGGACCCCATCCCCTGGGCCAGCCAGCAGAAAGTGCGGACGGGTGCGGCCAATGCCTGGTCCACCATCGCGGCCGATGAAAAGCGCGGCCTGGTGTTCATCCCCACGGGTAGCGCCAGCCCCGATTACTATGGCGGGGAGCGGCCGGGCGACAATCGCTGGGCTAATTCGGTGGTGGCCCTCAAAGCATCTACGGGCGAATTTGTTTGGGGCTTCCAGGTGGTGCATCACGATCTTTGGGACTACGAC
>Ga0187867_10001761_pt1 | contig 18482 bp, 21 predicted proteins | sample June2016WEW_13_1_FD_132976 | JGI IMG/M metagenome (GOLD analysis project Ga0187867, IMG submission 132976) | Peatland microbial communities from SPRUCE experiment site at the Marcell Experimental Forest, Minnesota, USA - June2016WEW_13_10 | ecosystem: Environmental > Terrestrial > Soil >...
GTCGGCTGTCTCCAGGCGCAGGTCGTTTCGGGAGATTACGACAGCCTGTTAATTGGTGTGGACCCGGCCGGCGGGACCATTACGGGATATTATGCAAATTTTGCCGGACTTGATGAATCCACGGGCAAGCCTCGCTTCAGCTGCATCTTTTTTCTGAAAGGATCGATGAAGGGGCCTCCTCCGTACACTATCGACACCTGGTTCCCGGCGGACAAGACACGAAAGGACCTCATAACCGGATCGCTCACCCCGGTAGAATCGGATGGGGCTGCGGCACTGAAGATCAAACTGCCGAAGGAGCATGGCGGCTGCTGGAATGTCGAGCATTTCGCCGGTGACGACGGGGCGTCCTTCCAGCTCGAGGCCCCCGGAAAATGGAAAACAATCAGGGTCGTATCGGCGCAGAGGGCCTACTTTCACTATGATGCCTCCGAACCGAAGAAGCGCAAGGCTTATGCAGTCAAGGGAGATCCGCTCAGGGTCTACGAATCCAAGCCGGGGTGGGTGTATGCCGAATTCAGGAATCCGGATGGAAAAACGACTGCCGGCTGGATCAGGGAAAGCGAGCTTTTTCCAGCCGATCCACCCGCCAAATAGCAGCCGGCAAGAAACGCAGTTCGGATGCATAGCACACAACTTGATACATTATGCCGGTTTATGACAGAAGCAACAACGGGGTCCCTGCGCGAGGAACATTTAAAAATAACTCCTCCTGGTTCTATCGCTACGCGACGTGACCTGAAATCGTTGCCGTTTCCGGATCATACGTTCAAAAAATGAAGCTGGTTGAATCGGCAAGGAGTTGGCAAGCGACCTTGAGTTTGTTGATTTAAACGAGACTTGAATGTAGTATCATGAAGGTTGGATGCATTTTAGCCGTTTTGCACACGGTAATCGAATCTGGGCAGGATTTGCAAACATGCCTACCGTATGTATTAAAAAGGGTTATCGATTCTACTTTTACAGCTTCGATTGTGATGAACCGAAACACGTACACGTTCAGCGAGAGAGATTCGTTTGCAAATTCTGGCTCCAACCTGTAGCTTTGAGCAAGAATCATGGTTTTTCTCCTAAGGAACTGAATACGATTCGACACATTATCAGCTCCAATCGAGACAAATTGTTGGAGGGATGGAATGAACATTGTGGCTAACGTATTTGAGGCGAGGCTAGTGGATATTCGAATCACCGAAGATGAGATTGTTGCGCATCTTGTCGACGGCCGAACCATCAGTGTGCCTCTTGCATGGTCTTGGCGTCTGTCAGAGGCAACTCCCGACCAGCGAAACAATTTCGAGATTATAGGCGATGGACAAGGCGTTCACTGGCCGGACATAGACGAAGACATCAGTGTAGAGGGAATGCTTTGCGGCTCTCCGGCCCGTCGCCCGGAGTACTCTTCCGGATCCCAAAAGGGCGCGGAAAAATCGACATAGCACTTTTGTGGGAGAGTGGTTGCAGCATTCCATGTGAGATGCTGAGGAGCGCCGAATTTTCGGAATGGATGACGAATCCGCGATACGCGAGCGCCAAGCCCGGCTTAGAGGTATCATTTCGGTCGAAAATGTGCTTTTAAGCGCCAATCAGGCATGTGTCTTTAATATTTATCCATAGAAACCGGGTTATTGTCTTGGGCCCGACCCCGAAATCCGCAGCCGGCAACGAAAAGGCTGACATCCCGCAGGGAACGATGGCCAGTATCTCGAAGCGGGCCGGTAGAGATGACAAACTATGATTTGGTCGTTAAAAGTTAGTTGATCTTTTGTACTAAGAATCGGGGGAGACACAGTGAAGAAGCAACTTACAGCCATCATCCAGCGTGAGGGAGACGGGTATGTGTCGCTCTGCCCGGAGCTGGATATTGCCAGTCAAGGCGATACGATCGAGGAGGCTCGAAATAATCTTCAGGAAGCGGTTGTACTATTTTTCGAAACTGCCTCTCCGAATGAAGTTCAGACACGCTTGCATGAGGAAGTGTACGTGACCCAGGTGGAGGTATCTATTGGGTAAGCTCCGTGTCCTCTCCGGGAAGCAGGTCTGCAGAATCCTCGCAGGCCACTATATCGTGATGCAAAAGCGGCTTTCAGATACAACGATTACCGTCCCGGTTCCAAACCATGACGAACTCCGCGTCGGTACGCTTCAATCGATCATCCGCCAGTCAGGTGTGCCCAAGAGCGAGTTCGAGTCATGAGAAGTACCCCCGGCGCATGAGCGCCGCGCGGAAGCGGGTGCACCAGATGGATCGTCGTTAAATGGGCCATTTCCAGGCAAAACAGCATTTTAAGACTTTATAATGGCCGATTATGAGCACTCTCTCCTTGGCCAGCAAGGTTTTAGCGTGGTCCGACCCCGAATCATGTGTTGTAGATTGTCCAGTTATGGAAACCACCTCGGCCTTGTTAAATAGACCATAAAAACAGGGGGTTCCGCATGGAGGACAATTCTGACACAGAGGTGTATAAGTGCGCGATTGAGCGAAACCTAGCTGAATTGCAGCGAGCCATTCTTAATCGCACCACGCTACTTGGCCTTGAAGATGCCATTAAAAGTGCCAGCATAAGCCATCTTTTCCTGAGACTAACATACGACGCCCTATTCAATGATTACATTGCACACTGTATTAAGGTATTTGAATTCCATGCTGGACGCAGGCGGGCGGCTTCTTTCTGGTATATCTATGAGAAGGACAGAGAATTTATTGATGAGTGTGCATATAGTATGCCGATGAATATCAAGGGACTAAAGAAGGTTAGCAGACAACTAGAACACATTCGCAACAATACACATTTTCACATCGATGCTGTTGGTGTTCTCAATCCTAAAGCGATATGGCATAAAGAAGATCTTTCAGGCAAAGATCTTTCGGCGGCTGTTGATACCGCATGGTACCTACTTACAAACTTGCAGAACTTATTGAGTCTGCCCGAAGTTACGCTACCAAAGCGCTATAACCGTGCCCTTGTGCAGCGGTTGGCGGTCTTGGTAGAAGCAGAGGACGACGGTCTCTAAACGGTAATCGAACTGGCAAAAAGACGTGGTATGTACTCAGGCATGGATCGTAATCATCAATATCATCCTGGAACATTTCACAAAATGACCACCACAAATCGAGGCTGTGCTTTTTTCACAATCCCTGCTGCCCAGCAAAATGTTTGTCGTAGTGTTCTTGACAATGTTTAAAGAAAATATTAATCCAGAAATATATTATAATAATCAGAATTACTTTGAAGTTTAAAGATAAATATCCTCAAGAAAGTTTAAAGTGCTATCCAGAGCATCGACTGCATTTTGCCTAGTAGCTGGAACAGCGTCATGCAATAATATATTGGCACATCTTACTACTTTCTTTGCATTCCAAGCGGATTGTTTCGATATGAGTTTACGTGTACATGCCATATCAATATTTTGTGGTAGAGTGCTTCCACGAGTACACTTCATTTGCTTTAGAATTGTCTCAATTACTGATCTGCATAACGATACCGTGGCGCTAAAGTGCCCGTATACGAAACACCATCGTGATTCATGATAAATATGTTTAATACCATCTGGAATCTGTGATCCAATTCTGACAAATGGTGGAGCAAGTTGGTAATAGTTAGAGAGAAATGTATATCTATCAAGAACATCAGTTTGTTCATGGAAGTCAAGTATTTTCTCGTGATAACTATCCCACATCTCATCAAGATTAAAGAGATTCTTGATCATCATCCTTTGAACCCTAGCTTGATCTTTTCCAGCAAAAGACTGCCTGATTTCGATTCTATCGACCTCTATTAAAAGGTCATTTAACTCTTCTTCAAGGTCATATCTTCTTTTTTCCAGTTGTTGTTTTTTGTCAGCAGTCATCAAAATGGGGGGACTTCTATCCTTTTTAAGCTGAGCATTAATCGATATCATTTCACGGAGTAGGTCGAATATTCTCGTGTCCTCTTCAGAACTACGCATGGCTAACCTTTTGTCGCAATGGTGTGATCAGAAATATCCAATGTTTATCGCCCTAAATATCATGAAGCTTTTTACCGGAATAATGCATCAACTTGACTATCTGCATACGCCGAACCACGTGTCGGAATAGAATTTTTGCTCGAAAAGTCTCTGATGCACTCAGGAATTCCCAACAGCATACAATTTTCCCTATAGAATATGCAAGTCAAACGTGCGCAGGACTGGTTTTGGCGATTTTCCGACGCACCTCCTCCCACAGTTGGTTGCTACCCCGGATAAAGATGGACCCACCTGCACGGTCTTTATGGACCCACCCTAAAGTTCCATGATTCAGCATATTCGCTGCCAAGAGCGCCGTGTTTTGGACCCACCACCCTCCCTCCGTAAACCGGCTTGTTGTCTACATGTCTCCGTATGTGCAAGACCGCCGTCATCTTTCATCAGTCGAATTTTTGGAGACTCGATCAAGTTGCCTGCGGCAACTGAAAATCTCCCTGCAACGATATGCTGCGCTACCATACTGGATTTCCGGTGCTTTTTCTTCTTGTTCTTCCTCCTCAGCCGAACCACCGGCCAGAGTGGACCCAGGCGGGTGGTATTGACTGTTGCCGCGCGGCAACTCCAAGCAACATTTTTTCTCTGAACTAGCCACAGGTGGGCCTAAACTGATAAGTGGATTCAAAAACCGTTGCATGATTATGGCCCATCACCGGCCAAAAGGGTCCGATTTCCGGAGATGGGTGGGTTCAATGTTGACGGGGGACAACACGGAGAGGACAAAGAACGCCTCCCTCGTGGAGATCGTGAAGGCATTCCAGATTTTGAAAACCTTGGAACTAAGCGTCGAAGGGAAGCCCTCGAAAGTGGGAGGTGGGGTCAAACCTACACTTTTGACAACCCAAGCTCCCTCTCAAGCATTCCAACAGATTTGCGCACAGATACATTCTGCTTCATCTCCTCCGCAACCCGCCTGCTTGCCTGCGTAACCGCTGACTCTCCCACCCCGTATGCTGCGCCAATCTCTTTAAGCTTGAGCCCTGTGTGACGCCGGCATAGATACAGTCCCACCCGTCGCGCCTTCGCCCGGTCATCCATGAACAGATCCTCCACCGCGGAACGGATCGCCTCGAACCCCGGTCTGCCTGCAAGTTGACGAACTGCGGGCAACTCACGGTCCGCCTGCGCCTCCTTTAGGAATTTCTCCCGTACCCACGCAACAAAAGACTCGCCCCCCAGGACCGTCGATGCCGTCACATGCTCAAATGGGTTTGGGCACTCTCGCCCGGCTTGCCCCTCAACGAAATCCCGGTACCGCTTCTGAGCCGTTTTTTCATTCGACGCAAAGAAGGAAAGGATGAACTCCCGGTGCAGCCACTGGGGCGAAGAGGCCAACCCGGCGTATGCCCGGTAACTCGACCACTCGTACTCGCCGGGCTTTGCAATGATCTTGGCTCTTACCGGATTGAGGTGGATGTATAGAGAGAGTTGCTTAGCATACTCTCTCGCCCGTTACTATCCTATCCTATTCGCCTGACGCCCGCCCTATCAGGGGCGTGGGGAATGGCGTTGACCAACTGTGTGGGGGAGGTGTGTCCTGAATTCGAAAAAATCAGCCTCATATCTTTTACAATTGTGTGTTCTGCTGGGAAAATTGTATGCTGTTTGAACTTTTGGAGTGCACCAGAGGTTTTTCGGGCGGAAATCCGATCACTCATCTAGTGCAGAGGCATAGCGCAGAAGTTGATGCATTATGCCGGAGGATACTTCTGAGAGATAAAGCCTGTGAGCTGAGTTGCTTTTCCATCTATATACTCTCACCAAGGAGAGAAAAAAGTATCACAAATCCAATGCCGAATCTCCAAGCTTCCGAACTGAAACAGGGCTTGGATGTCAGATATATCGCTTGGACCGACAGAGACAGAGGAGCAAGAGTCTCGGACAAAAGCATCAGTAGTTTGAAAATCGGGGTGTCCACCCCAGTTGCCAGTCCGCATAGTCCACTCCAGAGTTTGTGAGTAATTCCCAAAAAGGGAAGGGCAAAATTCCCGCTGCCAGTGATCGACCCGGATGGGAGGCGGACATGAACATATATGAGCCACAAAGCGATTGGGGATTTTCGGGAGGGGCGCCATTGGCGAAGAAGGCCGTAAACAGCATTGTTTTCAAGATCGCTATTCCTTTGATCACCATATTGGCGACAATCGCCGGCGCCGAAGTCATTTTTCGGTCGCTTCTTTTCAATTGCCCTTCACTCATGGACCGGTGGCGGCGTCCGGGTTTATACGCCGACGCCGAGTCCGACGACAATTACTGGAAATTGCGGGTATTTTTCGGCGCTTCCCCCGCCAAGCGAGACGACCCGCTTTTGGGTTACGTAAAGCCAGACATAACGCCGGCGGACTATTATCATCGGGAGGCGCAGGATGTGGGCGGGAGAAAGCCCGTTTTGCTCTATGGCGACTCCTTCGCCCAGGGCGTTGCGCCCCCGAGGGACCGTTTCGAGGGCATCCTGAACGCCCGTACTGGGTTTAACGGGAACTACCATCTTTTGAATTACGGCGTGATCGGCTACGGCTTGGACCAGATTTATCTGTTGTACTCGAAGTCAGTCGGACATTATGCCGACCCTGTTGTCATCTTCTCGCTCCTTGACGGCGACATTGACAGGTGTGTTTTGTCGATGCGCGAGGGGCAAAAACCCTACTTTCTTCTTAATGAGGGCCGACTGGAGCTGAACGGTCTACCGATAGAGAGCGATCAGAACAGGTTTTTCTCGCAACGGCCTCCAGACATCGGCTGCTACCTGTGCAACCTGGCCTGGTTCGCGGTTCTTCCCAACCGGCTGGACCCGAACTACCCTGCGGCCCCTCGGACTTCTCAAAAGAAGCGGATTGCACAGGCGATACTCCTGGAAGCGGCAAACGACCTGAGAAGGCGAAACCTGAGATACGTCTTTCTCGTTTTCGAAGGGATGCACAGGACGTGGCAAAGGCCTTTGAACTGGAGGATCTCGTTTCTTTCGGACCTTTTCTGCAGGCACGGCATACCCCATATATGGGCCCGCAGGGCCATCGAACGGCGTGTCGCCCGAAACGAATTCCACGAGGCCGACTATGTTGTCGAAGACCAACATCCAAACGGGCGGGCAAACGCTTTGGTTGCCGACAGGATAACCGATTGGCTGCGGACCGGAGAGGCAGACCATGACGACGATTAACCTGGGACGGATACGTATGGAAATAGGGGACGCCCTTTATATCTTACATTTACAAAGCTCTGCAGCTCTTGAGTAAACATCCTTGACCCGTTTCGGAAACCTCCCCGGTGGTCTCCATCATGGAATATCCCCCCGGCGCATCCCAGATGATTTTCCTGATCGATCAACAGCCTGCCCCCTCCCCGGTGGTTTCCATCACTGAGTATCCCTTGGGCAGAGCGTATAACAGCCCGAGGAAGCAGTGGTCCAAGTGCGGAAGCTTTCAGCAATTACCGGCAAGAGACGGTGGCCCGATCGGATTCAGGGCGCCTAACAAGAGAATATCACTCCTCTGTACGTTACAAATCCTTCAACGTGCAAGTAGCTCACAAACAGAGAAGGTTAAATGTTTCTCTCGTCTGTGTTAACTCAGTCCTTCCCGGGATATGCTTTTCATGTATTAAGCCTGGTTGAGCTTGACTGAAGTCTCTTGAGCAGCGGCAGGAGCGCTCGGAATTCCTTTGTGCCGGCGCGGTTGAGCAATTCAAAAATCATCATCTCCGTGGAACTGAGCACAGCGCCGGCCCCCGGACTGGACACTTCCGGGGCAGGCTCTGTCGAGGCGTTGCATGCCGGTTTGCTTATCAGAGGCGCTCCTCGATGACACTGCGTCATGGGCGATATGAACGCGGTACCCAAGACGCAATGCTCCAACGCCGGTGTGGAAAATGCACACATGCCCTTCCAGACCCGCCAGCAGCAGTGTCTTTCGGCCTGTTTCCACAATTGCCCGTCCCGGTCACCGCCAGGGCCAATTTCTCAGTCGTGGTGGGTCTGAACGTTCCATCTGACGTGTATCCGATACCTGTCGAGCAGGGAATATCGGGCATCAGCAACCGCAACGACTCCTCAGCGTTCATACCGGTTCCTCCCCTGAAGGCGATAGGTTGCGGAAGTTGTCGAATACCTCAACGGCCGGTCCAGCCTGTGTTTGATAGAGGGGAGGCAGACGGAAGTCTCTCGAAATTTTGTCCCATTCCGTAACGACTCAGGATAAACGCCCAATCGGGTGTCTCCATGAGGTCCAGCAGGGCAGAATCGATCCTGGATCTCCATGCGCTGTTCTTCGGGAGCCCATAGGCAAAGGCGAACCTTTTCAGGGTTGTAGAATAGATTGAAATCTTATTTTTATAGTCGTGGTCGCTGTAATAGCGAAGCGTGATCTCATCGTAGAGGTACCCGTCCACCTGTTTATTCAACACTGCCTCCAGGGCGTCTTCCTCCGTGCTGTACAGGGTATGGCGCCCGTTTATTTTTTCCAGTACAGTGGCTTCCACGCTGCCTTCAATCCCTGCGATGTGCAAACGTCTAAGCGTTTCTTCACTAACGGTGTTCGCCATGTTCCTGCCGGCAACGAGAGCACTGGTGAGCGACGCGGTAAGACCGCTCAATATCACGGCGCAGACCAGCATCCATCCGAGCCCCAGGAGCCTTCCCTCCAATGACTTCAGGCTGACTCCAGAGCAGTTCCCGGAAGCCAGCGTGGAGCCGATCCAGTAAACGCCCGATCCGATCCCCTTTATGAACCCGCCCCCAAAGTGTTCAGGGTTATGCATACGCTCTATGAACCAGAGAAGGAAACCCAACAGGCAGAGGGATACAAGCAGCAGGCCGATGATTTTTACGATTCCCCAAGACAAGAAAATCTTCAGAGCTGCCATCCAGGGATGATCCAATTTATCGGGCCGGGTCGCCAGAGCTAGGCGGGTACTGCCGAGGGGGACGGTGAAGTCCATATATTTTTCACGATGCGCCAACAGGAAGAAACCATCGATTGCAAGATCGATCCTGTTTTCCTTCAGGGAGTCGAGAAGCTGGGGAAACTTCATTTCCTTTAATTCATAAGGTACCCTGAGTTGGTTATCGACGGCTTTCCAGATGTCGACACTAAAACCGGTCCATTCACCGTTTTTGCCCTTGATGAGGTAGGGGGGATCATGCACAACGCCGACAATGAGCTTTTCACCTGCCGGAATAGTTGAGCCCTCTTGCCCAAAAGCTGGAAGGGGAAATGGCTGAAGCATTGCAAATAACACGACACATAGATAGCTTGCCAGCGTTGGACCTGAATAATGCCTCAACTTGACCTCCATCTGGAGCCGAACTGCATTTCCGGCGCGGATTCCATCCGAAAAGGCTCTTGAAACGCTGAATCTCCATAAATCATACGACATTCTAATCAACACCCGCAGGAAAAAATGCCGGCCAGACCGATCGGGGCAATCTCAGGCTGTGCCGCAGTGGGCCAATCGCAGAGCGAGTTGCCTCCTTCGGGCTTCCTCTGTGTTGACTCGGTCCTTCTCGGGATATGCTTTTCATGTATTAAGCCTGGTTCAGCTTGACTGAAGTCTTTTGAGCAGCGGCAGGAGCGCGCGGAATTCCTTTGTGCCGGCGCGGTTGAGCAATTCAAAAATCATCATCTCCGTGGAACTGATCACAGTGCCGGCCCTGTCGAGGCGATTCATGCCGGTTTGCTTATCAGAGAGGCTCCTCGATGACACTGCGTCATGGGCGATATGAACGCGGTACCCAAGACGCAATGCTCCAACGCCGGTGTGGAAAATGCACACATGCCCTTCCAGACCCGCCAGCAGCAGCGTCTTTCGGCCTGTTTCCACAATTGCCCGCGCGATCTGTTCGTTTTCAAAACAGTTGAATTCCAGCTTGTCCAACAGTTTGGGCCCTGAAATCTTATCGGTCAGTTCGGGCAGGAACCCGCCTAACTTATTGGCATTGTGCACCGAGCACAAAACGGGAATCCCAAAAAGCTCGGCGGCCTCGATGAGGGCGCCGGCGTTCAACACCGTGCGGTCCCGGTCCACGCAAAGGTCCAGCATTGACTTCTGAATATCCACCAGCAACAGAATGCAGTCCCCGCGATTTAAAAACTCCTGATAACAGTTCATCTGCCTGGGTCTCCTATTTCGCTTGAAGCACAAGAGTTTCTCAAATTATTTGGAAAACCTGCGCGCTAATTCTTTAACGAGCGTCCTTGAATCTAACGTAAGGTAATATATCGCCAGTACGCTCTCGTAAAAAATGAAGATTATGGAGAAACTGACAATGGGCATCGTTATGAATATCGGGAGCTGAAGAAATTTATAAATGATCAGGTTCACCCCCTCCCAGTTCGTGAAATTATAAAAGAAACACAGAAGTCTCGGTGGAACGGTTTTATAAGTATCGAGGTCCAGAAACTCTGCGAACCTCAACCAGTAATATGCCTCATAGGCAGCGACGATCGCGGCCGGACACAAACATAGCCATAAGGAAAGAATTCGAAACAGCCTGTTCCAATAAATTATAAAACTTCTATCATACCCGATCAACTTGACTGATGGATCCATATTTATACCTCAAAGGTCTCAGCGGCTGACCGTTCACGGGGACCGGCGGCCGCGCGGACCCTGGCCCGGCTTTATTCGCTGCCGCCGTCCGGCGGGGATGCGTCCTTGATGACAGCCTGCTCTTGAATAATGGCTTGCAGCGCCTGCCATTTAGTTCCCCCATTCCTCTTGATCTCGGTTATGCGCCGCAGAATCGGGTAGTCCTCGTGCTGCATCAGGAGACGTCCCAAAAGAAGCTCCACCGGTTCCGATTCGGGGTTGCGTCCCTTGATTTGACCCTGGGTCGCCGCTTTCAACTCCTCGAGGTCTTTTTCCTTGCGGTCAAGAAACTCAATAATAATTTCAAGCGCCAGCGATTCTTCCTCCATCACTAACGCACTCTTAACAAGAAACCTGAGTTGTCGGCAAAAGCCAATATATTGATCGTAGAGTGACTCGAACGACCGCAGACTTATCACTTTATCGTCTAAGATGGCTTCCGGCATACGAACAGCTCCTCCCCCGTGATTACGCCGTTATATCCTGCCCGGCAAGCATCCAACGCTCCCTTGGGTAATGAAAGATCAAGCCCGCAGGCTGCCGCTTTATCGAATACCGGAGTTTTCATGCATTCCCCGGCGCGCGCTCAGCAGAGCCAATCGGCGTTGCGCTCCTTCATGATCCGGGTTGATGCGAATCGCTTGCGCGTACGCTTCCTCTGCTTCAGCATAAAGAGTCGATTGGTAGTATGCGTTTCCCAGGGCGTAGTAGATTTTGGCGCTGCCTGGATTGATGAAGCCGGCGATCCGTAAAGCCTTCAAAGCTTCATCACAATGGCCGGACCCCAGATAAGCAGTCCCCAGGTTATAAGGAATTTCCGCCACGTCGCTTCTGACCGATGCCAAAAAAAAGCCGAAGCAAGCCAGAATGAATAAACAGATAGCCGTACGGCGGATTATCGAAAAGCGCCGATCGACTCGACGATGCTCGACCGTCCGCATTGTGCTCCTGGTATTATCAGGCTCGCCGCCTGTTTGGCAATGACCGGCATTGTTGTCAACTAAATTTCTGTAAGCCGAAATTATGTTCTTGAGCTGTTCGTGAGCCTTTTTCTGTAATCGAATATCTCCGGCAAATCTGTCCGGATGCCAGATTTTGACCAAGTCTCTATATGCCTGCTTTATTTCGTCAGGTCCGGCGTCGTGCTTTATTCCAAGAATTTTACAGCACCGTTCGAAATCCGCCATAATCTTAGAAAGCCCTGAAAAAGATCAGTCCGCAAAATTCGGCAACACCTATTCTCCCTTATTCCTGGACAGGGTCCTGCTCCAGAAAGAGACCTTGCTTACAGGGACAACAGGAACCAGTGACTTGTCCGGCCCAATCCCCCCGTTATTCTCCGGCATTTCCGGCGCCGGGAACCGCTGCAAGCCGGTTGTTTTCCCCCTGCGGCCCCAATCTTCCAAACCAGCCTGTCTGATATCTTTGAGATCAACCTCTTTGCCCCTGAGGTAATCCTCAATCATTTCCAATGCCATCGATTCATTGTTGTCCACCTTTCCGGCTTTCACAATGAATTTCAATTTGCGGAAAAGATCGTACTGGTTTTCATACAGAGCGTTGAAAAGCTCCCAGCTCACTACCCCGGTATCATCGGCCTTCTCACACATATGTTCTCCAGCAAATAGGGCGATAAAAGAACCAAAATGGTTACTTTTTGAGGCTTTTAAGCCATGTGCGCCAATCTGACGCATACAGGGCGCGGCTAGCGCCAGGTTCCTTCATCCAGTTTGAATTTAACCACAACTGTTTAGTCCATGTCCACACATTCTTCGCTAGCGCCATCACGGATATCTTCTATCGGCCTCCATGGACGAATATCCTGAAAAGAGGTCCAGTGCAACTTTCATGCAAATTGTCGCCCAATTCAGATGATATGAATGATTAACTTGATCTATGCCTGGAATATCTGTTAGTTTTATGGCATGAGTACCCAGGCCGGGGGCTGCCGTTGGCCTCGGGGTGGAAAAACCGCAGCCAATCCGAAAGAGACCGCATGAAAGATGTCCTGGAGCACTTGAAGACGGAGCGTTTGAGCCGGGGGTGGACATTGCAGGATGTCTCCGACCGCACCGGTATTAACATTACCGTTTTAAAAGCGCTGGAGTCGGGGAACAGCGATAAACTGGTTGCGCCTTCCGCTGTGGAAGGCCTGCTCCGGAAGTATTCCACTGCCTTGAAAGCCCAAACGGAGCAGATCGCAGATCGCGCGCAGAAAACCACCGGAAGGGATGGAGCCGGGTCCCGCAAAACCTCTCGGTACATACTGACAGTATCGCTTTTGATCGCGGTTTTTGCCGCTGTTTTCCTGGGGACCTTTTTCTGGCAAATCCGGGAAATCAAAGATTCATCTGTAAAGTCCCATGAGCCGGCCGTAAGTCAAACCGAGATCACCCCTTCCATCCCCTCAGAGCAAAAAACCACATCAGGTCATCAAGACTTGCCGCTCCAGCATCGGGAGTTGCCCGAGGTCGAAAAGCAGCCTCGGGAGCCATCCTCTCCCGATGTTGCTCTGAGTTCAGTTCCCAAGTCCGAACAGGATGCAATATCGCCTGCGGAACCTGTTGAAAAATCGGTTGTCTCGGTCCAGCGTCCCGTAGCTGTTCGACCGGCCCACTCCCTCGAGATAGTGACTGACCAGAGGACATGGATAGAGGTCGTCGTCGATGGCGAGAATACCGAAACCGAGCTGTTGGAGGCCGGAGAGACCCGGAAGTGGCAAGCCATGGACAAAGTCGATTTGGTGGTGGGCAATGGCGGAGGGGTGCGCATCCGATGGGACGGCAAGCCGATTGAGATTTCGAGCAGACGTGGAGGCGTGGTGCGGCTCACGCTTCCCAAACCCTGAATCCCAAGAAAATTTAATTGTTCAGGGTAAACCTCCGGCTCTGCCGGTGGGATCCCAAAAGTTTGACATTTGCGGGGGTCGTCATTCCGGCAGTCCCGGCAGTGCTTTTGAGCCGGGATCAAGAGCCGGAATCCAGGGTCTTGAAGCACGCCAAGACCGTCAGGCTGCTTCCCTTGGCTATTTGAACTAACTGAGTCATGCGTGATAACTTGCGAAATTCCGCTGGATTCCGGCTCAGAAGCGCCGCCGGAATGACGGGGGTGCGGTAGTCATCTCCTTCTGGGTTATGCGTGACAACTTGCGAAAATCCGCTGGATTCCGGCTCAGAAGCGCCGCCGGAATGACGGGGGTGCGGTAGTCATCTCCTTTGCGGATAGTGGTCTTTACACCAGGTTAACTTCACTTGTCGATGTGCGTGATTTCGGCCTTGCGTCCAAATGCACGCTACGGCAGGGCGATACATCTCGGATGGCTCCGCTGGATGGCTGTCTGCACTTTCTGCATATTATGAGGTGGTGTTTACTAGGTCTATCATACAAGGTATTGGACATGGGGGGACCGAAGGATTCCTACGAGATTCTGGGACTTGCGCCGGGTGCTTCGCCCAAAGAGGTGAAAGACGCATATATGGAGTTGGCCAAAGTTTGGCGCCCGGATCTTTTGCTGGATAATGACCTGCTTCGGCGAATAGCTGAAGAGAAGATGGGGGAAATCGATGCGGCATATTACGCATTAAAAGCTTTTTTCCGTTCGAATGGTTATCGTCGTACGATGCGGGAAAGAAAAAATGCCTCGAAAGGCAGCGCTCAGCAGAGCATGGTTTGTAGCAGTCCGAGATGCGCAGGCGCTATTGGGGCGAACGGCCGATGTGAGCTGTGCGGAAAACCTTCAGCGTCAGGTGAACTGGGTTACGCAATTTATTGTCCTTCGTGCGGCGCCCGGAATTATCTGAAAGCGAAGAAAGATTATAATAGAGGAATTTGCGTCCAATGCGGGAGCCCTTTCCGCGCCTCCCTAAAGTCTAATCCTGCGACATCGCGAACAATGGCATATCTTGTACTTCTGGCGGTATTGACGGCCTGCGTCTGGTTTTTCTTCTTTTCCTCCGAAGACGGGAACTCCCCGCCCAAAAAATACCCGGTGTCGATAGTCCTGCCACAGCCGGTGCTCTCAAATAATGCGTCTGAAACAAAGGATGAACAGGATGAACCCCAGGCGCCGATAATAAGCGAGCAGCAGCAGGAGGCCCCCTCGCCTGTCGTATCTGCCCCTCCTCAAGCAATCCCTCTGGACGGCGCCGCCCCCGCTGAGGCCCGCAGCCGTGACGGCTCGAAAACGAATGCATATCAAGCCGGAGAGGTTCGGCCGGATTCAGCTAAGGAAAAGTCCAATGAGAGATACGAAGAATTGATAGATCGTGTCTTGAGACAAAAATCCATGGATTCGCAAAAGGCTGCAAGAGATCTTTCGCAGATTCCACTCAAGAATCCAATCGTTGAACATAAATAAAAGACATATGCAGCAGTAGTCGATGGCACAGGGTTTTTATGAAGAAGTTTTGCATAGCAGTTTTTTTGTGCGTCATTTGCGTAGTAATCCCGGCCCGGGTTTCTTGCGCCATCGAGATGGGCATTATAACCGGCGACGAAAAGGGGACTTATTATCAGTTCGGTCTAAACCTGCAGGAGCTTATGGCCGGGCACGGCATCAAGCTCAAGGTTTACCCGTCCAACGGGTCGATAGAAAATATCTATGCAGTGTACAAAAAACCTGCTGCCCAGTTGGCAATGGTGCAGTCGGATGTGCTGGCGTTCGTTGCCACGGTTCAATCTAACGAAACTTTGAAGATGGTGGCCAAAAAAATAAAGATGGTGTTCCCGTTATATAATGAAGAACTCCACATTGTCGCTCGAAAAGGCATTACTGATTTTAACGATTTGTCCGACCGGCGGGTGGCTGTGGGAGAAGACGGGAGTGGCACTTACCTGACGGCCAAACTGCTTTTTGAAGTCTCCGGAATCAAACCCAAAGTTATGGTAAATATTGGCGCGGACGAAGCACTGATGCAGTTGAAGCAGGCAAAGATAGACGCCATGTTTTATGTGGCCGGGGCTCCCGTTAAGTTGTTTACCGAAAATATCAAGCAGGAAGACAACCTCGAACTGCTCCCGGTTATGAACAACCCAATTTTGGATTTCTATCCTGGAGCGCAAATTCCTGCCGGCACATATGCATGGCAAGACAAGCCGGTAAACACTCTCGCAGTAAAAGCCGTCCTTATTTCGTACGATTTCGAACTCAAATCGGGCAATTGTGAGAACGTGGGCAGGTTTGCCCAAGTCCTTTCGGACAATCTGGACCGACTGATTCAAAACGGCCATCCGAAATGGAAGGAGGTCGATCTCCGTTACAATCTGAAAGGATGGAACCAGTGCGAATGCGCAAAGAGACATCTTGGACCGCCTGCCCAAAAAAAAGACCCGGCCAGACTCAATCCGGTCCTGGATGCGATCAAGGCAATGCTGGACTGATTCCAATGGATTGGAGGTCATTCGGGCCTGGCGGCGGCTTGGATGATTCTCTTTTCTCGATTCCGGTTTCCACTTTTTTGAATTTCCCATTGTATAGATTTTGATACAGTACAGCCGCTTTCGTATGGTTTAATCGCCGCATCCATCTTTTCCTTCATTTAGCACCCGAAATCTCTCTTCAATTAGTGATACATTCTGTGATATACAATAGAATATAAGTATACAACGCTAATAACATTATCATTTGCATAATCCTTAGGAATGTGTGTGAGCGCTTTGGACCTTGTTTTTGCGCCCCTTCCATGTGTCGGGCGCAAGGGCGCTGACGGTCTCAACGAACACAAGTGTAAAATGCGTTGAACCTGGCGATTGACACCCCTTTTTTAGGTGGGTGATGAAAAAGAGTTCTCTGGTGGGAGAAAGGCCTGAAAATTGCTTATGATGTCGTCATTCCGTACCGGCTTCCGCCTGCATGACGGAAATTTCGGCTTTCGCCGCAATGACGTCACCGCTGACCCGATCCGGGGCGGAATCCAGGCTTTTCACCAACTAATTGATGTCAAAGCAAAAGACACTGGCCCCCGGCCCCCGGATTAGACACCTCCGGGGCAGGCTTCGCCGGGGTGACGTCTATATGGTTTTTCGCGCTGATGTTGGAATTCCAATCCTTTTTCATCACCCTGTCAGGAGGGTCCGGATTCCCTGTCGCCTTTAGATAGATCGTGCATAGACTTCCACCGTTTTTGAGTTCTTTGCTGAGTTTATACCAAGGGCGATTCTATCTGTGGAAACGGAAAATACCGGCGGGGGAGAATTTCACAATCGCAATCGGACGGCTTTGATATGGTGTTGCATGTCCGTGTGCCTGGCAATCTCTTGAGAGACATGGAGGAAAAATGGAACAGCCACTGGTTTTGGAAGATCGATCGGGACAGACGCGCATCTTAACGCTTAATCGGCCCGAAGTCATGAATTCCTTCAATTTCGCCATGCTCAGGGAACTCGGAGCAAAGGTGGAGAGCCTTCAATGGGACCCGGAAGTGCGGGTAATAGTCATAACGGGCGCCGGCGACAAAGCCTTCTGTGCAGGGGCCGACCTCAAAGAGAGGGCGACCCTGCCGGAGGATCAGGTGAGACGATTCATTTTTACGATTCGCAATTTGTTTACCTTCATTGAATCTATGAACAAGCCGGTAATTGCCGCGGTAAACGGGATTGCTCTGGGGGGCGGCACTGAGCTGGCGCTTGCCTGCGACATACGTATTGTTTCCGAAAGTGCAACTATGGGACTTACGGAGACGCGGCTGGCTATAATTCCGGGGGCTGGCGGAACTCAGCGCCTGCCTCGGATTGTGGGACGGGGTAAGGCCAAAGAGCTGATCTTCACCGGCAGGCGAGTCGATGCAAAGGAAGCCCTTGAGATCGGTTTAGCGAACAAGGTGGCGCCTGCCGGGAGCTTGATCGATGAGAGTCTTGCAATGGCTGCTATGATATGTGAAGCCGGCCCAATCGCCATTGGGCAGGCAAAGTACGCCGTGAACCACGGTTTGGAGGTCGACCTGCATTCGGGCTTGGCCATAGAATCGAATGCCTACTGGGTGACTATTCCCACGGAAGATCGTCTGGAGGGTCTGACTGCTTTTAGAGAAAAAAGAAAACCGGTATATAAGGGCAAGTGATGTAAGAAACGCATCAGGAAGCCGGAGCAGGGAGCGAAAACCGGTCCCTGCTCCACGCTTCGTACTGCTTAAGATGCGGTTCATCTGAATCTGCTTCGGGAGAACAGCATTGGGTTTGGAAAATAATCCTGAGGATGACCTCAGACAGTCTGTTTTATCCAATAGCGAGTTCCATATTCTCAAACACATCGGCGATGCTGTTCTGATCACATCGAAGGATGGGACCGTTGTTTACCTCAATGATGCCTGCGCCCGGATCATTGGCTTTCCTGCCGAGGCAATCCTTCATCGCAAACTCTGCGATTTTGAACCGGATTCACTGACCCTTAAGGTGATGGCCAATCGCACGGAAGTCCTCGACGTTCAAAAGTATGTTGAGGCCCTGAAGAGCAGAGTGGTTTGCTCAGTCTTGCTTATCCCTTCGGTTGAGGATTTTACCTGTTCCGTCACAATTATGAACAGGGTCGATCAAGAGGCCGCCCACCAGGATATTCAAGCAAAACAACAATATGTCGAGTCATACCTGGATGCCAGAATCGAACAGGGAGCCGACCTGCCCTCTCCATTCCGCAATATGAACAGGGTCGATCAAGACCTCACCCGCCAGGATGTTCAAGCAAAACAACGGTATATCGAGTCATACCTGGATGCCAGAATCGCACAGGGAGCCGACCTGCCCTCTCCATTCCGTAAGCTGGTGGGAATTAGCAACAACTTCAAGGCCGCTCTCTACATGGCATACAAGGCTAGCAAAACGGACTTCTCGGTCCTGGTTATGGGTGAAAGCGGGGTTGGAAAGGAGTTGTTGGTTCGGGCAATTCATGAGTCCAGCCA
>Ga0187867_10001763_pt1 | contig 18479 bp, 18 predicted proteins | sample June2016WEW_13_1_FD_132976 | JGI IMG/M metagenome (GOLD analysis project Ga0187867, IMG submission 132976) | Peatland microbial communities from SPRUCE experiment site at the Marcell Experimental Forest, Minnesota, USA - June2016WEW_13_10 | ecosystem: Environmental > Terrestrial > Soil >...
CGGCAAAGGAAAACGAGTTCACGCGGGACAATGGTCTTTTCTCCCTGACCATCCTGGCGCCGAGCAAGGTCGGTCTGCCCTTCGGGTCAATTCCGCGTCTGCTGCTGTCCTGGATGACCACGGAGGCTGTTTATACGCGTTCGCCGGTGCTGGAGCTGGGGCCGACGCTATCGGCGTTCATGGGCGAGCTGGGCCTTGCGCGTCAGGGCGGAAAACGGGGCGACATCACCCGGCTGAAAAAGCAGACAGAAAGCCTGTTCTGCTCGACGATCTCTTGCCAGTACAAAGACGAAACGACGACAAAAGGCGGCGGGTTCACCATCGCCAAGGATTATTTGCTGTGGTGGAATCCGAAGTCCCCGGATCAAATGCCGCTTTGGCAATCCACGGTTACGCTAAGCACGGACTTTTTTAAGGAGATTATCAGCCGACCGGTCCCGGTCGATATGCGGGCGCTCAAGCTCCTGAAGCGCTCGCCCATGGCTTTGGATATCTACTTCTGGCTCACTTACCGAATGTCCTATTTGAGCAAGGATACGGTCATCCCCTGGCCTCTTCTGCAGATGCAGTTCGGGGCCGACTATGCAACGGAGGGACAGGGGCCGCGAGACTTCAAAAGAAACTTTCTCAAGCAGCTTAAAAAAGTGCATGAGGTCTACAAGGCGGCAAAGGTTTTTGAGGTGGAGAATGGCTTGCTGCTGAAACCAAGCCCGCCGCATGTGGCGAAGGTGCCTCCTCCCCTGCTCGACGCGCCGCGCCGGCAAGCGGCAACTGAAAGCGCGCTTGAACAATTAGCCCCTTGCCTGCTTGGGGAAGAGATTGACGTTGGTAAAATCTGGCTTCGAACGGAAACCTTTGACAAGGCCCGCGAGATCGCCTCGCGCCTTGATATCTATGCTCTTGAGCAAGATTGGCGGGACTGGATCGCTAAAAAAGGCGAGATGCCCAAAAATCCGGATCAGGCGTTTCTCGGGTTCGTCCGCACGAAGGCAAAACAGCACACGTGATTATCAAAAGCGCCGGCGCCCTCCCCTGCCCTCACGCTATGGGCTGCTTTCCGTGCTTCACAAACAGATCATTAAGCGCCTCGCGCAAGAGGTCGCACCGCTGCAACCCCAATTCGGCCGCGAGCGTCGTGAATTGCTTGTAGGTCGGCGCTTCGTACAACCCGCTAATAAGATGTTTTCCCCGCTTCGGCGTTTTGGCCTCGACCGTCACGGGCGGCGCGACACGCTTTCCCTCGGGCTTGGCCCGGAACAAAGAACCTGGTTTTGCCATAAGATTATGTCCTCATAAGATCATGATATTATGATTTTATGCTTTCATGATCCACTTGTAAAGGGCGCGGATTTCCTCGGCGGCCTTGCCGTGGGGATCGAATTCCTCGACGCTGTGCCCTCCGTTGATCGCATGGGAATAGGCCGCGCGGTGATGCATCCTAACGGGCACAACCGGGACGATCTCGGCGAGCCCCTCCTCGGCCGCGTCGGTTATCACGCCGCGCGGCGGGGCGGCGTTCAGAAGGATCGCGGCCCGGTCGATGGCGTTGTTGAGTTTAAGCAAACTAAGGGTGGCTCCTATGGCGGCCACGTCGAAGGCGGACGGCCGGCACGGGATAAGAACGAGGTCGGCCAGGTCGGCCGCGACGACGGCGGCGCGATCGGAGTGCGGCGCGGTGTCGATGATGGCGAAGTCGGCCCCGTTGTTCTTCGCCTGCTTCAACAGGGCGGGCAATTGCTCGGGCGTCGCCGTGATGACTTCGGGGCTGTCGGCGTCGCGGCGCGAGAACCATTCGAGGGCGGAGGCCTGCGGGTCCAGGTCGATAATGGCCGCTGTTTTTCCGGCCAGCTCGGCGCATACGGCAAGGTGGACGGCAATGGTGGTCTTGCCGCTTCCGCCCTTCTGGCTCACGATGGCGACGGTCTTCATGTCATGACCTCATGATATCATGATGCTATGGAATCATTGGATTATGATTTCATTACCACATAATCTTATGACATGAAAAGATTTTTCTTGGTTCGAGGAAGGGGTAGCCCTTGCGAAAGGGGGCGTTACCGGATGGCCGAGACACCAGGCTCGGGGAGTCCCCGAAGGGGGCGAGTAGGACCCGGCCCGTCTTTGACGGGTTTCGCCCCAAAAGCCTCCATTGTCATAGTGTCATGATTTCATGCTTTTATGACGCCTGGGCAATAGGGAAAAGAAGGGTGTTTCCTGGACTTGGCGCGGATCTGACGGGTTGATTGCCGGGACTCTGAAGCTGTAGAATGAGCCATGCCTTACGAAAAAAACAATCCTCGCTTTGCGGAGCCGTCGAAGCTCTCGAATAGAAACTTTGCCATTTGGTGGCTGGGGTCCCGTCTTTACACGCTGATGCTCAAGGTGAAGTTTAGGGCGACACCGGACGACCTTCGTTACCTGCATCGCGATCCCGTCGAAAACGACCCTGTGCTTTTGCGCGAGCTCATTCACAGTTTCCAGAGTGACATGACCCACGAGGACCGGCAGAATTTCCGCAAGTACCTGACGACGTTGTTTCCGCCGCGCCCGGAAACGGAATAAGCAGAATCTCATAAAATCATAGTGTCATGATTTCATGCTTTTATGACGCCTGGGCAATAGGGAAAAGAAGGCAACGGTTTTCCATAAAAAAAGCGCTTTACAAACCAGGCTTGATAAGTATAGTCCATAGTATTATAATTCATAGAGCGAGAGGGTCCCTGTGCGGATTTTTAAAACCAAGTGGTTCATGCGCTATGCGCGGCGCGCGCGGATCGGGGATCACGGCTTATGTGAAGCTATTGAACGCGCGGAGAAAGGGCTTGTGGATGCCGATTTAGGCGGCGGGGTCATCAAGCAGAGGGTCGCACGGCCAGGGCAAGGCCGTTCGGGCGGGTACAGGCTTCTCGTGGCGTATCGCGCCGGAGATCGGGCGGTATTCTTGTACGGCTTTGCGAAAAACGAGCGTGACAACATTGAGGGTGACGAGCTGGCAAGCTTGCGAGAGATCGCAGCCGGCTGGCTTGAATCGAACGATAAAGGGCTTGAAGATGCCATTGAGGGAAGATTTTTAGAGGAGGTGAGCTATGACGATGAAAAACAAAAAACCTAGCCGGCTGGCAAAAGCAATGCTGGAGACAGCCAGCGACATGCGGCAAGCGGGGCTTTTGGATAAAGCCGCCTATGACAAGATCACCATGCGCCACTTGGGCGTGAAGGAAAAAACCAATTTGGAGCCACTCAACGCCGAGGAAATCCGCGCGCTTCGCGAACAGGCGCGCATGAGCCAGGCCGTCTTTGCCCATCATCTCAATCTGACGGCCGGCTATGTGTCGCAACTGGAGCGCGGTATTAAACGTCCGACCGGCGCGGCGCTGGCGCTGTTGAACGTAATCCGCCACAAAGGCATCGAAGCAATCCTCTAGTCCGGCAAGCCTTTTCCGAGGCATAATCTCATAAAATCATAATATCATGGTTTCATGATATCATGACAAGAAAAAAGGGGGGCCGAAGCCCCCCTGGCCGGTCAGGAAGCGTCCGGCTTCACGCTGGCAAGGACCGTGAGCGCGTTTTTAAGGGCGTCAAGCAGGTTGTCCGCTGCCCAACGCAAGCGCACTTTGTCGCTATGCCAGACGGCGAGTTCCTCTTCGTTTTCTTCCTGGCCGGCAATGTGGATGGCTTCGAGGGGGCATAAACCGCGACTTTCAAATTTGAGAGCGTGCGGATCGCGCTCCCAGAGTTTGAGGGCAAGGTCAAGCGCCTTCTCGGGAGAATCGGCTTTGAAGTCGTGAGCCGCGAGCTGGGCGGCGGTGATGAAATGGGCGGTGTATTTGGTCATGTGATGATCTCCTTGTTTTGCGTTACCCCCACGACGGGGGCAAGGGCGCACAAAAGGCCGGGGCATCAGACCCGTTTTCAACGCCTCAACACGGGAGCACAGCGAATGGAGCGGGCAGGGGCTTGAAAAAGGGGCGCCACGGCCATACTGCGCCAAAGCCCGCCGAAGGGAAACGCGAAAGAAAGACGGATCGACAGGCCGCAAATAAACCGTGACGGAACACTCCGCGCAAGGCGGCATAGAAGCATGATCGCATGACATCATGACGCAAGAGGGAAGAGCAACGGGGGGCCGAAACCCCCCGCGCCGGTCAATACTCCTCGGCCAGCATGATGGTGAGAACGCGGGACGTCTTCTGGGTGTCCGCCGGGTCTTCGCTGCCAAAGGTCATGGAAGGATCGTAATAGTCGATCTTCCAGAAGACCTTGTGGCCGCTATGCATGAAGGCCCCGAAATCGTGCTCATGGTGAGGATCGTTGGCCTCGGTGAAGACATCGAAAGCGCGAACCTGTCGCAGGATCTCGAATTGATCCTCATAGGGCAGGGCTGCAATGCCTCGGGTCATGAAGACCTTCCCGCCGGCGCCGGTTGAACGGAAATTATCGTTCAGGACACGGATGCGGGCGGCTTCATCGTTACCGGGAGTGGCGAGTTGGGGGGTCATTCGACACCCCCTTTCTCGGCTTTCGCCTCCAGGGCGCGAAGATGGACGTTCAGCCCACCCCCTAGGGTAAATCCCTTGAGGGAGAACCCCTTGCCGTCCTTGTGCGGCCAGGCGGCCCCGATCTTCGTCCAGACCGCCTTGCCTTCCTCGGCGCCGTTTTGCACGGTAAACACTTCATAGGTTGGCTTCTGGCCTGTTTTGGTGTTGTTGCTCATGATGAATTTCCTTTCCTATTGTCCGGTCGCGCACGATGCGCGGCCTTGTGCGGCTGAAAGGGACGGGCCGGATAAGCGGCGGGGTCAAAAGGCGGAGCCCCACGGCCGTAATGGGGTAGGGGTCCCCTGTTCGGTTTTGACGCCGGCGCGCGGGCCGTTACTCATCCGCACATAGAAAGGCCGTGCCGTGCAGCGATTGGATGTGGGGAAAGGGAGTGCACCGAGAGCTGCAACAAGCCGGACGGCAAGCCAGGGAGAAGCGTTTGCAGTGAAAGACGGAGCCCAAAGGGAAGGGCAGGGCGCACGATCAGGGGCGCAGCCGGCAGAGGGCAGGGAGCAACCAGGGGGCAACAGGATACCGGAAAAAGGCCGCTGGGAAGGGAACGCTGGGGAGGGAAGGGCGCTTACCCCACAAAACTCGCACTATTGGCGCGAGAAATGGGCCGGTCGCGTAACTTCATAGTTTCATGATCCCATGATTCAATAGGATCATGATTTCATAAAAGAACGGACACGAGGCGGTTGGTGGATAAGCTTTACAGGGAGAGATAATTTAAGAAAAGGGAAAGGCCGTCCAGGGTTTTTTCCTGCGACCTTTGGGCCGGCAGAGTGCTGTCGGCGGGTTCACTCATATGTGTAAATCAGAGGGGCGGGGCGCAACATAACTTTGTCAGATTTCATGCAAACAAGCGGATGGTGAAGCGTTCTGGTTCTTCAACCAGATCCGGCACCGAGCCATTGTGCGCCATCATGCCAATGATGATTTTGCGCGGGATACCCATGCCCATGTGTTCCAGATACCGATAATCCCTCATGACATCCTTTAGGAACTGGTTCCGGGCCGCCCTGCATCCCGTCCGCATCCGGTCCGGTGTGATGCCGTTGGGCAAACGGCCAGGGGAGATGATTTCCAGACGGTTGCTGTAAATAACCAGCTCAATATCCGTGCTGGAGAGGAGGTAGTCCCGGTGGATTAGCGCGTTCACCACGGCCTCGCGGAGGACCTCTGGCGGATAGGTTGGTTTTTCGGTTCTCCTGCCGTCCTCAAGGAGGGCGGTTACTGGTGTATTGCGTCGCACGAACTCCAGGGCCTGCTCGACTAGGCCGTTTTCCACCACGACACTATTGACATCGAGTAAAGGTGTCATCGGGCCGCGCAGCGCCGCACGCTCCTGCGCAGCGTAGTCCTTTTCCGTTCCTTGGAAGGCAGCCGCATCTATGCCGGCATGGGCAAGAAAGCGGTTGGGCGTCGTGCCAAACAAGAGCATGCCGCCAACTGTGACACCTTCCTCGGTCATGATCTCCGTGTTCACAAGAAGCGTTTGCCAAGAGGCGTCATCTTCATCGGGGGGCGTGGCCTGCTGGCGAATGTGGCCAAAATAATCGCGGAGGCGCCGCCGGTCGAGATCGGAGAGCGTGGCGCCGGAAACCGGTCGCAACTCGGCGCGGAAAGAGCCGCGCTGCTGGAAGAGACGACCGAGTTCCTCGGGGCTTGGTTCCCTGCTCTGGGTTCCAACCCGAATGTAATAGGTGTTGCGGTTGTTGTGCCAAAGGCTGTGAACATCATATCCGCGAGTCACGCTGACGATCGCTACGTCCTTTCCCGGCTGAATCTCACGAACAATCTCGAAGAAAGGAATGATGCTAGGTCTGATCTTGTCCCGGCAGGTGGTCATCACCCACTCTTCAAGGTCTGGCCGAGTGATTCCATATATGGTTCCGTCATCATCCACGCCAAGCAGCACCATGCCGCCGCTGAGGTTCGAGAATGCGACCAGTTCCTTGGCGAGGGCATGGTTTTCCAGAACGTCGCGCTTGAATTCAACGCCGGAGCTTTCCCCGTCGGCGATGATTTCCAGTAGCTCGGTGTGTGTGGTCATGTTTCAGAACCCATATTTGGAGCGGCGCATCTCGAAAGCATCCTTGCCACCTTCGAGGATCTCTTCCACCAGCTCGCGCACTGGGTTGGAGTCGATGGACCCCATGTGCTCGGTTGCAATTTTGGCTTGGCCTTCCCTGTTCCCCTCTCCTGCCGCAGTCAGACCCAAGATAAGCTCTGCGTCGCCGAGAACGGGAATGTTCGCGTTATGAGTTGAGAAAACGAATTGACGCAGGCGTTTTTCCTGGCGCATGATCGGCACCACGCCCTCCGTAATAAAACGGTTGTCGAGGTCGTCTTCAGGCTGATCGACAACAAGAGGGGCATCGGACTCCAGCAATAGAAGCAGCAACACAGCCGTCGCTTTCTGTCCGGTGGATAAGGCTTCGAGTGTCTGCCAGGTTGGTGGCAGGGCCTCCGGCGCCGTATTCAGCTTGATCGAGGTAGTTGCCGGAAGGTCAAGCTCCTCGATTCTCATAAAGAGATCCCGGTCGGCCTGAGCAATTCTTTCAGCCGAGCCTGCAGGCAATGCGTAGCGTTGCATGAGGGCTTCTTTGCCCTCACGGCAACGCTGCGCCAATTCCGGTAGGGAAAGTTGTTCCACAGTCCGCAACCGCTCTAAGGCGGCACTCAGATTCCCACCGACTTCACGTAATAACTGCTCCAGCGGCTCACGGTTGCCGGCCATGGTGACTACCGCCTGAATCCGGTTCCTGAGCTTGTGAGAAACCTTTTTAGCTGCACTTTGAAACTCTCGGTACTCGGACGCCTTGATGTCTTCCCATTCCGCAAGCAGCTTACGGCGTTGAGCCTCATGCGCGGCAAGATCACGGTTGAGGGACTCTTTCTTCTCCCTCAGCGGGCGCAGCTCTTCGATCTGCTTTCGCAGACGGATAAACTCAGCCCCATCGATCTTTGATTTCTGAAGCTCCCGTAGGAGCTTTTCATACGTCTCCTCGATGACCTTGCGTTTTTCCTCCCAGCGGGCTTTTGTGCCAGTGATGGCACTATCCGCTTCGGCCAGCACCTTGGCGAGCTGATCGGCAACCAACTTGAGCTTTGTGCTCAAGGTGCGCAGAGTGGTTCCAATCTCCGCGAGAATGACCGCATTCGGGAGATCTTGGAGGGCTTTCGTCGATACAAAGGCGGCATCAACAGGAAGCGCCTCCACCAGATCGTTGTGAAGTGCGCGGAAAGGGGCGAGCCGTTCGTTGACATTCGTAAAGACGCGCTCTTCCCGGATCAGCAGGCTTTTTTCCTTGAGCCGCTCTTCGAGCCCGGCTTCCTTAAAGCGCTTCTGTGTTTCCTCAAGGACGGGAAGTGCCGCAAGCCGTTCTTCGAGCGCTTTCATCTCGCGGCGGACATCGACGATGCGGCTGCGCGATCGTTCGAGGTCCAGCCTGATCTTGCTTTTCCGCCCCGAAAGGGTCGGGTCCCGGTCAACAAACCTCTCCAGAAGGAGCGTCAGCTTCTCCGGGCTCTTTGTGAGTTCGGAGATCTCGTGCTGGCCGAACACTTCGACGCCCGGCATCACGTCTTTCGGGGCAAGCGTTAGCACTTCTCCCGCTTCGTCTTTAACGATCGGAGGATTCGGAACCGACCGCTCGATGGTGTAGCAGCGTTGGGAAGGCTTGTGGGAACGCAGGAGCAAGGAGATTTTGGTGCCAGAGCCCAGTACATAACGCACAACGCCCTCATGCGCCTTACGGGCCTCTTCCCCGAGCGGGTGGAGGCCGAGCGCATAGCGCACGCTCTCGATAATGGTTGATTTACCTGTTCCTCTTCCTCCCACCAGAACATTTAAGTTGCCGTTGAAATGAACAGACGTGTCGCGGAGGAATCCCCCTTCCCAGGTGACTGCCAGAAACTCGGCATGTGGTGACGGCGGCGGATCGCTATTCAAGCGTATGCGAGATTCGGGGTCGAGAAAGGCCTGCCGGAAAGCTTCTACTGACACGTTCGACATCTTGATAAAGCAAGATGCGCTGTCCTTATGCAGATCCTCTGGGTCGTTCACGTCTGCGGCGTTGATTACCGCAACAGGTCGATTGCGCTTGTGCTCTGCATCCTTATTCTCAAGGATCGGCCGGATGTTATCCGGTGCATCTGATACCGGTCCGGGCAACACGCAGGCCAGGAGATCGGGCGACTTCCATGCATTTATGCGGGACTGGCCGGAAAGTTTTTTCAAAAGCCCGCCCTCAGAGGCAACATGCGCGGCAAGGCACATCGCTCCCCAGATCTTCGCACATTTGAGAAGTTCGATGGAATCAAGGCCGCCGGTGGGCGAGGCCGCCTGGGTGTCGTGGACCCCGCATTGACCGATAAACCGTTCGAGCATGGCGTCCTTATCTGGATCGAACAGGCACAGCAAATGAACGCCATCTTTGCTGACGGCCTCAAAACCGTTGAAGGCGAAGATGCCGTCCGCCCTCGCGGCCTGCACCAAGCCTGCGGACTCATCGACCCGATAATGGTCCGTCACGCCGATGATCTCGATTCCCATTTCGTGGCATGACGCAATAATTGCCGCGTTGTACTCCGCTTCCGTCCGGAAGGACGTTGGCTTGTTGTGGCGGCTCAGGTAAGCAAACGGGTTCACCTGCAGGGCGCAACGGTAAAATCGCCCGCCGTTTGGAAGGCTCAGGGCGTTTTGTAAACGCACTGATAAAGTACCCGGCGCACTGCTTGTTTTCATTGTCATTGTCCTGCCTCGGTTAGGGCTTTCAGCCCATTGATCCAGCCGACTAGATTGTGCTGCGCCTCTTTTGGGTCGGTGATTTCCTTTTCTTGGTGAGCCACACGCGTGTTGCGGAAGTCGTAGATCCGGATCACTGTGGCGAGCAGATCCCGTCCGCCGGCTACCTTGAACTTTTCCTTGACCGCCCGGAAGACCCCGTCAATCTTGGTGTTGTCATTGAGGGCATACTCCATGCAGTCGCGCAGCAGGCCCAACGGCATGATGCCGTTGTTAAAAACGAGCGTACGTTTCAGATTCTGGACCATCTTCCCGTAGTGGGGCTGCATACGGCGGTCTGTCTCCCGAAGGTAAGGATCGAGCCACGTTTTTTGATCGGGGACCTTCGAGGGTAGGGCGGGCTGCAGGCGGCGCACCAGGAGGCCGCGAGCGGCTTCGTCGAGTGATCCGAGCAACGCATTGAACACGGGGGCGTAGTTCATTCCCTCCTTGTTCTCGAAGAAACGGAATAGCATCGTGGCCTGTTCGACGGCCTTGCGGTAGCGGGGCGGAAACGCCCGAAGTGTCGCCTCGTCGACGATGCCCTTCAGCTCAGGGGCCTTTTCCAGCTCGTCCGCATCGGCTTGAGCTGCCGCCGCGAAAAGGGGCATTTGCGGGGATCTGTCATCGCTTTCAGTCAGGGCCGTGAGGGCTGGCAGGCAGGTGCGCGCGAGCGCAGCCAGGGTATCTCCCGTCAAGCGCTCGAAAACGCCCTGTGGAACGTAGACATAGTCCCATTTGCATTGTTTCGTTGAGGCGGCCTCGCACCATGCCATGGCGGCTTTGGCCTTACGGGGAACGTCCCTATCTTCTCGGCCCTTGGTCTCGAGGAGGTAGTAATCCCCCTGTTTTGACCGAACAAAGAAATCTGGAGTATAAAACGCGAGGCGGGAGCCAGAGGCCAGGTAATCGATACGGAGGCATTGCGGCCCAGCGTTCTTAGCAAAGGCGGCGACGTCGCCGGCGTGATCTATAAATTTGGCAACGGCTACTTCCAGTTCGCGGTTGCAGGGCACGAGATTAAAGAGCGTCCGGTTGGCCTGATGCACCGGATGCCGCTCACTATGGGTAACCTGGAAAGCCTTCCAGTTGGAGAGGGCTACCGGCGTCGTTTCAGGGGCTCGCGTCTTCACCATGCTGGTGCGGGCGCGTATTAGGGGGACAAAGACCGCGCGAATATGCTCTGCGACATCTGAATCGGCAAGGCGCGATACAAGGGCCTGGTCATACAGGGTTGTTTTCTTCTCGAAGAGGATCTCTTCGAGGAAGGTCTGTACGAGGGGGGCCAGCTCGGCATGGGTTCCGCGCAGCTTGCAAACCTGTTCGAGCTGTTTCACGAAGTATGAGATAGCGCCCATGCCGGATTCCAGTAGCGGCAGGTTGATTTTCAGCCGCTCGACCACCTCGTTTGTGAACAGGTGGCGGCCTTCATATTGGATCTCGGTCTGGCCTTGCGTGCCGAGTGGTAAGGGCTTGTACTTCTTGAATTCGGTCCGGACGTTCTCAATCTTGAGGCCCTCCAGGGTGGCTCGGATGCTATGGCCGCCGCTCAGTCGCGGGACCTCTATTTCCAGTTCCTTGAGGTTCTTGTGCGCATCGTCCGGGTATATTGAAACCGTCGTAGCTGGCACTCGGTCGATATCGACAATTTCGATGGGCAAGCCCTCTTGTGCGAGCTCGTTGGCATAGAGGCTGGCAAAGGCGGGGTGCTCCACCACCGTGACAATCTCGTTAGCCTGACCGGGCGGTGTCATGCGCCGCAGGCCGCGCCCGAGCGTCTGCTCTGGCAGGATGTTGGCTTTTGAGCTGAAGGGGCGCAGGGGTACGACAGTCGTGACGTTGCGCACGTCCCAGCCCTCGCGGAGCATAAGCACCGACACAATGCAGTTATAGGGGCTTGTGTTAGAGTCTAGCTCCCGGCTCAACTTCCGGAGGGCCTTCAGATCCTCGTCGCTGATCTCCTTTTCGTTTTCAACGAAGACATAGCGCGCGCTAGCACCCTTGCCTTCCTTCTTGAGCTTGCCCTTCAGGTTGGTGTGGAGGTTGATCGTGCCGCCGTTTAGGTCGTTGAACAGCTCATCGGTGTTGAGCCGCTGGGTAATCTCGTCAGCCTCGGCGGTGTTATTGCACATGATGAAAAGCAGCGCCTTCTTGCCGCTCTTCTGCCACTCGTTGCGGCTTGCCTTCCAGCGTTCATAACCAAGAAGCAGGTGCCGCTCGAAAATGTAGGCCGCGTTTTCGCCGGGCTGCTCTTCGAGCTTCCGGTCGGCGCGGCCGATGATCGGTGTTTTGACGATGCCAGCATCAACGGCTTCGCCAAGCGGCGTGTCGCAGACCACATGCTTGAAGACCTGGCCTTTGCTGTCCTTCGGCGTCGCGCTGAAATCGAGTTGCGCGACGAGGCCAGCGCCACCCCGCTGACGGTTGGTTTCGTGAATGAAGCCGATAGCCTCGTTCCAAGCTGAATCCGGGTCCCAAACGTGATGGGCCTCGTCATTGATGACCATCACCCGCGGATGCTTGGTGATGCGGTCACGAAGGGCGGCGGCGGTGTCAAGAGCCGTGGCTTTGGAAACAGGTGGCCCCATCCAGCTATACGTATTGGCAGGCCCCTTGCCTCTCTTCCCCGGCTCATAGAGACGGTGAATGTTGGTCAGGTACAGCACCCCGCCAGTAGCCGCGCCGGCAGCCTCGTCTTGCAGCACGACTGAAAGGTTCCAATCGCCCCGCCATTCTGGTGGGATGAGCGGATCGCTGTCGAAAATGTCCTGGCGGCCGTCGCCTGGTCGGAAGTCGTCCTTCAGGCGCTCGTAAACCGTCAGGCCGGGGGCGATGAGCACAAAGTGCCGGGCCATCTCGGAGTCGGACTCGCGAAGCGCGTGAAAGTAGCTCCATACGACGGCCAGGCTCATCACCTTGGTTTTGCCCGCGCCGGTCGCGAGCTTGAAGGCGTAGCGGCTCCAGGCATCCTCTTCCTCGGTGGTCCCGAGGGCGGCGATTTCCGCATCCGGACCCGCGAACTCCGCGAAGAGCTGCGAGAGGCAAGAGAGCTTGCGGACTTCCTTGAGGTAAATGAGCGTCTCAATGGCTTCACGCTGGCAGAAGTAATACCGGAACTCGAAATCCTCGCCCGCCGGCGTCGTGCGGCGGTGGCTCCGGTTGAACCAGTGTTCGAGAAGATGGCGCGTCGTATCGCTGGCGCCAGCATAGAAGGCGGCACGCCATTCTCGCACCTCTCCCCGGATGTTCTGAGCGGTGACAATCGGGGAAGGGCGGCGGCCCTTCACGACCTTGGCTGACTCCCCTTCTTTTTCCGCGCGCACACGGTGCGAATGCGGCTCCTCCCAAGGGGCGAACAACGATTCAAGGGCCGAAGGATTGAGAAAGTCAGGCATCAGATTTTCACCTCAACCGTGATGCTGGTATCGCAGCCGAAGATATCCACCACCTTGACGCAGGCCGTGTAGGCGCCCGGCTTCGGGTACTTGTGTCCCGCTTCGCTCACCGTGTTGAGTGACCGATCTTTGCGAGTGCGGTAGTCCTGCCAGTGGTGATTGAAAGGCTTGTCCGGGTGCCAGTCGAAATCGATGGCCCAGAAATCGATGAAATCGAACCCGCTCTTGACGGCGCGCTCCTTCAGCGCCTCGAGTTCTTTGGTTGGGACTTCAGCCATCGACGGTAGGAACTTGATGAGCTTGATATCGACACTCCGGTCGGATTTTTGGCCCCGATACACGGGGTCCGCTTCAAGCACTGCCATTTCGAGGAATGGCGGCGGACTTTTGCGGTTGCGTTCCATGATCTCCCGCGGGATCTGAATCAGCTTCAGCTTGACGCCCAGTTCCTGCTCAAGCGCAGCGACTGTCAGCCGGAGGTCCATCTCGAATTCCCAGGCCAGGCAATAACACTCGCGCCCTCCGGCAGCGGCCACAGCTTTCGCGACTGCGCGGGCTTGACCACGAGCAAACATCGAGTCGATGCTATCTACGTGGCAAAATGTGCCACTCTTGCGACCGTGGATAAGCGGCGACGGAGTGTTCTGAAGCAGCTCGGCTTGAAAGAATTCGAGGACAACACGGCGATGCTCTTCGTCTGCGCCTTGCAGGGATGCCTTTTGCCACCATTGGCGCTCATAGCGGCCAAGGTTGTAGACGTCGAAGGCCCGGTAGGGCTTCCCCTGGTCGTGGAGAGTGCGCTGGAGGTCGATGAGCCGCTTTCTGGAAGTGTGGATGGCGAAGCGCCCAAGGTCGGCCATAATCCAGCGGCGGCCGAGACGCTCAGCGACGGCGCCGGTTGTGCCGGAGCCGGTGAAGAAGTCGGCTACTAAGTCGCCCTCGTTGGAAGAGGCACGGATAATGCGCTCAAGAAGCGTTTCGGGTTTCTGCGTATCGTAATGGAGACGCTCGGTAGCCTGAGAATTGAGGGGCTTTATGTCGGTCCAAAGAGAATGGACGGCAGCTCCCGCCTCATCGAGATATCGCTTGACCGCGGGCATGCCCCGCGAAGTAAGGACAATTTTCCCCTCGTTCATTAGTCGGTCGATGTTCTCTTGGGACCACCGCCACATGGCTCCGGGTGGAGGGGTAAGGAGTTTGTCGCCGAACTGCATGGGCTTCCCGGGGCGGCCGTGGGCCGGTGCCGTTGCGTTGTCCAGTCGATAGCGGCGGCCGGTCTCGTCTAGCTGGGTGAAGTGACTTTGCTGGTAGGACTCATTGAGTTCGGTAATCAGCCTGTTGAAGGTGAAGGTGTCGCTCTTCGTGTAGAACAGGATGTTGTCGTGGACAATGCCAAACCGGTTAGCGTCTGCATGGAAGTTAAATCGCTTCCAGACGATTTCATTTCTGTAGTTATCTGCTCCAAAAGCATCGTCAAGGAGGGCTTTAACGTAGTGACTAATGTTTGGGCCGATGTGCACGTAAATGCTGCCGCGGTCGCTCAGGAGATCATGCATGATGCTCAAACGTTCGAAGAGCATGTGGAGGTAAGAGTCCGTCCCCTTTCCCCACATATCCCGGTAGGCAACCATTTCCAGCGTAGATTGGTCCTTGAGAATTTGGTCGTCAGCGTCGCCAATCGAGACGTTCATGGTGAAGTCGGCGCCGACGTCGAACGGTGGGTCGATGTAGATGAGGTCGATGGCACCCTTGAATTCCTTGAGGAGCGAAGCCATGACGAGCTTGTTGTCGCCCCAGATCAGCATGTTCCTAAAATCATCGAGACGCTTGGTCTTCTTCTCGAAGATTTCAAGCTGGCCGGCTGCGGCAGCCTCACTTCTCGGCTGGTCGATGGTCTCGATCTTCTGCATGGGCATGGAATGACCCGCGACATCCACCTCGCGGCGGTTGCCGTACTCGTCGTACTTCCCCTCCCAGACCAGCTCTGTCCGAAGCTGGGAAAGCGGGTGCGGGTTCGCCGGGCCGTATGCTTTGCCGTTGCTGCTCATCCTTCCCTCGTTCTCCTCACCGCTTGTCGGCCGCAAGCTCTTGATCGGTGGCGACATACTTCTCCGCCGCGTCGCGCACAACCCACGCCAGAGACACTTTTTTCTCCCTGGCGATCACTTCGAGAGTCTGATACAGGTCGGGAGGGAAGGTTATGGAAATGCGTGGGGAGCGCGGCGTCGTGGTCTTCCCTGTCTTAGCCTTCTTCGTGGTCATCTGTCTCCTTCCTCGTAATGCACCACGATACACCACCACGGTGTACGATAGCAAGCCGTCAGTTTCTAAGTGTAGGGTTGTAGGAAAGTATTGTGCCGAGGCGTTCTGAACAGCGCTTCTCTGCGTTTCAGTAGCCAGGCACAGGTTGCAAAGCCCGCTCGACACCTTCGGGATGGCTCGCGATGACGGTAAGGGGGGCTTTATGGGAGGCGACCCCATCGCACTCCCATAAAAACCGGTTCCCTCTCCGTCCTGTTTTATGTATGATAAAGGACGTTATCATACACTAAACCAAAAGATTGGGTGAGGGGGCATGGCACAGGAGCTGACGGCAATAGGAAAGAAGATCGGGGGGGCACTGCCGGCGCTATTTGCCCCCGATGCCAGGACCGCCGAGCGGATCGTCGAGTTCTTCACCGCCCAGATCAGGAACCCCAACACACGCAAAGCCTACGCACGCTCGGCCGGCTCTTTCGCGGCCTGGTGCGGTGAGCATGGTATATCCGAGCTTGGCCAGGTGCGCCCCGTGCATGTGGCGGCCTATATCGAGGGCCTACAGAAGAAAATCGCCGCGCCCTCGGTCAAGCTGCAGCTCGCCGCGATCCGGATGCTCTTTGACTGGCTGGTCGTGGGCCAGGTGGTCCCGGTCAACCCGGCAAGCTCTGTCCGGGGGCCAAAACACGTGGTCAAAAAAGGCAAGACGCCGGTGCTCTCGGTCGATGAGGCCCGGGCGCTGCTCGATGCCATAGACACCACATCAATGGTCGGCCTGCGCGATCGGGCGCTGATTGGCATCATGGTCTATACTTTTGCGCGCGTCGGCGCCGTTATCCGGATGCGCGTCGAGGATGTCTATGTGCAGGGACGCCGGACTTGGGTACGCCTGCACGAAAAGGGCGGCAAGCGCCACGAAATGCCCTGTCACCATAATCTTGACGAATACCTGCAGGCCTATATCGAAGGCGCGGGGATCAAAGCGGACGCGAAAGGGTATCTTTTCCGGACGGCTATAGGCCGCACAAGCCAGCTCACCGAAAATCCAATGTATCAAGTGGACGTTTACCGCATGATCCGCCGGCGCGCCAAAGATGCCGACGTGCGCACAAAAACCTGTTGCCACAGCTTCCGTGCGACCGGGATCACGGAATATTTAAGAAACGGCGGCAAGCTCGAAGTGGCGCAGCAAATGGCGAACCATGAATCCGCCCGCACGACCGGCCTTTATGACCGCCGTAACGATCAGGTGTCCCTCGATGAGGTCGAGCGGATAGTGATCTAAAGGGTAATTTCAAATCATGATGTTATGACATCATGATTTCATGCTTCTATGATACAAAGGCGGGACAAAATAGATTGTCTAATGTTTTAGCGGCAGCAAAATTATGATGCTTTGACAGTGCTACCGGGAAGGTGCAAAAAACACAAGATATAGACATGCCCCATGGCGGCACAAAATGAATAAAAAAATTCAACACACGCTAGTCCTACTCTGCGCGGTTGGCCTTGGGGCGTGCAAGGCGGAAATCAAAAAAGACTTTGCGCAATGTCAGGTTGAAGCAATCAAGGTATATCCGGGCGACGCCGAAGCGTTTGATAAAACGTGGAGAGAAAGAGACAACTTTGTTACCGCGTGCATGAGTGCGCAGGGCTATGACAAGCCCGGATGCGGCGAGTTCGGGCCTGGCTGGTTCTGTTTTTCACCATCAGATGAGGTCGGCAAATTCTTCGACAAGCTGGAACGCAAATCTATGGGCAGTAGGTACTATGGAGATTAGTTATTTAAGGAAAATGTCCATCGCCATTGCTATCGCGCCGCACACGATAAGAAAGGCAGAGGCCCATTTATAAAAGCCTTTGGTTGTACGATACGCCCCAATAAAACCAAGCAGCGCAAGTCCATAAATAGAACGGTCCATACTGGCAGGCGCTCCTTTCGCGCCATCAAAGCTCGCTCCCTATTCTGGAGGCACGCGTCGCCAAGTATTGCCAGGACCCGTAGAGAGTCCACCACCTGGGCCGGTGGAGAGTCCACCTCCGGGGCCGGTGGAGAGTCCGCCTCCGGGGCCGGTTGAAAGCCCACCACCCGGGCCGGTGGAGAGTCCACCTCCCGGGCCGGTGGAATGTCCACCACCTGGACCTGTGGAGAGTCCGCCTCCCGGGCCGGTAGAAAGTCCACCACCTGGACCTGTGGAGAGTCCGCCTCCCGGGCCGGTAGAAAGTCCACCACCTGGACCAGTGGAGAGTCCACCTCCGGGGCCAGTTGAGAGCCCGCCACCTGGGCCGGTGGAACAAGGTCCGCCAGGCCCGGCGTAACCTATGCACTCAGCAAAAGCGCTGGCTGAAGCACACATGAGGATTGATACAATGATTGCTGCGAGCTTGAGTTTCATGATTTTCTCCTTTCCAATTGCCGCATGAAAGGACGATGCGGTGCACTTAACAAGCAATTAACTGATTTCTGGCTACCACATTATCACAATGGCCGGAAGACCTATATTTCTAGGAAATGGACAGTTTTACGGGATTTCGTCCAGTTTTTTTAGAAGGTGAGGTTTTGTCCAGTTAATACACTATTTTCGGCTCGCTCTGACCTTACCATAGGTCTCTCGTCCATAGAGAAGAATCAAATCTTTCTCCTGCTCGGCTTCGTCGCCGGGATCGAGATATTGAACTTCTACGTCTAGCCAGTCTTCAGCGACTTTTCCTTCATCATCGAGAATGTGAAGCTCTGCGGGTCCCCATGCTTCCTGTCCAAGCTTTTCCACGATCAATCTAATGCCCAAGCGGTGATGCAAAAGCCTCCGGTGGGATATTTTGTATTTCGGAAAGAACTGATCGAGAAAAGTATGAACCTCATCAGCGCGTCCTCCAAAGACACGAAGGGTGTGCTTTGCGTGGTCCTCATGGTGCATACGCTTTTGCCTAATCTTAACGAAATAACGGCGTCTCTCGTCGAGCTCGCGGAAGTTTGCTCCTGTGATTGCCCGCGCGCGCGGCCTGGCGCGGCGTCAATTTTTTAATTTCGGCAAACTGTCATCTAGTCTGTCCATCAACTGTTCTTCTCGATAATAGGCTTTAACAAGATGATGGCCGATCCAAAACAGACGTGCCCCCACTTTGCTGGTAAAATCTTCAAACTTTAAAATGTTTTCATCCCATCCAATCTCGCCATCGGCGAGCTGCTGAGCTGTTTTGAGCACCTCGTTTTCAGCTAGCTCCAAAACTTCCTTTAGCTCCTGCTTCAGCGCCCTAGAAGAATTAACGGGGAGGTTTTCATCGAGTGGCGTCATGCGTTTCCTATCGTTCAAAGTATAAGTTTATAAAAAGGTTTCCTGCATCCTTTTTCAGCCTGCGGCGGGGTTTCAGGGTGGTTCCGGCAAATACGCCGCCCATTTTCTGCGCCACTCGCTAAGCAGGCCCGCCCCTTTAAAAATCCTGTAATCCTCCCACATTTCAGCGGTCATGCGGTTTATGGGGCTAAGCGGCTTC
>Ga0187867_10001765_pt1 | contig 18470 bp, 10 predicted proteins | sample June2016WEW_13_1_FD_132976 | JGI IMG/M metagenome (GOLD analysis project Ga0187867, IMG submission 132976) | Peatland microbial communities from SPRUCE experiment site at the Marcell Experimental Forest, Minnesota, USA - June2016WEW_13_10 | ecosystem: Environmental > Terrestrial > Soil >...
GCCGAGCGCGCCGATGGAGCTTTCCGCATGACGGCCGCGGTTAAGGTGGTCCCGCTCGCCCTGGCATCTCACGAGATCGAAGAACGCTTCCGCCGCGAACGCCAATTCCTGGCCGGCCTGGATCATCCCAAAGTCGCCCGCCTGATCGATGGCGGCGTCTCCGAGACCGGCCTGCCTTACCTGGTGATGGAATTCGTCGGCGGCTTGAGCATCGACCAGTTTTGCGATGCCCATGAGCTCGACGCCCGAGGCCGCATCGCCCTGATGCGCCAGGTTCTGGATGCGTTGGCTTACGTGCATGGCCGTCAGGTGATCCATCGCGACGTGAAGCCGTCCAACATCCTGGTGGACGAGTCGGGCAGCGTGAAGCTGCTGGATTTCGGCACCGCGCGGCTGGTGGATGCCACCGCCGAAGCCGCGCTCACCAAGACGGGTGTCTTCGCCTTCACCCCGGAATATGCGAGCCCGGAACAGGTGCGCGGCGATCGCGTTGCCGTGGCTTCCGATCTCTATTCGGCTGGCGTGCTGCTCTATCGCTTGCTGACCGGGCGCTTACCGTACCGGATCGCAGGCTCATCGCCGGCAGACGTGGCGAGGGTCGTTGCACATGCGCAGCCGGAACCGTCCGGGCTGGACGCGCCGTTGGATGCCGTTCTTTCCAAGGCCTTGCGGAAAGAGGCTGCCGGCCGCTATCAGTCCGCCGCGGAGATGGATGCCGACTTGGCGCGCTATCTGGAAGGAGAGCGGGTGCACGCGCGGAAACCGCGCAAGAAGTTTTGGATCGCAGCAGCAGCAATGCTGGTCATATCGGCGGCGATCTTGGGGTGGCTTGTGCTGCGTGGTCCACAGAGCGCCTACCAGCTAGTGCCTTTTGAAGCAGGCGTTCCCAACCCTATGCAGCCGGCGCTTTCCCGAGATGGCAAGTGGCTGGCGTTCGCCTCGCCGGGGAAAGACGGTACGCGTCCGGACATCTGGGTCAAGCCGATGCCCAACGGGGCGCCGAAGCGGCTGACCGAAGGCGACACCGTCAACGATGAACCTTCGCTTTCTCCCGACGGTCGCTGGTTGGCTTTTCACTCCACGCGGCAACCCGCCGGTGTCTATTTGCAACCGCTGCAACAGGGGTCCGGTGGCGCGGCGCGGCTGATCGTGGCGGGCGGCCGGGCCCCGCGCTTTTCACCGGACGGCAAGTGGATCGCTTATCTGAACACCGCCGAGAATGGCGGGGACATTCAGGCGTCCAACACGCGCATGCTCTACATCGTACCGGCACAGGGAGGCGCGGGGGTGCGTTTGGCCCGGAACACCACCGCGGTGCAGGGCGCCGCGTGGAGTGCCGATAGCCGGAGCGTACTTTTCCTCTCGACCGAAGAAGGGACCATGTTGCGGCTTTGGAGCGCCCCACTGAATGGCAAACCGGCGGCGATGGTGCCCGAATTCGGGGCGCCCGTGCGTTCGGACGGGCGCGCCTGCGCCGCGACGGAAAATCGGCTCTTTTACACGTACACACCCCTGGATGAGGACAACCCGGTGCTGGGAGAATTCCTGCTCAAACCTGCCCTGGCAGCCGACCGGCACCTCAGTGCCAGCGGCCATTCCCAGTGGGTGATTTCCGGCTGCGCCGCGTCCGCGGATAACACGGTTCTGGCCGATGCGATGGATGTCCAGTCCAGTGCCTGGACTCTGCCGATTGACGCGGAGAGCGGAACCCGGCGCGGCCCCCTCGCGCCCATGGTCAAACTGGAGTCGAGCGGCCGGTCTCCCCAATTCAGCCCGGATGGCGGGACGTTTCTAGTGGTCCCGCCACATGCGCCAGGCATTGTGCAGGATTACCGGACCGGAAAGCGAACTGAGCTTCCGGGAGCGGAAATCCTCGGTTCCGATGGTTTCTTCGCTCTTCAACTGACCGCACCCAGGACAGGCATAACTCCTGGGATCGAAAAAGTCGTAAATCTGAAGACTGGAGAATCGTGGGGATCGATGCAAGGCGGCGCCGTGAACTGGGATCTTTCGCCTGGAGGCCTATGGGTTCTGGCAGCCAGCGCGCAGGCCCATCGCGCGATCGTAGCCTGGGATACCAGAACGGCGGAACATCATCCCATCTATGCGCACCCCAGCGCGAACTTGTACCTGGCCAATTTCTCGAAAGACGGGCGTTGGGCGCTGTTCACGTCCGAGGAGGGCGGACGCCCCCCGCGCATGTGGGCCGCGCCTTTTCGCGGACTGCAGAATGTTCCGGCCCTGGAATGGGTGGACCTCGGAGAAGGAGACTATGCGCGCTGGTCTCCGGCCGGTGGACGCATCTACTTCACGCAGGTACACGACGGTTTCGAGTGCATCTTCACGCGCGCCCTGGATCCCGTGACCAAGCGGCCCGTGGGTCCCGTGGCCCAGGTATGGCATTTCCACGGCCGGCTGACGCCGGGAGGCCTGAAGCCGGGCTTTTTCCGCATTTCGGTGGCGCAAGACAAGATCGCCTTCGCGCTGGGTGAGCAGGCGCACCGGTTGTTGCAATGGAAGTAACGATTTTACAATTTATGTCTTGACACAAGGCGAATAAAAAGCGAAACTAACCGCTGGAGGAAGTGGCTATGATTCGTGACGCCTTGTTGCCTGAATTCGATCAAGAGATGGCCAATACCCGCAAGACATTGGAGCGCTGCCCGGAGGACAAATACGGCTGGAAGCCGCATCCGAAGTCCTTCAACATGGGCTCGCTGGCGACGCACATTGCGATCATGACGGGTTGGGCCGCCGATGTCGTAGAGAAAGATGCGTTCGATATCGCGCCGCCCGGCGCGCCACCTTATAAAGAAGAGCCGGCCGCCTCGCGGCAAGAGTTGCTGGCGCAGTTCGACAAGAGCGTGGCTGGCGCGCGCGCCGCTTTGGCCGGCGCCAGCGATGAGCATCTCGCGAAGACCTGGTCGCTGCTCGCGGGAGGCGAAACCCTTCTCAGCATGCCCCGTATTACCTGCATCCGCAGTTTCGTCATGAACCACACGATCCACCATCGCGCACAACTGACGGTGTATCTGCGGCTGAACGACGTGCCCGTGCCGGCGCTTTACGGCCCTTCGGCGGATGAGCAGGGCTAGCTCTTCAGCATCGCAGCGAATCCAACTGGAGGGCGGGCAATTGTGCCCGCAGCCGGCTGTCGAGGATGTTCCGGGCACCACACTTTTAGCCGGCTTCTGCCATAATAGGATAAACTAGTCGTGTTATCCGAATATGTCGACTTGCTGGCCCTCTGTGTCTATCGTCATCCCCGTCCGCAATGAGGAGCGCATCCTGGGCCGCTGTCTGGAAGCCATCGCCAGGCTCGACTACCCCAAGGAAAAAGTGGAGGTCATCGTCGCAGACAGCCTCTCCACCGATCGCAGCAGCCAGATTGCCGCGTCGTTTGGCGCCCGCGTGATTCCGAATCAAAAGCAAACCGTGGTATCCGGCAGGAACCGCGGCTTCTCCGAGGCCCACGGCGAGTTTGTGGCTTTTACCGACGCGGATTGCATCCTGCGGTCCGATTGGCTCAAGGCCGGCGTGCATGGATTCGAAAGCGAGGCCGTGGCGGGTGTGGGCGGTGTGACACTGGCGCCCGGCGATGCCACGCCCTTTCAACAGGCAGTCAACGTCCTGTTCCTGATGGCTTCGGCGGCCGGTGCGACGGCCCATCATCAAAGCGCTCAAACGGCCCGCTTCGTTTCCGATCTGCCGGGGTGTAATTGCATTTACCGCCGCGACGCCCTGGCGCAGGTCATGCCGCTCGACGAGAATCTCCTCACCGCGGAGGACGTCTGGCTGAACTGGCAGCTCTCGCGGCGCGGTTTTCGCCAGGCGATCGCCAACGACATGGTCCTCTGGCACTATCGCCGCAGCACCGTGAAGAGCTTTTGCCGCCAGATGTACCGCTTCGCGATCGGAAGGCTCCAGGTTGGCAAGCGGTCGCACCGCCTGCTCTCACCATTGCATATCGCCGCCGGATTCAGCCTTCCGCTGGCGGGCACAGTTGTGGCGTTCGGATGCGCCGAGGGGCAGGCGCCGATTTTGGCGTTGGCGTCTCAGGCAGCCTGTCTGTGCTTGTTCACCCTGGGATTGTTCAGAACGAAGTCAATCGCCGCGGCCCTGTGTGTTCCTATGGCGGTGGGTATTTTTCTGAGTGCTTGGTCGGCGGGGTTTCTGCGCGACCTGTTCTTCCCGTTGCAGACCGTGGATGGCAAGTAAGTGAAGATCACTTTCTTAGTCCCGCCGGTGCTGGATCATACGCAGAACGTGGACCGCTGCTTCGGTTGCAATTACAGCATCTACTTCCTTCCCCTGTTGGCTATGTTGTATCCGGCCACGTTGCTCAAGCAGCGGGGTCACCGCGTGGCCGTCCTGGATTTCGCCGCCCAAAAGAAAAGCGAAAAGGAGTTCCGGGAATTCATCCAGTCGGACGGCTCGGATGTGTACTGTCTCTACACGGTCTTTCTGTCGCAGCAAACCGACCGCTTGGCGCGCGACATCATCCGCGCCGCCCGTCCGTCCGCCGCGTTCATCTTCTACGGACCTCAACCGACTTGGGACACCGCGCTCTTTCTAGATCGCGGCGACACCTATGTCGTGCGTGGCGAACCCGAGTTCATCGTCGCCAACCTGGTCGATGCTCTACTAAACCGCGCCGATCCCAGCGCTGTGGAAGGCGTCTCGTGGCGCGCGCCATCGGGCATCGTGCACAACCGGCCGGCCCCTATCATTGGCAGTCTCGATACGCTGCCGCTGCCGGACCGGTCCTTACTCGACCACCGGCCCTATCTGAATCCGAAGCTGCACTCAAAACCCCACACCGCCATGCTCACTTCGCGCGGATGCTATGCGCAGTGCTGGTATTGCGTTCCCAACTCTCTGTCCTACGCGCGCGAACTGGAGCACAAACGGCAGCACGGCGCCAAACCGCCGGCACGCCTGCATTCGGCGCGGCGGGTGATCGAAGAATTCGAAGCGCTGGCCGCGCAGGGCTTCCGTTCGGTATCCGTGATCGACGACCAGTTCCTATGGAACGAGAACCGCACGCTTGCCATTTGCGAGGGAATCCGCAAGTTGAACCTGGAATGGTCGTGTCTGGCGCGGGCCGACCGTGTTTCCGGGAACACCGCGCGGGCCATGGCGGACGCCGGCTGCGCTTATGTCGATCTTGGGGCTGAGTCGTTCGACCAGAAAGTTCTGGACGCGGTGAAAAAGGGCATCTCTGCGGGCCAGACCGAGCGCGCGGTGCGCATCCTGAAAAAATGCGGAATCGCCGTGGAGCTCAATATTCTGATAGGCGCAACCCCGGAAGACTCGGAGCAAAGCATCGCCCGAACGCTGCGCGAGCTCAAACGCCTCGATGTAGACTATGCGCTGTTCAGCATTGCGAATCCATTTCCCGGTACCGAGTTCTACGAAGCCGCGAAGGCCAACGGCTGGTTGGTGCACGGCGATTATGTGCCGGTCGATCCCGCGCGAAGCGCCATCGTTTCCTATCCACATTTGTCCAACAAGCGCATGGAGGAGATTGTGGCGCGTGCCTATCGGGAATATTACCTGACACCCACAGCGCTCTGGCGCGAATTGCGAAAGACGCGGAGCCTGGCTGCCTTCCGCGATAAACTGGCGACCGGCGCCCGATTCATTCAGCGCAACTTCGTGAAGTAAACGTCACGCAGACCGCGGACGCCCCGCCCGGTAGATCATCACTCCCAAGCCGTTAGCCACCAGCACCGCCGCGCAGATCTTAGCCGCATATTCCATCCGGCTGGTGACGTCCACAATCGGGTACACGGCAATCGCCAGTGAGACCAGGCTCGATCCCAAGCCCGCCAGCGCCGCCACTTTCACCCACAGCGGCAATCCCGCCCGCAAAGCCGCGCGCCCCACCAGCGGCAGCGCAAACAAGCCCACATAAGCCAGGGCGTAATGCGCAATGGAAGCATTCCCCAGCAACTGGTTGGCTTCCTGCTCGCGTACGCCTAGCATGCTCAACAGAATGAGCGCCATCACCAGCCCCGCCACGAACAGTATCGAGTTCACCGGCGTCCCGCGGCGCGCATCCAGGCGCGTGAACCAGGCGGGCGCCAGATGGTCCCAACCTGCCGTCATAGGCAGCCGCGTCAACCCGGTGAAGATCAGGCTCGCGGCCGCCACCGCGCGCGCCAGCACCAACCCGATCGCGAAGGGCGCCGCGAAGCCGCCCACGCCCGTGCTGCCGAATGCCGCGCGCATGGTCTGCGGTATCGGACCGATTACGTTGATCGGCTGTCCGCCCACAAAGGCCAGCACCGAACTCGTTCCCAGGATGAACATCAAGCAGATCACCGGCGCGGAGATCACCACCGATTGCCCGATCGTGCGGGCGGCGCTGCGGCACTCTCCCGCCAGAATCGCGACGTATTCGAACCCGCTCAGCGCGCCTACCGTCATCTGGCCGAAGACCGCCAGGCTGAACCAGCCGGGCTTCGGCGGCGTCCACGGTATGGCTTCGTAGCGCGCCGGCCGCACCGGGGCCCATAGCGGTAGTGTCAGCAGGATCGCATAGGCCAACATGATCAGCACGCCGCCCGCATTGTGGAGCCACTTGCTGAAATCCAGGCCGCGCACCGCCGCCAGCGCGATGCCCACCATCACCGTACCGGTCAACAGCAGCGTGCCCACCTTACTGGCCGGCAGCCACGCCGCCGAGGGACCGATCATGTAAGCCAGGTCTGTCGGCACTACGAAGATAATCGCGCCGGCTACGATCACCGCATACACCCACAAGTTCCAAGCCGTCAGGAAGCCGGCCATCTCGCCGAAGCCCAGCTTGGCCCATTGATACAGCCCGCCCTCCAACGGCATCATGCGGTTCAGCCAGATCACCACCACTGCCAGCGGCAGGTAGAACAGCACCATCGCGCCCACCCAAAACGCCACGTGTGCGCGCCCCAGCTTGGCCGCGATCCCCACCCACGACGAACCCACCACGCAAAGCACTTGCGCCAGCACGAGGTCTCCGAGACCCAGTTGTTTGCGCAAGCCGGCTTGTTGTTCGGATGCGCCGTCATGCATCCCCAGAGTGTACCAACTGTCTTCTTGCCTCCATGACCGCGTGGCGCACGCCCGTGGCGTGCCGTGTTCACACTCATGTGAACACGAGACTTTCCGGTAGTCGACTCGCTATTCAAAGGTATGGAAATGGGGCACTACAAACTGGGACCGTTTGCGATCATGGCAAATCATGTGCATGTTTTGTTGCTGCCATCAGTCCCACCCAGCCGCCTGTTGAAATCGCTGAAGGGGTTCAGGGCCCGCGAGGCGAACCGGTTGCTCGCCCGCACCGGCGAGCCTTTCTGGCAAAGGGAATCGTACGATCACTGGGTGCGCAATGCAGATGAGTTTCGCGAGATTTCGGCCTACATCGAGAACAATCCGGTAAAGGCGGGATTCACTGCGCGCGCCGAAGACTACTCCTGGTCCAGCGCAAATCGCGAGTGGCGGGAAAAACCGTGTTCACACGAGGGTGAACACGGCACGCCAGGGGCGTGCGCCACGCTGGTACCCTAAGAGTATGACCATCGCGATTACCGGCGCTTCCGGTTTCATCGGGCGCCGGCTGATGAAGGCCCTCGCCAGCGGCAATCACACCATCCGCGCGCTCAGCCGCCATGCCGGGACCAACCTGCCGCCCGGAGTGCAACTGTACGTTTGGGATGCCATGAAAGGCCCGCCGCCGGAAGAAAGTCTGGACGGCGTCGACGCCGTTGTCCACCTGGCCGGCGAGCCCATCGCGCAGCGCTGGAACGACGACGTCAAACAGAAGATTCGCGAAAGCCGCGCCACCGGCACACGCCACCTGGTGCAGGCGCTCTCCACCGCACCCAGGCGCCCCGCCGTGCTGGTTTGTGGATCGGCCATCGGTTACTACGGCTCGCGCGGCGATGAAGTCCTTACCGAATCCTCCGCGCCCGGAAGTGGCTTCATGGCGGATGTCTGCGTGGCTTGGGAGAAGGAAGCGGACTTGGCGGAATCGCTCGGTATTCGCCTGGTGAAGTTGCGCACCGGTGTGGTGTTGGCCGCCAATGGCGGCGCGCTGGCCAAAATGCTGCCGCCGTTCAAGGCCGGTATGGGCGGAAAAATGGGGCACGGCGATCAGTGGATGTCCTGGGTTCACGTGGACGACTTGGTGGGCATCGTACAACATACCCTGGAGAACCCCTTGCGCGGGCCGGTGAACGGGACATCGCCCAATCCCGTCACAAATGCGGATTTCACCAAAGCGCTCGGTCATAGCCTTTCCCGGCCGGCGGTCGTTCCCATGCCCGCCTTCACACTGAAGTTCATGTTCGGCGAGATGTCCGATGTGATGCTGGCCAGCCAGCGCGTACTGCCCAAGGCGGCCGAGGCCGCGGGCTATACCTTCCGCCATCCCGTTTTGGAACAGGCCCTTGCGAATATTCTGGCGGCGTAAATACCCCGCGCATTGAGCTATAGTAGAGATTAGCGAATCGGACATCTCCATCCGTTTATGCCCCCCACGCGCCATGATCCTGTTGGATGCGATACACTGGCGCGGAGCGTGCTCATCACCCCAGCATGCCAAAGTTCCGGCTTGGAGTACTTTGAGATATGTGCGAAATAGGTCAAACCAGTCCTGAGAATGGCCGCTATCGTTGCGCGATCTGCGGCGCCGAAATTCATGTGCAGGCTGGGGAAACGTTTCCAGCATGCCCCAGCAAGGACCACTCCCCCCGGTGGGTCCTCTGCGAAGAACTCATCTTAAGCATGGCCGGCGCAGGCCGGTAAACAGGCCAGCTTCCTACTCGTGGCGCAGCGCCTCCATCGGTTCGACGGTGGCGGCGCGGCGCGCAGGCAGAAACGCGGCCAGGATGCCCACGGCCAAAAGCACGCCAATTGTCAAGATGAAAGTCAGCGGGTCGTTTGGCTTGACGCCATAAAGCAGCGACTCGCTGATCCGGCCCGCGGCGAGCGACAGCGGCAGCCCAATAGCCACCCCCAGCGAGATCGGCACCAGGCCGTCGCGCAGCACCATCCAGGCGATCCTGGCCGGAATCGCTCCCAGCGCGATCCGCAGACCGATCTCCGCGGTGCGCCGCGCGACCGCGTAGGCCATCACGCCGTAAATGCCTATGGCGGCCAGTAGCAGGGCCAGCGCGCCGAAAAAACCGCTCAGCGTCGCGATCATGCGCTCCACAAAAATGGAATCGTCTACCCGCTCGCGCAGGGTGCGCGGTTCGACCAGCGCCACTTCCGGATCGATCTGGCCGATCTCGCGCCGGATCGCCGGCAGCAACGAGGCGGGCGGAAATGGCGTGCGCACCAGCAGAGTGGGATCGAGGATGAACGGTCTCTCGCGTAAGGGCACGTACACGGTTGACTTTACGGACGTCTTCAGGCCGTCGTGCAGGATGTCGCGCACCAGGCCGACGATGTAAGTGGGTTCGCCGCCTTCCGCCTTGGAATCGTCGAAGCTGAGGATGCGGCCCACGGGATCTTGCGTGCCCGGCAGGAATTCACGGACGAACGCTTCATTTACCACGGCGGACTTGCGCATGGAACGCAGGTCGCCCCGGTCGAATTCCCTGCCGCGCAACGGCCGAATGCCGAGGGTGGCAAAATACGCCGGACCGATATACTGCGCGCTGATCTCGACGCCTTCTCTGGCCGTACGGTCCGATCCGGGAACGCGGATCGAGGCGCTCGCATCGCCGCCCTGGTATGGGCCTGGGAGCCCATAGCTGACCGCGCTAACGCCGGGTAGCTCAGTCAATCGGGCCAGCAGCGTCTCGCGATGCTTCTCTTTATTCGTGTCCTTCCAAGCCCGCGGATAGTCCAGCGAAAATGTCACCACGTTCTGTGCCACGAATCCCGGATTGATGGAGCGCAGACCCGCCAGGCTGTGCGCGAACAATCCCGCCGCCACTACCAGCACCACGGAAAGCGCCACCTGCGCCACCACCAGAACTTTGCGAAATCCGGCGCGCGCGCCGCGGCCGGGCTGCTGCGTCCCGCCATCCTTCAGGGCGGCGGCGGGATCGAAAGACGTGGCGCGCAAAGCCGGCGCCAGTCCGAAAAGCGCGGCCGAAAAAATGGAGATGCCCAACGTAAACGCCAGTACGGTCGCATCCGGCGCAACGTTGAATCGTTCGCCGGCGCCGGGCGGCAAAAACAAGAGCATGTACCGTGCGCCCCAAATGGCGAACGCCAGGCCCAAAACGCTGCCCAACAGGGCCAGCAATAGGCTTTCGATCAACCACTGCTGCACCAGCCGCCCACGCGTGGCGCCCAACGAGAAGCGCATGGCAATTTCGCGGCGGCGCGCGGCTCCACGCGCCAGCAGCAGGTTGGCGACATTCGCGCAAGCGATCAACAGCACCAGTCCCACCGCCGACATCAGGATGGTCAAAGGCTTGCCGAACGTTTCGCGCAGCATGGATATGCCCACGCCGGCGTCGCGGATCTCGATTTTCTGTTCCAAAGCGAATTTGCCGAACGCGCTGGCGCGCTGGCCGCCGTAAACGCTCATCAGGTATTGCTGCATGATGGTGTTGGCGGCGGCTTGTACGCGGCCTCTGGGGATCTCCGGCCGGCGGCGCGCCATGATCCAGACCCAATGCATACCGGGCTGCATCATCTGCCCGCGGAACATCATCGCGGGCACCCACATATCCGCGCGGCTCTCCACTTCCACGCCATGAAATCCCGGCGCCGCCACGCCGATTACCGTCAAAGGCTGCTCATCCACCTTCAGCACGCGCCCCAGCACCGCCGGATCGAGCGCCAGCCGGCTGCGCCAGAAATCATAGCTCAGGACCACCAGCGGGTGACCCTGCGGGGTACGGTTGTCTTCATCTTTGAAGAGCCGTCCGATGGCGGGCTTCACACCCAGGACATCGAAATAGTTGCCGGTGACATATTCCCGCTCCACGTACTCGACGGCGTTGCTGTGGCCCGCATCGAAGCGAACCTTGTCGGCGTGCCTCGCGAATACGCCGGCGAACACATCGGTGTGCTTCCGGAATTCCAAATAGAGCGGATAGGAAGCGTAGCCCTTGCCCCAGCCGCCGGTTCTGTAGAGATTCACCAGTTGCTCCGGCTTTTCCACCGGCAACATGCGCAGCATCAGAGTGTTGACAAACGAAAAGATGGCGGTATTGGCGCCGATGCCCAGCGCCAGCGAGAGCACGGCCGCGAGTGTGAAAGCAGGATTGCGTACCAGGCCGCGCAGGCCGTACCGCGCATCCTTCGCCACGATCTCGATCCATGAAATGCCGCGGCGGTCGCGATAGGCCTCCTTCATCTGTTCCACGCCGCCGAACTCGCGGCGGGCCGTCTGGCGCGCGGCGTGCGGGTCGAGACCCTGCTGGCGCAGTTCGGCGGTGCGCATTTCCAGGTGGACTTCCACTTCCTCGCTCAACTCGCGGTCCCATTGCCGCCTCGAGAAGAGCGCCGCCAGCCGTGTCCACAGTGTGTGCATAACAGCTCCTAAACTAATCCGCGACTCGCAGAAAGCGGTCCATCAGGGCGACCGTGCGCTCCCAGTGGTCCGTCTCGCGCGCGATCTGCTTGCGGCCGGCCCTGGTCAGCTCGTAGAACTTGGCCCGGCGATTCTTATCCGAAGCGCCCCAGCGGGATGAGATCCAGCCGCGCTGCTCCAGCCGCAGCAGGGCGGGGTAGAGCGTGCCCTGGTTCAGGTCCAGCGCGCCGGCGGAGATCTGCTGGATGCGCTTGGCCAGTCCGAAGCCGTGCTGCGGGCCCATGCTTTCGAGGGTGCGCAGGACCATCAAGTCGAGCGTGCCTTGCAAAACGTCGGGTTTGGAGTTTCGTATAGACATCCAAAAGGAGTATGCCGCTTTTCATTTAGAATGTCAAGAGGAGGCCCAACCAGAGGGCTGTTGAGCTAAAGTGAGACATGTGAACGGCATGCGTCTATTGCCCGCGTTGGCGCTGGCGGCGGCTTCCGCATGGGCGCAGGCGCCCGCAGGCGGCGCATTCGTCGAAGACCTGCAACATCGGGCGTTTCTGTTCTTCTGGGAGCGTTCCGATCCGCAAACCGGGCTGGCGCTGGATCGGGCGAAGGCGGATGGCAGCGCGGAGAGCCGCCGCGTCGCCAGCACTGCCTCTACCGGCTTCGGACTGACGGCGCTGTGCATCGGGGCGGAGCGCGGTTGGATCGCGCGCGAGCGGGCCCAGACGCGCGTGCTGGCCACGCTGCGCTTCCTGGCTGCACGGATGCCCCGCGAGCACGGCTGGTATTACCACTTCATCGATCTGCGGACTGGAGAGCGGCAGTGGTCGAGCGAGCTTTCATCCATCGACACCGCGCTGCTGCTCGCCGGCGTGCTGACCGCGCGGGAGTATTTCGGCGAACAATCCGAAATCGGGAAACTGGCGGAATCGATTTACGAGGCCGTCGACTTTCAATGGATGCTCAACGGAAGTCCCGCGCTCCTCTCGATGGGCTGGAAGCCTGAATCGGGATTCTTGAAAGCCCGATGGGATAAGTACTGCGAACTCGCAATCCTCTACTTGCTGGCCATCGGTTCGCCGCGGCATGCCATCCCGGCGGATTCCTGGTACGCCTGGCGCCGGCCGCACGTGCGCTACGAAGGCTACGACTATATCTCCGGTGGACCGCTGTTCACGCATCAGTATTCGCACGCCTGGGTGGATTTTCGCGGAAGGCGCGAAAGTCGCGGCGGGCGCACCGATTGGTTTCAAAACTCCGTCACGGCCACCGAGGCCCATCGCGCTTTTTGCATCACGCTGCGGACGAAATTTCCGGACTATGGGCCGGATGCGTGGGGCATCACAGCTTCGGACAGCGCCAAAGGTTATGTTGCGTGGGGCGGTCCACCCATGGATCCGGCCATCGACGGCACGCTGGTACCCTGCGCGCCCGGCGGATCGCTGATGTTTACATCGGATATTGCCTTGCAGGCCCTGGCGAACATGCAGGCCATGCTGGAAGGGCGCGTATACACGCATTACGGGTTTGTGGATGCCTTCAACCCACTGACCAAGTGGATCGATCCGGACGTCATTGGAATCGACGTAGGCATCACCCTGCTGAGCGCCGAAAACATGAGGACCGGCAACGTCTGGCGCTGGTTCATGCGGAACGCCAACATCCTGGACGCGATGGAGAAGGCCGGGCTGCGTTAGAAGCTGAAGCGCGCCAGTAATTCGACTACGCGTCCGGCCGTGCCTCCCGGGGAAAGGCCGAAGTCCTGATTCTCGATAGTGGAATTTGCGCTGCCAAACCCAAGCGGTTGCAGGTTCAGCTTATTGAATATGTTGTAGAAATTCGCGCGAAGGTCTAGCTTGGCCGCTTCACCCATATGCAGCCCGCTTAATCGGGTGGATTTGCCGACGCTGAAATCGGTGGAGAGATAGCCGGGTCCGCGCCAGGAATTGCGCCCGATTCCGGGTGGCAACGTGGTAGGTCCGCTCGTCGGGCTGGTGATGACAAAATATTTCTGGCCGCCGCCGGGAAAGTTAGTTCCGTCGATATAGGCGCTGTTGGACGTGCTTTGGCCCGCTCCGCCCAGGTACTCGATCGGACGTATGGGACAGAGTGTCTGGCCGCCCGGAGTTGCCTCGGCGGCTCCGCAGGTGACGGGCGTCCAGGGGAAACCGCTGCTGGCGGTGAAAATGCCGCTAAAATTGAATCCGCCGAGGGCGCGTCCCAGCAAACCTTCCTGGTGCTTGAAGAAAGGCAAGTCATAGAGGCTCGAAAAGTTGAAGTACTGCGGCACGTCGAAGTCCGATGGCCCGTACTCGGTAGCCTGATTCTGCGGATAAGTCTGGTTAGTGACGAAGCCCGGGCCCTCATAGGAATTCGTGTCCAGGCTTTTCGACCAGCGGTAGTTCGCGGAGAACTGAATGCCATTCGACATTCGCCGCGAAAGTGTCAGGATCAGGGCATTGAAATTCGAGTTGACGTCGGGTTGCGGGCTATATACCTGGCTGAACGGGAAGAGCGGTCCGGTCGGGTACAGGAAGCTTTCGTTCACCAGGCGGATCTGATGGCGCGCCTCCGAGCCGCTGTATCCGGCGGTGGCCACCAGCTTCCACGGGAGTTGATACTGAAGGTCGAGCGAATATACCTGGACAAATGGATTTGGCATATTCTGCTGGGCCATATACACCTGTACCTGCGGAGCATTGGGATTCGATGGCCCCCGCGGCGCATTGGTAGTAGGATCGATGCCGGTGGCCAGCGCCGGGTTGGCAGGGTAACTGAAAGGGCTATCGCTGCTCCCCAGCGCATACAGGATCTGTCCATTGTCGAACGGGGTGCTGAACGAAGTGCTCGCCGTGCCGCAGCAGATGCTGTAACTGCCGAAAGTGGGCGGGTCCTGAAAGACGTTTTCGAACACTACACCGGGAATCTCGTTGAAGAACCACCCATACCCGCCGCGTACCACAAGCTTGTCCTGCGCCGCTTTGGGACTCCAGGCGAAGCCCATTCGTGGAGCGAAATTCTTGTAATCCGGATTGTAGAGCTGACTGACTACCTTGATGTAAGACGTATTATAGTCGTTGCCGGGCCCGAAGAACACATTGCTGAGCTGCCCGTTCTTATCGGACAGGGGTGAGAAGTACTCCCACCGCAGGCCGAGATTGAGAGTCAGGCCGGGCCGGACTTTGAAGTCGTCCTGAACGAAGAGAGCATAATCGCCATTGCGGAGATAGTGTTGCGCGGGGGCGGGCGCGCCCGTCTCCGGATCGGCGTTGATGGCTTCGTAGATGGGCGCGTCGTTGGCGAAATTCCAGGGACCCTGAAACGTATACACGGGCCGCGCGCCGCCGGCCAGGTTATCGTTATTCTGCATCTTGCGAAACACCACGCCGAACTTAAGTCCATGCCGGCCCAGCATCTTGTTCAACGTGTCGTTCACCTCGTAGGTGTTCTGGGCGAAAATCGCGGGTGTCGTGCTGCCTTGCGGTGCGCCAAACTGGATGTTATTGTCAACGCCCGGAATATTCTGGATTTGAAGTTCCGGGATGCCCCAATTGACCACCGAGGAGCCCGCGATCTGATTGTCGGCAAAACGCGTGAAGTCCGCCCGAAGCTGGTTGAACACCGTGGGTGTGAACAGGTGGTTCCAGCTCACGAAATAGGCGCTGTTGAACGGGTTATTGGGAAGGTCCGCCATGGGACGGCTCTGACTCGACGTTTGGGCCTGCGTGCCGGAAAGCGGCGTCAGATAGGTACTGAAGGCGAAGCTGTCGTTGCCGTGCGTATAGTCTCCACGAAAGTTATACTGGTTGCCGCGTTCCAGGCTGGGGGCGCCCAGCACGTCGTATTGGATGTCGGGCACGCCGTTGAGCCCGCCGCCGGTGGGATTTGTTCCGATGTTCACGTATTGGCCCGTAGCTCCGGTAATCGAACCGATGTTGAGTCCCCCGCTGACCTGCTGGCAGGTCCCCGCAGCGAAACTGCTGGAACAAGGGACATTCAGAACCGCAATAACATCTGGTGCTATTCCGGGCGACCCGAGCACTTTCGCGGCGATACTGTTGGGATACGCGGTGATCACGGCTTGCCGGTATTGCGGCGTCTCCACCCATGCTTCGTACGGAGCGTCGGTGCGATTCGTCAGGCCTTCGTAACTGAAAAAGAAAAACAGATGGTCTTTAACGATAGGTCCGCCTACAGATCCGCCGTACTGCTTGAAGCGCGTATCCACACGTACCGGCGGCGCGTCGAACGGTCCGCCGTACTTGTTATACGCGTTCAGGTTTGGATCCTGAAATTGGAAAAACCCGCTGCCGTGGAACTGGTCGGTGCCGTTCTTGGACACGGTTTGAACCTGGGCGCCGGAGTTACGCCCGTATGAGGCGTCGTAGCCCTCCGCAACGACGGTAATCTGTTTCACCGATTCCTGGTTCGGCGTAACAACTGCCGCGCCACCCCAGTTCTGACTGTCCACAGTCACGCCGTCGAGCATGTAATTGTTATTGGAAAGGCGCTGGCCGTTGGCGGAGATGGGAACTTGATTCTCAGTTTGGAATATGGAGGTGTTCGAGCCCCCTGGTCCAGTGGTATTAGGCAGGTTCACGGCGTTCCCACTGCCGTCGCGCGCGCCGGTGCCAAATATCCCAGGCGTTAGCCGGAGCAGTTCATATGGGTCGCGGCCTATCTGGGGAAGACGCTCCACCTCCTCGGTAGTGAGCGTGCCTCCGACATCCGCGTTTGTAGTCTGAATAGCGGGGTTACTTTCCGCTGAAACTGTGACGGATTCCGTAACTTGGCCTGGGGTAAGCGTAAGATTGACGCCCTGGGTCTGTTCCGCCAGGACTTGGATGTTTTCGCCCGTTTCTTTCTTGAATCCGGCCGCCGTCACCGCGATACTGTACCTGCCCGGCGCCAGGCCGTCAAAGCGATAGACGCCTTCTCCGGAGCTTTGGGTGGTCTGTTCTTTGTGTGTTTCGGTACTGATCAGTGTGACACTGGCGCTGGGTACTGCCGCGCCTGAAGCGTCGGTGATGGTGCCTTCAATGGCCGCGTTGAATTGCGCGGCAGCGGGAAAGACCGGCAACATGAGCCAGCCGCACGCGAGTATGCGGCGCCACGGGAATCTCGGCATAGTTGTCTCCTTGGACCACTAAATCGGCTTACCCCGCTGCCAGAATAAGCTGTAAGTTAGCCAAAATACAAGTGACATCCATCACTGTGCGCCGCATAGGGTGTCGCCCCGCACAGATCCGGCGTATAGTCTTCCTTATGAGCTCAATCCTGCGCGAACTGCGGAACTCCCCGGGATTCACGCTGACCGTGGTGGCCATCCTGGCCCTGGGTATCGGAGCCAACACCACCATATTGAGCGTGGTAAACGCGGTGCTGCTGCGGCCGATTCCGTGGGAAAATCCGCAGCGCCTGGTGACGCTCTTGGAAGTGAACCCCAAACAGGGCGGCTATCCGACCGCCGCATCCAAGGCGAATTTCAAGGACTGGCGCGAGCAGAGCCGCTTCCTCGAGCGCATGGCTGCGTTCCGGGCTGTGCATTACAACCTCGCGGATACTCACGCTGTGCCGGAGCGCGTTCCGGGGATGAACGTTTTGCCGGACTTTTTCCCGCTCATCGGCGTCAAACCGACGCTGGGCCGGGCCTTCCTGCCGGAGGAAGAGCAGCCCGGCCGCGAACACGTGGTGCTGCTTTCGCAAGGACTTTGGCGGCGGCGGTACGGCGCCGATCCCGCCATCGTCGGGCGCGCCATTATGGTCGAAGGCGAATCGTACGCGGTCATCGGTGTCCTGCCCGATTTTCCAATGTTCCGCATTCTGAACCGGACCATCGATATCTATACGCCGCTGGCCTTGCCCGGCGTGGCGCTCACCCGCGAAGACCATTCCGTCGGCGTCTACGCCAAGCTGCGGCCCGGCGTCACCGTGGCGCGCGCGCAAAGCGAAATGGACGCCATCTCCAACCGCCTGGCGGCCGCGTATCCAAAAACCAACACGGATTGGACCGTGCAGGTAGTGCCCCTTACCGAGTACTTCGCCAGGCGCAGGCGCGCCATGCTGGAATTTCTGTTGGTCGCGGCGGGCTTCGTGTTGCTGATCGCCTGCGCCAACATTGCCAGCCTCGCGCTGGCGCGCTCGGTATCGCGCCAGAGAGATTTGGCCATCCGCATGGCGCTGGGCGCCGGCCGCCTGCGCATCGTGCGGCAACGGTTGGCCGAGAGCGTGATCCTGTCGCTGGCCGGCGGCCTGTTGGGAGCCTTGCTGGCGGTGGGGGCCGCGGCTTTTCTGGACCGCCACATCAGCACCTTCGAATTGAATCGCATGAGCAGCTTCCGCGTCGATCTCAGCGTGCTCGGTCTCACCGTGGGGATTTCGCTGATCGCCAGTGTGCTGTTCGGTGTGGGTCCCGCCATTCAGGCGTCGGCGTTTGACGTGACCGCCCTGCTGGCGCGCACGTCCAGCCGAGGATCCACCCGAAGGCGGGACTCGGGCAATCTAATGGTCGTGGGTGAGGTGGCCCTGGCAACCATCCTGCTCATCGGCGCGGCGGTGGCCGCCAGAAGCACGCTGCGCCTGCTGCGGATGGATCGCGGGCTCGATCCGCATAACGTACTCACCGCGCAGCTTTGGATGCCGGCTTCGCGATATGCCACAGGCGCGGCGGAGCGCAATTTCTTGGATGAAGTGCTGGCGCGGCTGCGCGCGCTGCCGGGCGTCGCCGGGGCGTCCGTGGCGAATTATCCGCCGCTCGGCATACTGGGCACCGCCGTCGATTTCGAAATTGAAGGCCATCCGCCGCCGCGGCCGGGCGAGGCCATGACGGCGCGCTTCCGCGTCATCGATCCCGAGTTCTTCCGCACCATGCGCGTATCGCTGGTGAAAGGGCGCGCCTTCGAAACCGGCGATGCCGATGAAGCGCGCGGCGTCGTCATCGTTTCGGAAGCCTTTGTGCGTCGGTTTCTCGCTAACGAGGATGCTCTCGGGAAGCGCC
>Ga0187867_10001768_pt1 | contig 18465 bp, 17 predicted proteins | sample June2016WEW_13_1_FD_132976 | JGI IMG/M metagenome (GOLD analysis project Ga0187867, IMG submission 132976) | Peatland microbial communities from SPRUCE experiment site at the Marcell Experimental Forest, Minnesota, USA - June2016WEW_13_10 | ecosystem: Environmental > Terrestrial > Soil >...
CATGCCCCGCGGCAGGTGGACGGCGCCCGGTACCGCGCCCTGGGCGTACTCGTCAGGCTCGCGGACGTCCAAGAAGAGCGCCTCCCCCAAAACTGCGGCCGCGCCGGCAGGGTCGATCTCGACGATGCCCTGTTTGGCTTGGCTCAACATCTCCCTGAAGCTCGCCACGAGCGCAATCCTCTTCTTTCGAAAGTACCTGCAATTAAAACACTACCAGTTAACTCAACATTCCGACGTGGTTGAGGCGCGCTCGAGGGGTCCATCGCCGTCTCCGAAGAGGCTTGCCCTGTCCGTTAGCGTCCCCAAGGTGCAACTGAGCGAGGTCGTAAGGCGTCGGAAGATGGTCCGGGACTACTCGGGCTCACCGGTGCCAGCCGAGGTCTTGGACCGCGTGCTCGACCTAGCCCAGCGCGGGCCGTCCGCAGGCTTCAGCCAGGGCGTTGACCTGCTTGTGCTCGAGGGCCCTGCTCAGACCGGGCAGTTTTTCGAGCTGACGAGTGACCCGGAGTTCATCGCCGAGCCGGGCCGGCTCGCGGGCCTGCTCCGCGCGCCGGTGATCGTCGTGCCCCTGAGCGATCCGGCCGCTTATGTCAGCCGTTACCTGGAGGCGGACAAGTCCGGCTCGAAACTCGCCGGCGTGCCGGCCGGGAGCTGGCCGGTCCCCTACTGGCTGGTCGACTCCTCGTTCGCTGTCATGCTGCTGCTCCTCGCCGCCACGGACGAGGGGCTGGGGGCACTTTTCTTCCGCCTGCACAAAGACCCGGGGGCCCTTTTCGCCGCCCTGGGTGTTCCCGCGGGCAAACAGGTCATCGGGGCCGTGGCCCTCGGCTACGGGGTGCCTGACGATGCGCGGACAACTGCAGGCCTCAAGGGCTCACCGGCGAGCCGGTCCCGACGGGCGACAAGCGATGTGGTTCACCGGGGATGCTGGTAGGTCCTCGAGCCGGGTGGACGCAAGCTCTTTGCACCTAGGACCTCAGGGCCGCCCGGCGCTGACCAAACCGTCGAAGTAGATCCCGCCGAAAGCGACGTCTGTCCCCGGCTCGGCCGCCTGCACCACGGTCTCCAGCCCGAACGGGCCCGATCCCAGGTACATCACGACGTGGGAGATGGCACCGGGACCGTCGTGGGCGAAGTGGTAGAAGAGCAGGTCACCAGGTTGCAACTGATCGAGCGAGACCGGTTGCGACTCTTCCCACTGCAGCGTCGCCGAGTGGACGAGCGAGATCCCGGCTGCGGCCCAGGCGAACATCGTGAGGCCCGAGCAGTCGACACCGGCCTTACCGGCACCTCCGAAGATGTAGGGGACGCCGAGAAACCTCCGGGCCGCCGCTGCGGCCGCCAGGCCCTGGGCCGCCGTCGCAACCCGGGAGACGTCTACTCCGGCGAGGTTCCGGCCCGTGTAGGGACTGCCCACCGGCCACGGCAGGAAAAGCCGAGCGAACTCCTTGCGCCCGACGAGGCGGCGAAGCCGTCGGCTGATGGAGGCGTACTTGCGTGCCGCCTCCCGTATCAAGGACTGGGCATGCCCGCGCAGCACGGCGAGCCCGTGCAGGGTCCGTGCGATCTGGCGGGAGTTCTGCAGGGCCACGGCCCGCGAAGCCTGCTCGGCACCAAAGGCCGCTTCGTAGAGGCCGAGGGCACGGCGCAACTGTCCGAGGGCGACGCCTGAATAGACCTCGGCCATGAGGCCCTCCGACTCGTTGTCCGAAAGCACACTTGAGTTGACGTCGCTGAGCTCGCCGGTGACGTAGGCGACGACGGCCGCCTCGCGAAGGCGGTCTCCGGTCGCGGACAGGTGCGAGTCGGCAAGGCGGACCTCGCGGCTCAAGGCCGAAACCCGGAGCCTCGCCCTTGCCAGCTTGTAGTTCTCGAGGTCGTAGCTCTCCGAGAGCGCTGCCGCCTTCTCGTCGTCGGCGGTGACGACGGCTGCCTGTTTGAGCAGGCGACGCAAGACCGGCTCAGCCCTTGCTGGGACGACCGGCAGCGTCGTCGTCGATGCCGGTAGCGGCTTTGGCCGGGCCCGCACCGTCGTCGTTGTTGTCGGGCGGCCCTGGTGCAGCTGAGCTGCGAACGCAGCCGATGGCAGGCCGAGGCTAGCCACGGCCGCGACTACGGCCAACGCCGAGATCTTGGGGCGTGCCATGCCTTGACACCTTAGCGCGGTTGCCTTCGTCACTCTAAGTGAGAATCCATCCGCTGTGAAGGTGCGGGTGACACGCCCCCGGCACGCGGCCCCGGACAATGGCGGCGTCCTCTAGCCCGCCGTCACGGCAAAGCGAGGTGCCACTCCGATGAGCCGGTCGACCAAAGACGGCAGCGCCTGCCGGCTCGCCCAGTCCACGTCGCGAAGCCGCTCGACGCGGGCATGACCCCACCTGGTCGATTCGACGAGGCCGACGAGTGCCTCCGGACCCGCACCGTGGCCGAAGGGAAGCTCGGAGACGAGCTCGGAGTCGTACTCCTTGTGATGGTCGGAAGGCGCCTGACGCAGGCGCCGGAGCAGGGCGCGTGCAGCAGTGCGCAGTTGCTCCTCGGGACCCGCGGCGGCGCCCCAGATACTCTCGAGCAACAACAGCGTCCCTGCCGGCGCCACTTCGCGCCACGCCTCGAGAGCCCCTTTCGGGTCAGGAAGAGTCCAGACCACATGGCGCTCGAGTACGGCGTCGAATTCCCCGCGAGGCGGGTCGGCTGCATTGCCTTGGATGACCTCGATGTCGAGACCGGCGCCGACGGCCTTCGCACGCAGCTGGGCGAGCATGCCCGGCGCCAAATCCAGGGCTGTCACCCGGTAGCCCTCGCCGGCCAGGAGCAGGCTCAAGAAACCGGTTCCCGCGCCGACGTCGAGCACCCGGGCGGGCGGCGGTGGCAAGAACCTTCGCAAGCTGGCAGCCCAGACGGCCTTTTCCAGGCGCGTCCGGGGATTGTGCCCTGGGGAAGCATCGTAGGTAGCCGCGTCCATGTCCCAGTACTCGCGCACCTGGCGTTCGATGTCGCTTCCCTGAGGCACCTCAGGTTCTCCTTTCTCCGAGGCTCCTAGGCCAGCGCCTCGGCCGGGCCTGTGTCTACAAGCTATTGAGCCAGGAGCGGTGCGCAAACGACGACGGCGTACCGAGGCGGCTGATTCGTGGCCAAGAGGAGCGCTTAGGCCATCGGTCCCGCTGCCACCCGGAAGCTCTCGGCTTGTGCGGCGGCGGCGAAATGGGAGTCTTGTAGCCAAGCCGAGAAGCCGCACAGGGAGTAAGTCGTGGGAACGCGGATCGATTGGGTTATCGAAAGCTGCCGCCTACTTGGCGGAATCGCCGAAGAGTTCGACTCGACCCGGCCCTTCGCCGGGAGGCGCATCGGCACCGGGATACATCTCGAGCCGAAGACCGTCGCGCTGTTGTTGACGCTGCAGCGCGGAGGAGCCGAGGTTGTCTCGACAGGGAACCTTGGCAGCACCCAGGTCGAGGCCGTGGAGTACCTGCGCAACCACGACGTGGAGGTCATTGGTGGCCCGACGACTGACCCCGGCGAGCACGACTCCTATCTCCGCGAGGTGCTTGCCAACGAGCCGCACCTCCTCTTGGACAACGGTGGAGACCTCTTCACCCGCTACCTGGAGGAACCTTACGAGCATCTGCTGGGTGGGACCGAGGAGACGACCTCCGGTCGGATGCGGCTCATGCCATTTCGCGAGCTGATCGGACGACCTTTGCTCGTCATCAATGACAGTGCAATCAAACAGTTCGCCGAGAACTACCACGCCGTCGGACAAAGCGTGCTCGAATCCTTCCTGCGCATAACCAACCGGATGACCAACGGCCGACGCGTCGCTGTCTTCGGATATGGGCCGTGCGGGAAGGGGGTGGCCGTCAACTTCAAGAACGCCTTTGCCACCGTCTCGGTCGTCGAACCCGACCCGCTCCGGCGTCTCGAGGCTTACCTCGACGGGTTCTTGGTGCCCGGGCGCGCCGAAGCGCTTGCGGAAGCCGACGTCATCATCACGGTGACGGGAGCCGGCGATGTCGTGACGGTTGATGACCTGGCCCTCTTGCACGACGGAGTGATCCTCGCCAATGCCGGTCACTTCCCTGCCGAGATCGCTGTCGCCGAGATCCGCCAACATGCGAGCGTGAAAGAGCTCAAGAGCGCAGGCGAAGGGATAGAGACCATCACCTTGGAAGACGGCCGCCGCATTCATCTGCTCGCGGGCGGTCACATGGTGAATCTGAACGGCCCCCGGCCCCTCGGGAATTCAATCGAGTCGATGGACCTGGGCTTCGCCCTCCAAGCAAGGTGCCTGGAGGCCATCGTAACGGGCAAGGTGGGCATGCCCAAGTCGTCGTTCCCGTACCGCGCTGGATCGAAGAAAACGTGGCCGAGCGATACCTGTCTGTCACAAACGCGCCGGTGCCACCTCGTCGGTGAGCTGGTGGTCGGTCTTTCCGGCAGCGGCGTCAAAGTCCTCGGGAAGTTGCCCGCAGGTCTCAGCTGACCACGGAGCCTGCGGCCGTGCGACAAGACGCTTCCAAGGTCCGCTTTGCACCCAACCGATGCCCGCTCGATAGGTCGCTCACGCTGGGCGCTTGGAGGCCGGCATCGCAGCCCTTCAGCTAGTGGAAGGCCACAGGGACACCGCTTCCGCACGGTTGCCATGCAAGCGAGCCAGGACCTGCAGACGCTGGGCGCCGGCGAGGGCGTGCCGGTCAAAAGGTGTCGCGAGCACGATCGCTCCCGCACCGCGCGCCCAGCTTGACTCGTCCCACTCGTCCACCTCGACTGTCATCGATGACATCGAGGGGGGCAGCAATTTGGCCAGGGTCCCGCTAAACGCCTTGTCGCAGTGTCGCCACGACGAGGTTCCCTCTCCCGCGATGATGACAACCTCCGGATCAAGGGCGGCTATCGCTGGTGCTGCAGCTCGGGCAAGGCGTTGTGCCGCAGCTGCGTACACCTGACACGCTTTTGTGCTGCCGCTGTCGGCTAGTTCGGTCAACCGGGCGAGACCTTGACCGGGACCAAGGACTCCGGACGCTCTAGCAGCGGCGACAAGTCCCGCGTTGCCAACGTAGGCCTCGAGGCAGCCGCGTCGCCCGCAGGCGCATGGTGCTCCGCCGGGGCTCACGGTCACGTGGGCGAGTTCGCCCGCACCTCCTCGGGCTCCTCTTTGGAGCGTGCCGTCGGCTACGCAGGCGAATCCGACACCCCGACCGATCGTGATCACGACGAAGCTTCGGCGGGTCCGACCGAGCCCGTACAGCCTCTGAGCAACGGCGAGCGCCTTCACATCGTTCTCGATGAGAACAGGAATGCCGACGGCCTCGCGCAGGTGGCTCCCGAGAGACATGTTCGTCCAACCCAGTACGTCCGCGTCCACCACACCGACATCGGGACGCTCAACCACGCCAGGCACGCCGACGCCAATGCCAAGAAGTCCTTCTTTCCGAGGTTTGGCAAAAGTCCGCACGGTGGCAACGAGGCGCGACATCGCATCGGGCGCCAGCGCGTCGTAAGACTCCGTGCGCGTGTAGACGACCTGACCATCCAGACGCATGTCCACCAGCACAAGATGGTCGGCGGCGAGCTTCACCCCGACGGCCCTCCCGGCAGTGCTGACGAGACCGAGGAGCTGCCCCGGCCGCCCACCTTCAGAGGGCTCGTATTCGAGCGCCTGGAGAAGGCCCTGTTGCAGGAGGCGTCGCGTCACCTGACTAACCGTTGGCGGACTGAGCTCGAGCTCACGAGCGATGGTGGCGCGCGACGCAGGGCCGCGCTGACCAAGCAGAGCCAGCACCGCCATCCGAGTGAGGTCTCCACCTACGACGCCGTCGCCCTTCATCGCCCATCCTTCGTTTGGGTTGCACAAAAAGGATAAACGAGGGATCGGCCGCACGGGTGTGAACCTTCGGTGACGGATTGCTTGACACCCGACTTCGAGAGGCCTAACTTTGTGTTGCTTAGAAAGATACTCCTACTCTAGGGGCGACGATGGAGCAAAGAATCGGCGGCTCGAAGAAGTCCCTGCAGCGAGCGTTCGAGCGATGATCGCCAAGCAGCGACTGAAGTCCGCCTCTGTCACCTCGCCCCCAAGATCCGACTGCGGTAGTCCCGCTGCAGAGTCCCCGCTGCGGCGGGACTACCGATCGCGGAAGACCAATATCAAGCCTGCTCGCCTAACTCCGCCGTCCGGACTTGGTCAGGCGCGGCACACGTCCGGACGAACGCAGCGCTCCAACGGCTTCGCCGGTCGTGGCTCGTTGCAAAGTACCGCGCCGTCTGGCAGCCACGAGCCTGATCAGGAATTGGACTGGGCGCGACTTGAGTAAGACGTCCGATCAACTGAGTGACGTCAACCCGGAGGCGACCGTACGCGCGAGCGTTGTCTCGATACTGCGGAACCAGGAAGAGAACGGAGCAATCGTCGCTTCACCTGATTTCGCCGAGTATCGCTACTGCTGGTTACGTGACGGCTCGTTCGTCGCTTACGCACTCGACCAAGTCGGCGAGCATGATGCTTCGAGGCGGTACCACGCGTGGGTGAACCAGGCGATCGATGGCATCAGCGAGCTGATCGATCGTGCGATCGAGTGGCATAGATTGGGTAAACCGTTACACCCGGACCATATGCCGCCCGCGCGTTTCGCGCTCGACGGTTCGAACGTCGTCGGCGACGATTGGCCGAACTTCCAAATCGATGGCTATGGCACCTGGTTGTGGTCTCTTGGCCAGCACCTTCTCATCACTGGACAGAGCGTCATCCCGGAGGAATTTCGCAACTCCGTCGAGCGGGTCGGGCGATATCTGGATGCTTTCGCTCTCACTCCATGTTTCGACGTCTGGGAAGAGAGCGGAACGGCTCTACATACCTCCACGCTTGCTTGCGTCTACGGTGGCTTGACTGCCGCGGCACGATTGCTCGACGAGAAAGACTTCGCCGAGCGCGCGCACACCGTTCGATCTCGGCTTCGGGATAGTGCGATGAACTTCGGGCGCTACGTGAAGTCAACCGAGAGCGACGAAGTAGACGCCAGCATCTTGTGGCTTTCGACACCTTTTCGCGTGGTCGAGCCAGACGATCGGAATTTCGCTGAAACGGTCCGCGTGATAGAGGAGCGGCTCAGACTCGACGGTGGCCTTCGCCGATACCCAACCGATACGTACTTCGGAAGCGGAGCGTGGCCGGTGCTCACGGCCTCGATCGGCTGGCATTACCTATCCGTTGGCGACCCGGACGCGGCACGGTTAGCGAGGGACTGGGTGGCTGCCCACTTCGATGAACAAGGGCGGCTTGGCGAGCAGTTCGGGGGCGAGCGGCGCGACCCGGAGCACTACCTCGAGTGGGTTGAGAGGTGGGGTCCTCCAGCGAAGGATCTCACCTGGTCCCACGCCATGTACGTGGTGCTGTGCGCTGCGCTCGCCGGGTCGGATGGGCCTCAAACAGGGTGAGTCAAACAAGCGACGGCAAACCGCCAAATCGCTTTGTCTGGGGGAGGCCCAGGTGGGAAGCAGGCAATGAGGAGGAGGGCAACCAAGGCGGAATCAGAGTCAAGAGTCAAGAGTCAAGAGTCAAACGGCAGGAGCAAAATACCAAAACAAGGGAGAAGGAATATGAGAACAAGCAGTCCATCTAGGTGGAGAGCCAAGGCGACGGTGCTTTTCGCGGTCGCCACAATCGGGGGCGGCGGAGCACTGATAGCCCTCACCGGGACAGTCAGCTCGGCATCAACTGTGACGCCCAAGACTGCTCACAGCACGGCGACCGTGACGCTTCAGTTCTGGAACGCTTACAACGACGTGACCGAGACTCCTGTGATGAACGGCGTTGTCATTCCGAGCTTTGAGGCCGCCAACCCGGGGATCAAAGTGAAGGATGACACCCTGCCGTACGCTGGTCTCTTGCAAAAGTTCATTGCGGCATCAGCAGCAGGCGACCCGCCCGACCTGATGCGTTCTGACATCGCCTGGGTCCCCCAGCTCGCATCGGAGGGAACGCTGTTGGAGACGTCAGCTCAGCCGTGGTTCAAAGCGGTCGCAGCGGCTGCCGATCCCGGCCCGCTATCTACGAACTACTGGAACGGCGGTTACTACGGACTTCCGGACGACACCAACACCCAGGTCTTCTTCTACAACAAGGCCGACTTCGCGGCGGCTAACCTCAAACCGCCTACGACGTGGAACGAGATGATCGCAGACGCCAAGATTCTCACCATCCCCTCCAAGGGACAGCACGGCCTCGGCGTCGACAGCACTGATATCTGGAACGTCGGCCCGTATGTGTGGACCGATGGCGGTAACTTCACCAACGCAAAGCTGACCCAAGCGACCGGCTTCATGAACGGAGGCGCCACGAGGAATGCTGTCTCCACACTTGTGAGCCTCTACAAGGAAGGTGTCATCGGCAGCGACTTCGTCGGTGGCTCTGGAGCGATCAGCGGAGAGACGGGCTTCCCGAAGGGCGAGTACGCGATGTACCTTGACGGTCCCTGGGCCACGACGACCTACAAGGACGCAGGGTTCACTGGTTATGGCACCTCGGTCATCCCGGCGGGTCCGGGCGGCTCGGTCTCAGTCGTCGGTGGCGAGGACCTCGTCATCGCCAAGGGAGGCAAGAATCTCGCCGACACGATCAAGTTTGTCGAGTTCCTCCAGTCGCCGTACGCTCAGCTTGCCATGGCAAGTGCTGGCGACATGGCAGCGTACAAGACCGACAACAACGCCGAAGGAAACCTGAACCCGGCGCTGCGGATCTTCGCCCAGCAGCTTCTTACGGCTAAAGCTCGCCCAGTGACGGCAGGCTACGGTGAGCTCGACACTGACTTCTCCAACCAGCTGGCTCTCATGCTTGCGGGGAAGGTCTCTGTCACCCAAGGGCTCAACACAGCAGCCCAAGAAGCCAACAAGGCGCTCGCCCAAGCGAGTTGAGTAGACAGACAAACCTCGGGCAGCGCCCGGCGACATTGTCGCCGGGCGCTGCCTCGCGCCATTCCACGCGTCCTCACCGCGTTCGTCGGATCGCGACACCGTACCTCTTGCTCGCGCCGGCGCTAGCCATGTACGCCGTCTTCACCGTCTACCCCATCTACCGCCAATTCGATATCAGCTTCTTCAACTGGCATATCTTCCCGGGAGCGTCGAATCCCTTTGTCGGTTGGTCGAATTACACGGCTATCTTCACCGACCCCGTGGTCCGTACGGCGTCGTTCAATTCGTTTCTCTTCATCGTCATCACGGTCCCGATCCAGATGGCGATCGGTCTGTTCGCTGCCGCAGTTCTCACCGACCGCCTGCCCGGCTCGATGTTCTGGCGGGCGGCCGTCTACGTCCCAGTTGTGACCTCTTGGGTGGTAGTGAGCTGGGTGTTCTCCTATATCTTCGCTTCCCAAGGCGGCATTATGAACGCGGTGGTCGGCTTCTTTGCCGGCCACACCGTGAACATCGACTGGACCGCCCAAACCTGGACGGCAAACGGAGTTATCTGGCTCCTGAGCATCTGGAAGGGTGTTGGCTGGTCGTTCATCATCTTCCTCGCTGCTCTTGACGGAATACCCCGTGAGCTACTTGAGTCAGCTCGTACCGATGGAGCACCCGAGGCCCGTGTTTGGCGCCATGTCGTCCTCCCATCAATCCGCGGCGCGGTCACCTTTGTCACTGTGCTTTTGGTCATAGGTGCCGCGCAGGTCTTCACACAGATCTACGAGATCACCAAAGGCGGCCCCTACGACTCGACCCAGTCACTTATGACCTATATGTACGAGCAGGCGTTTTCTAACTTCGCCTTCGGATACGCGGCGGCCCTGGCATCGCTGCTCGCTGTCGTGCTGTTCGGCTTTAGCGCAGCAGAAATCCGCATTCTTCGACGGCAAGACCTCTGAGAGAGACGAGATCGATGGCGATCGCAATCGAAACCGACGAGGCAAAGGCGGCGGCACCCCTGGCAGGAACCGGGCCGGGCCTCTTTGGGATACGCAAGCGGAACCGGTCGCGCATGGTTATCGCTGTTGTACTGGCGTTGCTTTCCCTCGGTCCGCTCCTCTACATGCTCTCGTTGTCGTTCCAGCCGAACGGTGGCCTCCTCGGGGCGACCGTTCTCATCCCCACTCATCCGACGATCCAGAACTACGTTCAGGCTTGGACCGAAAACAGCTTTAGCCACTACTTCGTGAACAGCCTTTTCGTCGCCATCGCGACGGTTGCGATCACTGTCGTGTTCGCGTCCCTGGCCGCCTTCGCGTTCGCCCGCTACCGGTTCCCGCTAAAGGAGCTGATCTTCTACATCTTCCTGGCCAGCCTCGCGGTACCGAATCTGCTTCTGCTCATTCCTCAGTTTCTTCTCATGGACAGGCTCCACTTGCTTAACTCGCTTGTTGGGCTCGTCCTTCTCTATGTGGCCTCGAACCTTCCATTCACAATCTTCCTACTGCGCGGTTTCTTCGAAGCAATACCGCGCGAGTACGAGGAATCATTCCGCCTGGAAGGCGCCGGGACGCTGCGGGTGCTCGTCAGCTTGATCGTGCCACTGTCGCTGCCGGCAGTCGCGGTGGTATCGATGTTCATCTTCAGCGCATCCTGGGACGAGTTCCCAATTGCCCTTACGATGATCAACTCCGCGTCGAATTACACGCTCCCCGTTGGGTTGGCAGACTTCATCGGCGTGCATACGATCGAATGGGGTCCTTTCTTTGCGGCTTCGGTCATCGCCACAGTGCCAGTCATCGTGGTCTTTCTCATCTCCCTTCGCTGGTTCCGAAGTGGGGTGTCCCTCGGTGCCATCCGCTGAGGCGCAGTCCGCGGACGCCCGGGATCACGGAGCTTGGGCGGACTGTATGAAAAGGCGAGAAGCCGCAACCCTGCCAGGCCTCGCTAGGCGAGGAAAGGAGTCTTAGATGAACGACGAGGGCGGCCCCATCGCCGACGAGGATCACGAACAGCGCTTTGCGGACGTGCGCTCCTTCTACAGGACCGATGAAGAAGTGTCTCTGCGGGCTTTGCCGGCAGGTACCTCCCATGTCGTCGCCTGTCGCACCACGGGCGAGCTAGTCCAGGCCGAGCTGGGTCTCGTTGCGCGCTTTGGAACGCTTCGTGCTGGGACTTACGCCTTGCAAGCTTTGGATGCCAAAGGAGGCTTACTCGCTGAAGAACTGACGACGGTCGCCGCCCACCAGGGAGAACGCCCCGTGCACGGCTTCGCAACGTCGTTCCAAGCTGAGGACATCCCGGCCGTACTCGCTTGGCACAGGGCGCTTCGAACAACCGTCGTCCAGGTATACGACTGGATGGCGAGCTACACCGAGCCGCTCGGTCCGTCCAGCGGCTGGAACGACCCCTCGAACCGTCCGGTCTCCTTGGAGGCTTTGCGGTCTTTGGCCGCGGGGCTTGATGAGCTCGGGGCTGTCGCTCACGCCTACGCACCCGTGTACGCCGTCGGTAACGCCTTCGCATCAGCCCATCCCGAGACGCTCATGTACCAGGGAGATGGAAACGCCATTCGATTTCTTGACCAGATCGTGCTGGCTAATCCCGGCAACCTTGAGTGGCAGCGACACTTCGTGGCCGCGTACGGATCGGCTGCCGACACGATCGGGTTCCGCGGCTTCCACGTCGACACCTACGGCTACCCACGCATCGCCCAGGACTCGGCTGGCGATCCCATCGACCTGCGCCGTGCTTACGAGTCGTTCCTCAGGTTCCTACGTGCCGCCCGCCCCAGTGATCTGATCAGCTTCAACCAGGTGAATGGTGTGCCTTCGGGGGCGCGCCTGCCGGAGGGACCCGGGTTCCGCTACTGCGAGGTATGGCCTCCCAACAACGGGTGGCGCCACCTTGAGGGGCTGCTGGACCGAAGTTCAGGCGAAGCGGGACTTCGTGCCCCGGACGAACGTGGTTGCGTGACACGCGGCAGCTTGGCTTGCTACCCGCCCGTGTGGGGAATCGACGCTCCGACCGGGCCAGTTCAGGGCGTCGAGCGCGAAGCGTCCTTGCGGACGGTCTTGTCCACCGAGGCTATCGCCACTTGCCTTGGGGCGAGCGTTCTGATGTATGGCGATCGAACTGCGGTGCTCTGCGACCCGTACTACCCGAAGCACGCCCGCCTGACTGCAGAGGAGGCGGGGAAAGTGATCGCCTGGCGTCGCTTCGCCCTTCGGTGCAGAGATCTGTTTCTCGAGGGTGAGGACACCACCTGGTACGAGATCGGCGACGAGAACGGGGCGGTATCTGTGGAGGCGACTGTTCCGGTCAGCCCAGAGCCGGTTGGCGGCTCATTGTTTGCCCGCGTTGTCCACGGCGAGGACCTCGTTACGGTTGCAGTGCTCGACTTAAGCGGTAGCCGGAGCGGACGATGGTCAGAGCCAACCCAGGCCGGGAGCGTGGCGTCGGTTACCCTGCGGGTGCTCCTTGATCACCCGGAGAAATGGAGCGCGGAAGCTGCCGTGCTCGGTGCCGGAGACGACCAGTTCACCCGGCGCGCCGGCAGGGAGGTCCCGCACCGTCAAGGCCGCGCCCTCGAGGTGCGGCTTCCCCTCGTCGCCGGCTGGTCCGTCTTGCGCCTGAGGCGATCGTGATCACTTCTATTCTTACAGGTCTCGGAATGAATCGTCAGACCGCTCGCACCTCGCGCGGCTGTCGTGACGACTCCTCATGCGGAAAGGGACGCGGCTGAGGCCGTGGCATCGATCAGCCTTGAGGACGTGACTAAGGTTTATTCGAACGGCTTCGAGGCCGTCCACCGTCTAGACCTCCACATCCGAGATGGAGAGCTATTGGTGGTGGTAGGCCCGTCGGGATGCGGGAAAACGACCGTGCTTCGGATGATCGCTGGTCATGAATTCGTGACGTCGGGGACCATCCGCATCGGTGAGGACATCGTGAATGACGTCTCACCAAGAGATCGTGACATAGCGATGGTCTTTCAGAACTATGCCCTGTATCCGCAGATGACCGTAGCCCAGAATATCGGCTTCCCGTTGCGCATGAAGAAACTTCCAAAGGGCGAGATCGACACACGAGTAAGAGAAGCAGCGGGCGTACTCGGCATCATCGAATGGCTCAACCACAAACCCGGTCAACTTTCCGGAGGGCAGCGACAGCGCGTAGCCATGGGTCGGGCGATCGTCCGGGAACCGAGAGCGTTTTTGATGGACGAGCCGCTCTCCAACCTCGACGCCAAGCTCCGCGTCCAGATGCGCGCCGAAGTTGCCCGAGTGCAAAGACGCATCGGAGTAGCGACCCTCTACGTAACTCACGACCAGACGGAGGCGATGACCTTAGGAGACCGAGTAGCTGTTCTCCGCTCCGGAGTACTTCAGCAATGCGACGTTCCCCAGGTGCTTTACGACCGACCAGCCAACATATTCGTAGCAGCCTTTATCGGCTCGCCCGCTATGAATCTGCTCGAGGGGGGCCTATCGACAGATATAGGCTCGCTCACCCTTGGCACCCAATACATCACCCTGCCACAAGACTTGCTTGTCGAGCGCCCCGGTCTCAAGCGCTATGGGGGACGGAGAGTTGTGGTCGGGATAAGACCCGAGGACCTTGCGGCGGCGGACAGCGCGCATCCGGGCCAACTCTTAACGGGCCAGGTCGAACTCGTGGAGGCGCTGGGATCGGAGATCCTCGTTCATTTCGCCATCGACGCACCTGTCGTTCGGGCCGAGAGCCGCCAATCCGATGATGAGACCACTGCGCGAACGGGCAGGCTCAGTGCCCCTGTTGCCTGTATCGCGCGACTAGACCCACGCCAATCCGCACAAGCCGGCAAGCTTTTCAGCTTCTCGGTGTCCGCGAATCAGCTGGAGCTGTTCGACCTGGATACTGGATTGGCGATCAGGGAGTAAGTCCGTGAAGTCAGGCCTTGTAAGGACAGACTCCCACTGGCGTGAATCGGAAAACGATGCTCTACCAAGACAAGGACGTCACAACACCCACCAACATTGGAGACACGTCATGAAACTGATCATCAGCGTCGCTGCGGCGCTCGGTGTCGCCTCGCTACTGTGTGCCGCGTGCGGAGGTACGACAAGCCCTCCCAACACGACCACGCCAACCAGCGCTCCGACGACTATGGCACCGACGACTACTGTCGCTCGAACAGCGACAACGAAGCGGGAGGCAGCGACCTTTCTCGAGATCATTGCCCCATTCAATGCCGCGACAACCAGAATCGACCTCAGCGGCGCGAAGCCGATGACGACTGCTGAGCTGCAGGTTTTCCTAGCCCCGCTCGCAAAGGCGAGCAACACTCTGGTCAGCGCGATCCTGAGTGCCGCATTCACTGGTCTCGCAGCCACACCAGCACGAACGATGGCTATTGCCGCTGAAGCGGTCGTCGCTGACATCGGGTCGGTGACAGCATCTAATTGGTCTTCAGAAGAGCCCGTAATCGCTCGCGACGAGGCGACCGTGGGAAAGGAAGATCGCCTCGTGCGCGCCGACCTAGATATCCCTGCGACCAGTTAGTGGTCCGGGCTAGCCGGTATCGGAAGCAATCTTAGAGCCACAAGTTCCGGGCTAACAATCGATGCTCCGGAGGTCTCGGGCGGACAGGATCCTGTGAGCAGCACCGGCGAGCAACACCGACCACTCCCAGGGCTCTCGCACCACCCAATGTCTCCGTCTCGTAGGTCGGTTCTCGCCGCAATTTTTGGCGTCACGGGTTCACAAATACTCAGCCCAGCGCTTCGAAGAAAGGTGTGCTCCTCGGCGTCCTTGGCCGACGAGCAAGCAGCAGCTCGGCCAGCACCCGCCGACCGACAGAAACCACATGCGTGTCATTCTCGCAAGACATGTTGGGGCCACGCCTGCACGCTGAGACCACGGCCTAGCCTGTTGTCTGTGCTGTCGACACTCTGAGTGTTCGTTGCCAGGCAGCGTGAACGCTGCAAGTAAGGCCGTCTCGGTCGCGCCGGGTCCTACCCGTCGGGTAAAGAGCCTGGTCACGCAAATTTTGGCGGCCGACCGCCTGTTCTCGACATCCCAAGCGCACGTGCCACGGTCCGGAGCTGTCCGCGGAGATCGGCCTACAAGAAAGATCTCAAACACCCCTTGACACTGCCGAGTGCTGATGTCACGGTTTGCACAGCGAAGGAAGCGTCGATTTTCAGCCCTTACATGGTCGCTTGGGCTGTTAGGAGCGAATAGCGAACCCGTTCCCCGCTCGGTAGTGAAGGTCTGTCAAAACTTACGAGCAAAGTGAACGGGAATGGCGAAATTTCCCCGCTTTCAAGGTCGCGCAGCGTCGACAAGTCCCAGCCGGACGCGCGCCTCCCCGCCCCTGGAACCGTCCGTGCCGGTCGTGCGCAAACCTGCAGCTCAGGGTCGAGACAGCCGAGGGCATCGCCGAGGTCCGAGGGAGCGTGCCCGGTTCGCCCTGCGTCTTGTCCTCATCGTGGCCGTCGCAGCTGTGTGGGGTCACGACACCGGAGCCGCTGCGGCGGATCTCCTAGCCCCCAAGCCCGAGACGCTGCAACAACTGTTGGCCAACACGGCACAGCACAACACAGCCCAGCAGGCACGCGTGATCGCCGAGCCCTATTACGTCGTCTCGCCCCCGCACGTCGTGGCGGTCCGGTCCCGATGACCGAGGCCGCGTTCGAGAACGAGCTTCGCCTCGTGGAACAAGAGATCCTCAAGCGCTATGACCGCCGCGCAAGCACAGACCGACGTGTGTCCGCAGTTCATGTACCGGTCGATTTCCGCCTCTACGGTCGTCGGCGTGGCGACGAAGATGCGCCATCGTTCCCAGACCGTCCACCGCAACTTGGTGGTGAGCATCAGGCCGGTACCTAGCACCCTCCCTTAGTAGGGGTCTGCGAAACGATCGGCCAAAGTCTCTTCCGAGCGGGATATGAGGCGAGGGCGTAATGTCGCCGCAGACAAACGTAAGGGGGGCAATGTCCAAGTACCTTCTGGAAGCCAAGTACGCGACGGCATCAAGGCAGTCAGGGGAAGGGCGGCTCGGCCCGTATCGCCGCTGCCAAGGAGGTGATCGAAAGCGTCGGTGGCAAGCTTGAGTCGTTCTACTTCAGCCTCGGCCACACTCATGCCTACATCGTTGCCGACTTCCCGGACAACGAGTCTGCCGTCGCCGTCTCGTTGGCAGTATCTACAGGAGGCGGAGTCACGGTACGAACCGTGCAGCTCTTCGCAGGAGCCGAGGTTGACGCAGCCGCGAACAAGAAGACGACGTACCGACCGCCGGGGAGCTGAGCGGCTTCTTACAAGCGGCGACCTATGCCGCGAGGTGCACCGCTCCCGCTTCGCTCAGAGCGTTCGCAAGTACCGGGCGGCCAATTTGCCGCTCGCGATCTTCTTCTTTAGAACCGCGTTCGCCGCGGTGCGCGTGCTGTCGAAAGCTCCGTTTCGCGAGTTGCGGCGACTCACGGCCCGGCTGATACGGGCAGCTCACGACTTCGGCGCAAGCTCGTCGATGAGCTGCCACAGCATCTGCACGTGACGCTCCTTCGTCCAGGTGCCGCCGATGCAGCAGCGGATGACGTAGTGGCCACCTAGGCGCGTGTGGCTGAGAAAGACGCGACCAGAGGCGTTCAGATCGGTGAGCAAGGCCGACGACACCTCGTCACCGGCCAGGTGACGGAAGCAGGTCAGGTTCAACCTCGGCGGGGCCGAGAGTGCAAAACGACCATCCGTAGCCACGAGCGTGGCGAATTGCTCCGAGAGCCGCACGTGCTCGCGCACGTGCCGCCGCAAGCCCTCGGCTCCGTAGGAACGGAGGACGAACCAGAGCTTGAGAGCCCTGAAGCGCCTGCCCAGCGGTACCTGCCAGTCTCGGTAGTCGATCACCGAGCCGGAGTCGCTGGCGTCGTTGCGAAGGTACTCCGGCGTGATCGAGAGGGCATCGATGAGACTTGACCGGTCTGCCACGTAAAAGCAGTCGCAGTCGAAGTTGGTGAGTAGCCACTTGTGCGGATTGAAGGCATAGCTGTCGGCGAGCTCGAGCCCGTCGTGTTGCGACCTGAGCTCGGGACAGACGGCTGCCGAACCGGCCATGGCAGCGTCGACGTGTAGCCATACCCGTTCGGCTGCGCAGAGCTCGCCGATGTTGCGAACCGGGTCGAAAGCCATCGAGGAAGTCGTGCCGACGGTCGCGACCACACAGCAGGGGGTAAGCCCGGCGAGGCGGTCGCGCCGCATGGCCGACTCGAGGGCGGCTACGTCCATCTTCAATTCCTCGTCAACTGGGATGAGACGCACGTACGGCCGGGAGAACCCGGCGACGCGAGCCCCTTTTTGCACAGAGGAGTTGGCCTCAGACGAGGTGTACACACAGAGGTCGCTCAGCGACGCGCCGGCGTTGATGGCCCTCTCTCGAGCAGCGAGCAGCGCACAAAGGGTCGCCGACGACGCACTGTCTTGGATGACGCCGCCACCGTCGGACTTCGAAGTGAACCGACCAGGCAGGTCGAGCAATTGTGCCATCCAGTCCAGCATGACGGTCTCGATCTCAGTGCAGGCAGGGCTCATGGCCCACACCATCCCGTTGACGCCGAGGCCGGCCGCGACAAGCTCACCGAGGATGGCTGGCGGCGAGCTGTTCGCAGGAAAATAGCCGAAGAATCCCGGGGCCTGCCAGTGCGTCGTCCCAGGCAGCACGATCCGTTCGAGGTCGGCGAGCACTGCCTCAAAGGGCTCCGGTTCCTCAGGTGCAGCCGTTGGTAACAAGGCCGCGATCTCACCGGGGAGCGTCCGGGCGAGGACAGGGAAGCTCTCGAGCCCGCTCAGGTAGTCCGCCACCCAGTCGACGGTCCTGTGACCGTGCCTTTTCAGGTCGTCGGGAGTGACCAGGAACGAGGCCGGCTGCGTCATTGGTTGCTCGGGCCGCGTGCTCGCAGAGCAAGCCCGGTTCCCCTTCCTCCTCTTCTCCCGCTCGCCTGGTCCCCGTTTACAGGACGCACATTGCCTGATGCTACGGCTTGCGGCGCTGGGCCGCAGGAGCCGCCAGCCAATCGCTCCGTCCGGCAAATCGGGCCGTTGTCCCCTTAGACTGAGGACCGCCGACGTGGGACCGTGATCGATGGGATCCCGGATGTCGAGGAGGTACCACGATGGATGTGAAAGCCGGAGATCACCTTGTGGTCCGGGGTCATACAGTTGACCGACCTGACCGGAACGCCGAAGTGCTGAAGGTGCTCGGCCCGGACGGCGGCCCGCCTTACCAGGTCCGCTGGAGCGAGGATGGACACGAGGGCCTCTTCTTCCCGGGCTCAGATACCTTGGTCGAGAAGGCCGCCAAGCCCGCCAAGGTTGTCAAGGCAGCCAAGGTTGTCAAGGCAGCCAAGGTTGTCAAGGCAGCCAAGAAGCAGAAGTAGCCTCGACCGGCTGGTATTGGACGGTTCGGAGGACCATCCCCCGCTAGGCCGGCCCGAGGACGGGTTCGAGTGCGGACTGTTCGCGAACTCCGATCAGGCCGAGGTCGGTGATCGCGTAGTCGGGGATCGATGTGATCTCGAGGAACATCAAGTA
>Ga0187867_10001770_pt1 | contig 18445 bp, 17 predicted proteins | sample June2016WEW_13_1_FD_132976 | JGI IMG/M metagenome (GOLD analysis project Ga0187867, IMG submission 132976) | Peatland microbial communities from SPRUCE experiment site at the Marcell Experimental Forest, Minnesota, USA - June2016WEW_13_10 | ecosystem: Environmental > Terrestrial > Soil >...
AGCTGTTACTCCGTTTTTTGCAATCCGCATGGAGATATTCTTAAGAGCCTGTTTTTTCCCGTACCATAAATTAAGGTTTTCTATTTCTATATTTGGTTGAGACATGTTTTGATGTTGATTTGGCATATTTGATAAAGTTTCAGTCATCAAGAACCTCAATTTATCTATATTGTACAAAAAATATGAACAATTTCAGATATGAGTGGTTTAATTTTCCAAATAAAGGAGATAGTTCTATAAATTTGGAGAAAGTTTTATTGTTTTTCCAAAATTGGAGAAGAACCAGAAAAAATTAAAAAAATCTTAAAATATCATTTTTCAACATCTCTTTTAACTCGCTTTCGATAAGATTCTGTAGATACACATGATTATAGCACCTTTTGTCCTTTAAGCACATGTTGACAAGTTTTTGGTGTGTATTTTCATCAATACATGCAATATCGAGGAGCACAAAAACTGCAGCAATTGTCATTTCTATTTCTTTTATGAAATCAATATCCGGTTTCGCTTGTCCTGCGAATTCTTCAAGTTTAGGGTTTATGTTAAAATCCAAATCATCTATACTCTTAACTCCCCTTTGTTTTCTGTTTGATTTCGACTAGTTTCAATCTATTAGCTGAAATGTAAGTGTTTATGAATTTGTCTTCATTACATTCCATTATTTTAAATTGTATTTCTATTTGATTTAGTATATACTTTTTGTATATATTCTATATAGTACTTGCCTAAAAGATTTATTAAAATTACGTGGTCCTGATTCCATAAACTGTGATCTTGACAACAAATAGCTGAGGCCTTATGATTACCAAACGACATTAAATGTACAAATAGTTATATATAATATATATAGAAAATTATAAACTAATAAAGTTACTTATTCTGAATAGGACATTGTAAATACTGATTTTGACACAATGCTTAAGTATCATTATGGTAATTATAAATATATAATTGAGATGAAATCTATATTGTTCCCTCAAAATATTTATATTATTAAAAAATATAGATAAAATTGATCATGGAGCAATAACTAGAATGCTACTGACTTATAAAATAAAGCACAATCGGGATTTTTCGGAGGAACTCCAAAAGGCTCGAATGGTTGCTGAGTTTTGTATCAAACATCGAACTCAAAATCTAAGCCTTGATTCGCCTCCCACTCAAAAATCTGTTTCTTGTGATTATCATTTTCCTGTTTCCCCTCTTCATTCACAGCAATTGGGAAATTATGAGAAAAATCAAAAGAAGATGCAGAGAAAGAGGACTAAAGTAAATTCTACGTCCGTACCTGATTCATTTCTAATATCTGATTCTCTTCATCCTGGGGATGTTAAGCATATAGGCTTGAAGTCAACTCTTTCCGGCCCGATTCTTAGGAAATATTCCCGAAACAAGGACCTCAGATCTGTTAAGAATGTAAAATTAATTATTCCGTCGCAAGCTGTTAGTGCCCTAAAGAAAGAAAAAACTCTCATAATTCCTTGCTTGAAACTTCTACTTAACTATCATTTTTCCAATAATTTTAACAAAATTTCCCAGATAGAAATAGATCACATATATGCTTATGTGGCAGTTGTCTTTCCGAGCGAAGAACCCAAAAGTTCCGAACACTATATCGGAATCGACCGCAATACTAGGGGACATATTGCAGTTGTAGCAAATCCAGAGTCCGGTAAAATTTGGAAATTAGGTAAAATGCGCTACCACACACATAAAAAATACGAGAATATAAAAAAGAGACTCTATAATACGGGCAGATACGAGCAACTAAAAGCTGTAAAAAATAGGGAAAAAAACATTATAAATAATTTGAATCATCAGATTAGCCGAAAGATTGTGAATATCGCTCTGTATAATGGGTGTGGAATCAAACTCGAAGATTTAAATGGACTCCGGAAACTCAATAGCAAAATAGGAGGTGCAGAAAATGGTGAAAAAAATAAACATGAAAACAAAAAAAGGAAACAGAAAAGAGACAAAAGCAGAGAGAAAAAAATAAACAAAAAAGCTATCAAAAACAAAAGCAAAATCCTCAATTATACGTGTTCAAGTGAATACTCCCTGAACAGTTGGTCTTTTCATCAACTCCATCAATTTATTGAATATAAAGCCAGGCTGCTAGGAGTAGAGGTAGCTTATATTGATCCCCATGCTACTAGTAAAAGGTGTAGCCGCTGTGGACATACAGGCAACCGACACAGCAAACAATTTGAATGTCCACACTGTGGTCATGTTGATCATGCCGATGTCAATGCCGCCTTTAACATAGCTTTGACGCCAAAAAGCAATGACCAATTCTCTGCAGAAAGAGATGTAGGGAAAGGGGATACTGACACCCCTCTACGGATCCTGGACCGTGCAATTTTCGGTAAACGGATAGCCAGAAAAGAAACTTCTCCACAGTTTGCATGGGAAGTATGTCAGTTTTTAGCTTAAGAAGTACTGTTTTACTTTTTGATATGTATGCATGAGGATATATTTTCTCATATTGACCATTGAGAACCTTCAATTCTCCGAGTGCATAGAGATATCTTGATCATGAAGTGCACCTGGAATGATCCTAGCAGATGCATAAGTTTTCATACAAAAACTATACTCAGTTAAAATAAGGAAGACAGAAATTTTTTCAGTATGAATATGGACTCTGTATCCTATTATCTTTTACATAACTTTTGGTGCACTACCAATTGGTTTAGTTGCTTATTTTTGTGTTAAATTAGAAAAAGGAGTTTTTTTGCCTCCTTATTTTTTAATTAATCTCGGAAGTGTTATCCCCAATTTAAGGGAAGAAATGTACCATACTCCGACTCATGGGGAAATCCATGTCTTTCTTTGCAGCCTATTACATTAATATAAACTGTCTTTGATGCGTTAGCATTTATTGTGCTAGCAGATGGTACGAATGTAACATGCAATGGCTGATGCTGACCTTCACTTAATACAGTGCCTACGTCTGGGTTATAGTAGAAAGTTCCAGCTAATCCAGGTCTGGTAGTAACAGTGGCGTTATTAGCCCATGCATCTAATTGATCATAGCTCAATGGAGTGCCCTGACATATGTCAGTAGCGTTTTCCCAGTTTATTGTAACGTTTTCAAGAGTCAAGGCATCTACTGAACTTATTATACTAACTAGCATCAAAATCATAGCTGTTGAAGCTATAGCTATTTTATGTAACTCATGTTTACTTATCATTTATCTTTCTCCTGTAAAGATCTGTTAGTTCTGAATAAAATATGACTTGTTTCATAATATATATAAATATTTGATTATATGTTTCCTAGTAATATAATATCATATCCATATAGGACTATAATTAGTCTAATTAAATACTAATTTGTTCTCATTGTGTATTCATCCACCTTCTATTCAAAATTAGAACTTCCGCAGTTGTGGTAGAAAACCAGTCGCACTAACTTTTGAATTAGCCTAAATAGAAGCTTAAACGACAAATTCTATTGCATTTGATTTTGTTCCCCAAGTACAGGTAGTCCTACAAATATCAGCATTTTATGAACTCGTAGCACAATATAGACAAACATAAGCGTTTGTAATGAAAATTACTAAGTATGTTTTAACTTTACAACTATATATAGATTGTTGAGTATTTATCGATTCGTGAATTTTTTAAAGATAATCGATGTCCATAAGGTTTGGTTATTTCATTTTATTTTTTCAGTAATCTACACTACTATTCTATAAATCTTAAAATTAGAGAATCTCTTGCAAAATTTTTAAGAACAAATAAATTTCAGTAAAAAAATTGAAATGCATCAAGAGCTTTTTAATTCTCACAATCATGGTACTTTGATTCAGTCCATTCATGTCTTTATTTTCGTTTAGAGTACTAAATTATTATTTTTTTCTGGTATTTTCTATCTGTGAGAATGATCTAGGTTAATTAATTTCAAACTTTGAGCCCCTGCATTATAGATTTGCAATCTTTTTTTATTTAGCATGGAGTTGAAGAAATCCAGAAATATTCACTTAAAAATGCGCAAACATGGAAAAAAAGTATAGTAAACATATTTTCTAATATATATTCTGAAATATATAGTATTTAATCTTTCCATATACATTATAAGATTTGAATACCAATTATCTAACAATCCATCGCAAAAATTTGTTTTTTGCATATAAACGGAAAATATTATTAGTAGTTATATTAATAATTAAAAAATTTAATTGATAAACTAATTGGAAATGTGATGTTTCCCCGGTGCACCCGCTGATGGAATGTGGGTTATAGAGAATTTAGTGTTAATTTTAGGAATACGATGGTGTGAAATAATTGGAGCCTACGCATTGAGGCGAAAAAAGTATTTATAGTCTCATAATAAATATTATAATATAGATTGTTCAGAGTCCAATGCGGTTTATTCCTCTGTTTAAATTAAATATTTAAAATAATATAAAGGAGTAATATAAATGTTGAAACAACCATCTAGCAGAATGAAAAAGGTGCTAGCTATTTTGCTGGCAGTCCTTTTTGTAGTATCTTTGACAGCTGTGGCAGCAAGCGCCGCAGAATTAAAAGACTCCGCCAAAAACGTAAATTCAGGCCCAATTGGAATGGGTTGGGATGGCTTGGAAGGCATTCCTTGTCATTGGGCATGGAATGGTTTTTCCTGGCAATACACATGTTCTCCTTATGCCGCCTGGCCATATATCTGAATGTGTAAATACGTTGCCTAGTATGGCATTGAATGAAAATCAGAACTGAAAATGATAACAACTGGAGGCCTGGAAAAACCTTCCAGGTCCAATTTCCTTTTTTTCTGAAAATTTTTTGCCCGACAAGTGCTTGGTGAGATTCCCAGCTACATAGCTTGCTACAAACTATTAGATTAAAATAAATTGCAAAAATGAGTTAATTTAACAATGTCAAATCAATGAAATTAAATGTTTTTTTTCGATAAACTCCAATTTTTGGTTGAGTGTTTCTAAGTACAAAACCTCTGAGTCATTAGCTCAGGGGATATAAGTGCCAACTTTAATTTTGATTCTGTATTTTATATTCTGCCGCTTCTTTACCAATACTCCTTGCAATCGATGCAAAATACCCATCGTTCCATAGTGTATTTTTGCTCCGATAACGCTTTTTCAAATATCCATTTTGGATCTTCAATAACCTATTAAGATCCTTGAAGACCTGTAACTTTGGTTATTCAAAAAGGATTGGATGTTTCTCTTTTAATGATTTGAGGATATCTCCATTTAATTTTGTATTATGAAGTGTTTTCACTTTAGAAAGCTGATCAAACGATAAATAGTGAGCTCCACTAAGGTTAGCCCCTGTAAAATTAGTCCCTGCAAGGTTAGCCCCTCTGAGTATAGTCCGATTAAGGTCAGCTCCTTCAAGGTTAACTTCTCTAAGGTTGGCTCCTTGAAGGTTAGCTCCTCCAAGATCAGCTCCTTGAAGATTAGCTTTTATGAGGTCCGCTCTTTCAGAATTAGTTTCTTTAAGATTAGCTTTATGAAGGCTAGCACCTCTAAGGTTACTCCATTTAAGGTTAGTTTCTCTAAGGGTGGCCCCCTCAAGATTAGCTCCTTCAAAGTAGGCCTCTTTAAGGTTAGCTTTTATAAGGTCAGCTCCGATGAGATTAGATCTTTCAAAGTTACCCTCTTTAAAATTAGCTCTTTCAAGATCAGCTCTTTTAAAGTTACCTTCGTCAAAATTAGCTTTTTAATTTCATTCATGCCATAACCTCTTTTCTTTTACCCCAAAATTTTTGTTTTTCTTGTGTCAACTGCGAATTAAAAGAAAACATACTATCATAGTCTTGAATACAAGCCTTTCCTACCTGAACTTCAAAGATATGTTTGCTTATTATACTACTATTTTTGTGAAATCCTCGAAACCGTGTGTAATTGCTGATGACAGTAAATGTCCTAAAGTTATTCTTGTGGGCTGCAGGTGAAGAGATGCCTGCAACCAATAGAAGGTCTGTTTGAAGGTGTTAGAGAACCTCAAAATTATAAAGATATTTGAGGTAATATATATTTTTTGTATATTTGCTATATAGTTTAAATGTTAATTGATTGCTACATTATCCTTTATGAACTACTATTCAGCTAAAAATTCACTGAATTATTAGTCCAATTTATCCTTTTTAATAATAAGTATCAAAGTTTATCTCCCTCAATTTCTTTTTTTGGATATATAGCTCCATTTATAGAACCTCATAGGTGTCTGTCAACTACCCATACAGATAATATGATATGATTCATCGAGATATCCATGCCTGTTACTTCAGTGGCGGGTAGTTGATTTGCTATAGTCACATCACAATCATGAAACCATCAACTAAATTAAACTCTTTTTTCAGCATGTTTATTCCAAATTGACGTTGAAAATATTAGTAAGGGTATATTGAGGTATATACTATTATTTAGCCATACAATATGTATTGTCACAAAATCTATATATCATAATAATTAACTAATTAGTGATTAATAATTAGTATATGTAAATTTAAAATCCTTATATGTTTCAAAGAAATTGTAAGGAAAGTTTCTATGCTTCAAAATGGAAAAATTAAAGGCTTAATCTTTGATTGTTACAAAACCCTTATTGACATCAAGACCGATGAGCGAAGCTGGGAGACAAATAAAAGGGTAAGTGATTGGTTATTCAATCATGGAGTAGGGATTGATCCTGATAGATTAAGAGAAGAATATAAGTGGAAAGTCATAGGTAGGCTTGGCAATTCGGATCAAAAGCACCCGGATATTCGTATCGAAGAAATTTTCATTGAGATTTGTGCCAATTATGCTTTTAAAAAAATAGATCCATATTGGCTTGGAGTTGAAACTGCTAAAGTTTTCAGAACTGCGTCCTTAAGAAAACTGAAAGTTTACCCCCAAAGTTTGCGTTTACTTGAAAAATACCGGAATGTGCCTAAATGCCTTGTTTCAAATGCCCAGAGAGTTTTTACGGAACAGGAACTTCGCTCTTTTAGCTTATACGACCGCTTTAATTTCACAATTATGTCTTCTGATTATCGTATTAAAAAACCCGACCCCAGACTCTTCAAGATGGCTCTTGATAGACTTGGGCTTGAGCCCTGGGAAGTGCTCTCTATTGGTGATACGCCGGAAAATGATATTTATCCACCTCAAAGTCTTGGGATGAATGCAATGCTTATCAATGATGCCTGGAAGTATGGATAATACTCACAAGAAGAATTAATATTTCAATAGATCATATACCAATGAATATTCTAATATAAAGGATTCTGATATACCTTTGATGTTTTTCCTTCGCTAAAATACTGTTAAATCTTTCCTGATCATTTTTGTTGCCAATTGAAGTTTAATTTTCTCTCCTTGATCAGCTCAAATTCACTCACTTTTTGATATAAATTTTATTCAATATTTCATGAATTTGCTTGAGATATTGGTAGATATTTGTCATTTTTGCATCCGATTTTTTGCGACCTGTAATTCCTCCCTTCGATGACTAGATGATTGAACTTTCCTTTCTAACTCTTTGATTTGTTCAAAATCTAATTATTGAGTTTGTTCTTTGGATTAATCAATTCGAACTTAATATCTTTTTTAACAGAGTTGCAATCATTCGATTTATTTTTATACATTCATCAACCAGTAGTGCATCAAATATTCCGTCGTTATAGCCTAGCATTGAATGCTTTTATGTATGAACATAAGAATCATAGAAAATTTTTGTTTATGTATTGTATCATCTTTGTGTGCAAGTATCAAAAAATGTTGAGATACTGGAAGTGGAGACAGACGGAAACCACATTCATTTGCTCGTTAAGAACAAGCCAAACGTCAGCACTCTTGTAATCATTCGAGAACTGAAATAAGAGACAACAATTAGTCTATAGAACACTCAAAAAGAATATTTGAAAAAATACTATTCAAAAAAATATACAATATGGAGTGGAACATATTTCGTATCGTCTATCGGCAATGTCAACAAAGAAGCAGCTGAAAATTATATACGTAACAAGGGTTAAAATTAATGCGTATATCCACTGGGATGAAGACTCTGTAGTTTTACACTTTGTCCTATAAACATCTGTTGGTTTTAAAGAAGGGTTTGGGGTTTCATCAAGAAGCAAGTGTGAAAAACGAGTAGATCTTCGATTTTTTGGAAAAAATTTGAGAAAGCCTTGAGACTCTTTTTTTCAATATTTTATATTACATTATTAAGTCTTTACTATATCCGAAAATGTTAGTTTTTATTTTGAGATGGTCCTAAATATCGGACTATTAAAAAACTGATGTAGTGATATATAGTATAAAATGCTTATATATTTTTAAGCTGTATAGATTTATATCCCATAATTACTTAATATGTTAAATACTGGGAATTAAAAATTAAATTGTGCTAGTGATACTCCAGATGGTGTTATAATTAGCACATGACATTTCAAAATGGATTTTGAATTTTTAATTTGATTCTGTATCGTTGGGAGTGGTGTTTGCATATTATATTTGTCCACTGGAAATGCATTGAAAACAGAACAGTCTGAATAATATACAAAATAGACCAAAAGAAGGAGAGGATAAGAACGAAAAAACAACTATTTGACAGAAAAAAAGCAACAATATGCCTTTTAATAGTATTGTCTTTTTTAATATCTGTGACGGTTGCGGCAGCAGCCAATAACTCAGTAATTGAAAAGGGGTCACATGTAGCAAAAAAAGTTAAGAAGGAGATCGATCCCGACATCGCGGCTGGCAAAACAGACCTAACACCACTTCAAGCAAACAAATATAATTTAGGGGATTATGCAGGATCCAGCACTACCATTGATACACCAGACGGGGCCTCGAACACAATTAATATGGGAGTTAATTCAGGAATTCAATTTGACGATGGCCCTCACCCAGGGAACAAAATTTTACATGGCCCTCATGCAGGGACTGTCTTTAACTTTGGGAATTACCCAGGAATAACAATTAACGACGGACCAAAAAGAGGCTTTGCAGGGGTAACACACCAGCGGCCTTTGGTGGTAACACAAACATTGAACGCAGGTCTAAACACGTCTACTGATGAACCCCAATTTGCTGCAAATCCGAAAATTCAAGGTGGAAAATATGTAGACATTGTTAATATTAATAACACAAAGATCCCAATTAGATACAGTGACTAATATACTAAAAGAGATATATATCTCTATAGAAAAAACAAATTATATCGGTATTCTCAAATACTGGCAAAAAATGCAAATTTGCTAGTTTTGTCAGATTTGATCTATAACACGTGGAAAAACTGGATAAAAGCCTAATAAATACAGAATTTAAGCTGTTAAATCAAAAGATCAATAGCATTAAATTTCTAATCGTTTAAAGTACACTTTTGGCTATAACAGCTACCGCACTTGATGTCAAAATCAAGTGCATAAGTTCTATATTGACAACTTAATCAAAAACCGATATTTTAATTCATGTTCGCTAATACAGTTCATGGATCATGATCTATAAATGCACTATAACATAAATCTCGAAATAAAATGTTTTAGTGCAGTTATGTACCTTGGTTTCAAAATTTTTTAAAAAATACTTCACCAAATCATCTATAGAGCTGCGGCATCTTTCACCTGCAGCTCACAAGACTATTTTTGACACTTAACGTCGCTTGATAATCACAAAGATTCAGTTATTTACTGTCACTGTCATAGTCTGCAGGCCAGGATCATGTAATTGGAATATAAGTAGTTTAAGCTATATTGTGTAGAATATAAGCAAAAAACATATACTAAATAAGATCTATTTATTATTTAGAGATTTCCTAGTATCATCAACCAGATATTTGATCGGGCTGCAGGTGAAGAAATGCCTGCAGCCCGATCAAATATCTGGTTGATGACAATTACAAGGTCTTAAGGATTTCACAAAATAGCAGCTGCAAGATATCCAGAGAGTCTTAGAAATCCACTGGAGAACAAAATCTGTATTCGGAGACCATAATGATAAGTTTTCTTTTAATTCACAATTAATATAAACCAAACAAAAACTTCGTGATAAAGGAAAGGGATTATGGCATGGTTGATTTTAAAGGAGTTAACCTTAAAGAAGCTAACCTTAAAAGAGCTAACCTTGTGGGAGCTGACCTCATAAAAGCTAACCTTACATGGGCTAACCTTACATTGGCTAACCTTAAGTGGGCTAATCTTGAAGGAGCTAACCTTAGAAAAGCTAACCTTAAATGGACTAATCTCAGAGAAGCTAACCTTAAATGGGCTAACCTTACGGGGGCTAGCCTTATAGAAGCTAACCTTGAAGGAGCTGACCTTATAAAGACTAATCTTGAAGGGGCTGACCTTCATGGGGTTGACCTCACAGGAGCTAACCTTAAAGAAGCTGACCTTATAGAGGCTTATAATTTAACCTTTGAACAGCTTTCTAAAGTAAAAACACTTCATGACGCAAAATTAGACGAAGAGCTTCTCGATTCACTTAGAAAAGAACATGCTCATCTTTTTAAAAGGTGAATGTCCTCACCATTTTTTTGCCTATTTTCATCTATTTTAAAGTTACTATCTCGTTTACTGTTGACTTGGTTTTCAATTTCAGTATGAATTTGTGTATATTCGATTTGTAAGCGGTTATACTCGTTAAGCATTATTTCAAGCTCTAACTTCATTAATTTAGCTTTTGCTTTCTATTAAGATTTTGTCTTCTACTATATTTTTCAAATTTTTAATACCACTTACGTACTTTTTTCATTTCATCTTTTGCCAAAAGTTTATCTTTATTTGCTTCTTTCAACATATTTATTTTTAATATTTTTTATATTATTTCTTCTTTACTATCTCCTCTAATTTTCAAGGTTCGTTTTAAACCTATCCATTTCTTCTGATATCTTTGTGTCTTCTGTCATCTTAGACTCTGAAATTTTTGTATTCGAAAACCCTTTCATATTAGTATTTATTATAAATAATGATATTTAATAAGATAAACAATTAAGGATAAAGGTTAACCAATATCTTTGAGATCATCGAAAATATAAAGGTCATTTTGAATCAACAATAAAAATAATCCTTTTTACATCCAATTTTTCCTCGAAACGAGGAAAAATTGTGTAGCTATTCACAAGGCTACCCAAAGAATTACAAGAATAATTATATTCTGTGTGTTATAACATTATGGGGGAATTATGGAAATCGAATCAAAGTTTCTGGTATTGGATGAAGCAGATGTTCAAGACCTTGAAAAACTATCTCAACTGAAAGATTATGCCGTTTCTAAAGCTGCAGTACAGATGATAGAAGATACATTCCTGGACACAAAAAAAATGTCTTTAATGGCTGAGGGTTATTATCTGCGACTACGGAAAGAGATCGGACAAGAAGGACAGTGGTTGACAATCAAGAGCTTGGGTGGCTTTGAAGCTGGGGTGCACAGAAGAGAAGAATATATTAATTTTCTACCTGAAGATGTTTCTGTTTTTGAATGTCCAGATATCAGGATAAAAGAACGGATTTTCGAACTTAGTTCAGGCTTTGACTTGATTCCACTCCTAAAACTTAAACAAAAAAGGATTTTGCACCAACTGAAACTGGGAGAAAGACAAATAGCCGAATTTTCTTTGGATCATGTGAGCCTTAAAAACGAAAAAAGGGAAAAGCTTTACAACGAACTTGAAGTTGAATTGGAGACGGAAGGGACACCTCAAGATTTACAGGCTATTGTGGAATACCTAATGGAAAATTACAACCTTGCAGAAAATCCCCTTTCCAAATTCGAAAGAGCTCTTCTCTTCAAAGATAATTTACCGGAAAAAACCATTTTAAGCTTCAAGGAAAGAGCTTTTTGTATGCAGCTTTCAGACCAAGAAAATGTATATGGAAAGCGAGCTAGAATTCTCCTTTCACTCGATAAGGATTCAAATACAGCGAAATTGAGCCTCTTTCTAAAAATCCCTGAGCTAGAGATCAAAAATCTATACTCCAGGTTTGAAAAAGAAAGGCTTTTAATCTTCCCGTTTAGCTCTAAAAAGAATGGATCAAGGGAATTCCATTTCCAAGCTGGACGCTGCTCACTTGGCAAAAGCCAAGAAGACATCAGTTTCAAGGAGTGGACCCTTGAAACCCTCTTTGAGCTCTATGGAGTAAACAAAGCCAAGGCAGAAAATACTAGAACCAACGCATTCATACTTTTTGACGGACTTTTCCCCTACCACAGATTAGGACAGGAAGAGAGAGAAATACTAGGCTTTGCAGCTCTTTTGCATGACATAGGAATTTCAGTTTCACTGGAAGAAAAAGCCAAGGTTGGTAGAGAAATTCTCTTGACCCATCCTCTTAAAGGATTAAAGCCCTACGAACTCAGGATGCTCTCTCTCATCATGGAACTCCAGTCTCCAGAAATCGACGTAAAGAACCTATCATCAGCTTTCGAAAAATCAAGCATCATGTTGCCTCCAGAAATCAAGAACAAAGCATTGATTCTCGCTTCTCTTGTTCGGATTGTGTATTCACTTGATAAAAGGGACTGGAAGTTCTTGCCAGGCCTAATCAAGCAAGTCGAGGAAGCAGTTGAAGTAAAAATTTTTGGGCAGGATGCGCAAAAAGCTATAAAAAAGGTAGTAAAAGAAAGTGAATTATGGGAATATCTTTTTGGCACAAGACTCCTCTTCACACATGGAAAAGAAGCTGATGAAATCGAATTTATTGAAAAAAGGCCAGAAGAAATTGGTGAAATAACTAAAAAAACGGATGAAAATAAAAAAGAGAAAGGAGATCTGAAATTTGCAGTTAAACCCGAGCACTCTATGGCTATGGTAGCTCATAAGGTTTTTTCCCAGCAGTTTGCCAGAATGCTTGCCCATGAGAAAGGAACTCGGAAGGGAGAAGATATAGAAGAACTTCATGATATGAGGGTTGCGATCCGAAGGATGAGGGCTGCTGCAAAGGTCTTTGAAGCATACATGGATTCAAAAAAACTTGGACCTCACCTGAAAGGACTCAGAAGTACTCTTGGAGCACTACGAGATATCAGGGATCTAGATGTTTTTCGGGAAAAAGCTGAAGATTATCTAAAAAAACTTCCCCCTGAAAACAAAAATGACCTTGAACCCCTATTCTCTGTTATTGCCGGAGAAAGGAAAAAAGCTCTGAAAAATATGCTTCTCTACCTGGATAGTGAAAAATACGCTAATTTCAAAAAGGAATTCTCAAATTTTCTTTCTGTTTCCGAATACTGGGCTCTGCCAACTACAACCAAAAAAGACGACGCACTGCCACATAGAATAAGGGATGTACTTCCTTCGATCTTGTATTCCAAGTTTGCAGACATCAGCGCCTATTCAGAATGGATAGAAGGGCCGTACGTCTCTGTAAAAAGATTGCACAGGATGAGGATTGCAGCCAAAGGACTGCGCTATACGCTTGAGTTCTTTGGAGACACGTTAGAAAAAGAAGCAGAAACAATGATCACGGAATTTAAAATTCTTCAGGATCATCTTGGAGATATACAAGACGATGTTGTTGCAATTGACTTGCTTGGGTCTTATCTACAGACAGGAGATTGGGGACTTTCAGAAAATAGGCAGTATTCTGGAGAAGAGGAAAGTCCAGACTTTCTAAAAGGAGTGGAAGCCTACAAAGCATATAGAGAAAAAGAACTACAAACACTACTTGATACCTTCCTGGAAGCCTGGGTAAAAATCCAAAGCGAGGAGTTCAGACAGAGAATTGAAAGCGCAATCAAAAACCTGTATAAAGAGCCAATACTTTTATAAAGAAAAACAGGGACCATTTATGGTTCTCGCACTAAAAACAAGCACTTAATAAAATGAAGAAAAGGCGGTTATTGGAACTTACAATAGTTTTGTACCAATTGTAACTATTCAGGTAGCTTGTGAGGAAATAATTTTTATTGCTGATTACTGACAAACATATCAGTAACATTAAGATAATTACTCTTGAAGTGTTTGCATGGACGAAGAGAAGAAACAACAACAAAGAAAAATAAATTGGAAATTTGTGAGGAAGAATGCTGATGAGAGAATTCTCCAGTATTAATGTTGAAGAATTAAATTGCTAGCACATTGGTAACGACGACTAAAATGGGAAGTTATATCTCTCACAAATTTCTTTTACTTTTCTATGTACACAGATGAATGGAAAAAAATCAAAACAAAGGTACCTGGAACCCTTTGGGGAAAAGTAGAAGGTTTGGGTTTTGATAGTCCTAATACAGCAGTAATTACCGCCTTAGAAAACCTAATATCTGATCCTGAATTAAAAAATTCTGTGAAAGAACAGAAAATTAAGATACAAGAATTGGGAAATCGGCTTGAGGAGGAACGAAAGCGTACTCAAGAATTACAAAGAGAACTTGAAATAAGAATGGAAGAGACGCAGAATCAAATCAAAGACTTGAAAAAAGATATTGAGAAAGCTGAGAGGAGGGAAATATACCTTGAAGAAATTCACAATAATTACATGCTGCAGGTGCAAACTTTGATTAAGCAAAAACAGATTGTAGCGCCTGGAGAAAAAAAACCATGGTGGAGATTTTGGTAATATCCGGAAAGCCTATTTTTTAAATAGGTATTTTGAAGCGCGGACTACAACTCAACTGAAGACCAAGTAGCTTCTTGGCTCATTCCTTCCTCTTTTGAGAACGATCAACGAGAAATTATTTTTTGATGTTAATTGCAACATCAATGTCTCTGTCATGTTTTGTCTTGCAATCAAAGCATTTCCATTCTCTATCTTTTAGCATTAGCCCAGAGTTATGGCATCCACAAATACGATAACTCTTAGATGATGATTCAAATTTACCTGTCTCCAAAGAGTTTTTCAAGTACTTAGGATTTTCAACTTTTACTCCAGTTAACATAACAGCAAAATCTTTTATCTCGCAGTCTACACAATAGTCGTAGATCCAAAAACCATTTGTTTAACTGGAAATTCTTTTCCATCTTCCACTAAAATGTTGATATAGTACTTTCCTGTGAAAGACTCCGAAATCATAGAGGTTTTTAATCTCCCTTTAAATATTTTGTGAAAAACTATTTTGATTTTTCCAATTCTAAGAAGCTTAACAGTATTGTTTTCAAAATCCACATTGTAGTATTGTAGTATCGGAAATGACTGAATTGGACTCTTCTTTGATTTAAATCTGGGGAAACTATTCTTCTATCTAAAAAGTCGAGTGGAAGCAGATTCTACTTATTTAGTCATATCCTGGAGTGATTGAGAATTGACCTCTCCTAACCACTAATTTTGCTTTTTTAGATTCAGAATTGGTCTATTTAAATCAAATCTAGAAACTGATTTTTTCATATGCTTTTACTTTCTGATAAAGAGCCAGATTATAAACAAACCTACAATTATAAAGATGTTGATTAAGTTGCTTAGATTGCTCAATTCTTGGATATAGCCTAAAATTAAATTTTTTCAGACAAAAACCATATCTATTTACCCGTTAGTAGCAAACCAAAAGTCAGCACTCTTGTAATCATTCGAGAACTGAAATAAGAGACAACAATTAGGCTATAGAAAACTCAAAAAGAGTATTTGAAAAAATATTATTCGAAAAAATATACAATATGGAGTGGTATATATATTTCGTATTTTCTATCGGCAACTTCAGAAAAGAGATCGTAGCCGAAAATCGCAGATGTAACAAGAGTTAAAGTCGACTCTGACATCCACTGGGCTGAAGACCCAATGATTTTATGCTTTGTCCTATAAAAAATTGTGTGATTTATAAACGTATTTGTCTTTTAACAATAAAGATTTAATAGTTAAAGAAATAAATATGTTTAGAAAATGAATTTCGACTATTTATGTGCATTTGGCTGTTTTTGGCTGTTTACCAGTGCACTAGCTAGTTGGGAGTAAATTGAAAAATCAATAGTCTTATAAAATAGTATAGAAACAACAAAATGTTTGGAGTGGATTCAAATATGGAGAAACAAAAATTTGATAGGATGAAAAAAATACTTGGCATTCTTGTGTTAGTCTTTCTGGTAGTGCCATTGGCGACTGTCTCAGCGAGTCCGTATTACGGGGGAGAATCCCATCATACTGAGAATTTGGGACTCCCACACATAATTGACAATGATGACTATGCCTGCACGCCTTATGGATGTTTCTGGGACGCGGCTTACACATACAGCCTCTTTTCAGGACTCACATATGCGTGATTAGGATCTAACACAACTGGAAGAACTTAAGCTGTTGAACCAAAAAATCAATAGCATCAAACCTTCAACCATTGAAAGTACACTTCTGGCACAACAGCCACTGCACTTGATGTTAAAATCAAGTGCATAAGTTCCATATTGACAACTTCGTAGAAAACCGATATTTTTCGATCATGCTCACTAATACAGTTCACAGAGAACAATAAACGGTAGAAAAGACATATAGAGGCATTTTCACCTCACATAAAGTATACTAAGGCGTAGCTTACAGCGGATTGAAAATGAGTAATGGTGCTAAAACTGTCAACAGTCCTCAAAATACCCTTTTTGGTTTCAATGAAGCCGAGCTTACCGCTTTATTAGGTTCCCTAGATATTGCTTTTCATCTGTTCGGCGTGGACAATAGTAAAGTTAGTGATAGCCTCACAAAAAGCGTCACCTTTATCAATATATCCTTAAATATAGACATATCCTGTACTAGCATGAGCACTGGTTAGACACAAACTACACATCCTTAGATATGTTTCCAATCCGGCTTTGTCCAGTGACCCAAATCAAAAGAGCCCTAAGTGTCTTTTAACTGCTGCCAGTAACACTAGATTCCGATCAATGGATCCTAATCCTCGCCGGAAAGACGTCGCTGGTTGACTGAATTAACGTCTGCTCAACCACCATGCATTTAACTTGGCTGACATAACTTTCTTTGCGACGTATTGTTCCAAAACCGATGGTTCTACCTCTATCAGTTGCAATATCAGTGTACCATCTTTTGTAGCCCCTTCGAGAAGAAGAATCAGACAGCGCGTTCCAACACTATCGATGCCTACAATCTACAAAGCTCCACTTGAGATCTTGAAATTTGACGCTAGCTAACGCTTTTCATCTGGAGAGCTATCCAGATATTTTTTAAATAACTTTTCAACATTCTGTTCTGCAATTCGTGCTTCTCGTTCCTTGGGCACTGTCTAACTTAAACGCACTAGAAGTAAAGGATCGTTGCGGATCCTCCATATTTCACCCACACACTTTGTGATCTTTTCCTCTGTGCGCTCTTGCGCACTATTTAGTGCTTTTTAACCACTTTGTGGACGCTTTCTCCGTCTTTCCGAGAAGCTCTATCAAAAACCACAGAGACTTCATCCACCTACATCTTATAATATCATACGTCTAAGAAGGAAACCGAGGCAAAATTTACTATGAATTTCCGCTAACATCTGTTAACAACCATAGCCAATTCCCTGTTTACCTCGTTGCCAACCCCCTTTTCCTCTCTCTTAAGCACTGAGCTAATGGATAGGTGTTTAATGTCCCAGTCTCAGGGACCACAGGATAGGTCTCATCGAAATCGTGAATATCGAAAACAAGCTTGTGCTCTAGCATGGCAAAATTGTCGAAGTTTAACTGTGTGACCACATAGCTATGCGTACAAACCTATAACCTGTGTTGTAACCTGCCGGCGGCCATCACTGCAACCGCAACCCACATGAAGCAAAGAGTGATTTCAGCATACGGCCGTATTTGATGGGCAAAAAGTATTTCAGAAGGCCTTTGTCATGTTCCTGAAGCAGGCTTATTGCATTTAATCTATAACGCATAGTGTCAGTTTCCCAGGGCTGCCAAGGGAAACTTACTTTCCCAGAACCCTGCAACTTTCCCGAAATTTGGAGGTAATAGCCATCCTTTCACTACCAAACACTCGCAATACCGCATAAATTATTTAACTACCTCGTGTCGAATTTATATGAAGAAGCACAAAATCCATGAGTCTTTAGCTCAGGTTATTAGTTATACATCGTGGAGTAACTTCATAACTAATATAGAATATAAGGCTCAATGGTTCGGTGAAACTGTATTAAATATAGGACGGTTTGAACCATCTCGTAAAATATGCAACATTTGCAGTTTTTACAAAAAAATTTAAAGTTGAAACTTAGAGAATGGTGCTGTTCAATATGTGGAACAAACCATGATAGGGATGTAAATGCCACAATTGATATTAAGAAATTTGCATTACAAAGTCAGAATCTAGTAGCAATTTAATTCACCTATTGAACGTAGGGTAGAGCTCCTGGACTCATGAACAATAGTTCAGAGTACGAAACGAGAAGCTATTCGGTCATTAGCTGAGTGGTAGTTCACATGATAATTGAGGTTCTTGATGACTGAAACTTTATCAAATATACCAAATCAACATCAAAACATGTCTCAACCAAATATAGAAATAGAAAACCTTAATTTATGGTACGGGAAAAAACAGGCTCTTAAGAATATCTCCATGCGGATTGCAAAAAACGGAGTAACAGCT
>Ga0187867_10001772_pt1 | contig 18432 bp, 10 predicted proteins | sample June2016WEW_13_1_FD_132976 | JGI IMG/M metagenome (GOLD analysis project Ga0187867, IMG submission 132976) | Peatland microbial communities from SPRUCE experiment site at the Marcell Experimental Forest, Minnesota, USA - June2016WEW_13_10 | ecosystem: Environmental > Terrestrial > Soil >...
TGGCTTCACCGCCTCACCCCTCAGTCCCCTCTCCACGAGTGGAGAGGGGAAGACGCGCCGCCTGCGTTTCTGTTTGCGCGCGGTAGAGAGGAGGCGAATGAGAATAGAACCCGTCACCCAACGAGCGCGAGAATTACGACGAAAGCAGATTGATGCCGAAGAGGTTTTATGGCAGCGTGTCAGAAATTCGCGCGCAGGCTGGAAAATAGTCCGTCAAAAACCGATTATGATTGACTATTTCGGAAATAAACGGGCTTTTGTGGCTGATTTTTATTGCAGTGAAGGGCGTCTTGTCATTGAGATCGACGGCAGCGTACATGCCGTGAAGCTGGATTATGATTCTTTAAGAACATTCCTGATGAACCAAAAGGGCTTGCGGTTGATCAGGTTTACTAATAGGGAGGTCAAGGATTCGATTGATGAGGTGGTGCGCCGGATTCGGGATACGCTGGCTTCACCGCCTCACCCCTCAGTCCCCTCTCCACGAGTGGAGAGGGGAAGACGCGCCGCCTGCGTTTCTGTTTGCGCGCGGCAGAGGTGAGGCGAGAAGGGGAGGAGTGACTTAATGAAAAAATAATGATCCTTGATGGAAGAAAAAAACATTTGCGCATTAAATTTGTTACCAATATTTTACTATGGCAGAGCTTTGTTACCTGAGTGGCTTATAAATCTTTTTCCGGCTTCACCTATGATTCTGACTCTAAAAATGCGGGTACAAAAGGCGCGACAGAAGTGAGGCGAGAGGGGAGGCTTAATGAAAAGATAATGATTATCGATGGAAGAGAAAATATTTGCGCATTACATTTGTTGACAGTGTCTTTCTTTTTTCTTTAAACTCAATTCTTAATCCCACACACCCACGGAAAGGGGATTGTATGCGCAGCTTAAAGCAATATCTATGCGTGCCCGTTTTCTTCGTTTCGTTAGTGTCTATGGTATTCAGTGCAAAAGCAGCGACTTATTATGTAAACCTTACTCATCCTTCGGGACATTATACCGGTAAGGATACTGCGGATCCATGGAATAATATTGATAGTGTAAACACACATGTTTTCAACGCTGGCGATAGTATTCTCTGGGCCCGGGGCACTATGGATACGGCAAGGCCGAGCGATTCCTTTATGCCCGCTTATGAAAACGCACATAAATCTTATAAAAAAATCTACGGTTTTGTTTGTCCTCAAGGTAACGGTTCTCCTGGTAAGCCAATTGTGATGAGCGCATATGGCTTAAGTTCATTACCTCGACCCATTATCAGCGCCAAGGGTCACGATAGAACTGCCGCCATCTTACTTTATGACCAGAATTATTGGACTATTCAAAATATTGAAGTTCGGAATTGTTCCAGAAGGTATGATTGGCATGATAGTGGTTATTCGCAATCAAAGATTTTTGATGTACCTAATGCTGCTACGCGAGATTCATTTGTGAATTTTCGATGGGGAATATTCGTCTATGACGATGATGGCAACGTACACAATAACATTACCATAAGTCATATTACCGCAGATTCTGTTTTTGGTAGTGACCGTGCTGGTTTTGGTCTTTATGGGCTTTCTCCATGGTGGGCTCAGCAATGGGTTAATATGGGTAGTAACGGGGGTGGTAACTTTGCAATGGATTACCTTGTTGGTGCTTGGGCGGTTGCAGGAATCATGATAAAGACCGATGGACCCGCTTGGAACTATGATGGCGGTGGTAACCCTCCTACGGGATTTGTTACAGATGGACCAACATCGGTGAATAGCGTATTGATAGACAGCAACAATGTTCACGACATATTTGGAGAAGGAATCATCGTTGGGAACGATTCCCTGGGTTCCAATGGCCCTTTTGATTTAAATGTAAGCATTATCGGCGATACCGTTTTGCGTACGGCGGAAATCGCGGTGCATTTAACTGGCATGACTGACAGCGCAATAATTTCGGGAAACATTATAGATTCGGCAGGTTTTGGCGTGAATCAGGCCAATCTTTTATCAGGTTCCCGTGCAATAAGCGGCTATGCTGGAATAGAAATCGATTTTCAAAAGAACTCAATAATTCAGTATAATTCGATAAGCAACACACAACAGGCAGTTCATCCATGTTGGGATGGAGAAGCGATCGATTTTGACCAGAACAATCCTAACCCACCACCTTCAGACCCACCAGGTACAGAGATCCCGGCACTCTTCTCACCAGGCCATGTTTATGTTCAGTACAATTATTCCTGCAATAATCAGAACGCTTTTTTTACCACTGGTTTAGGAGGTCCAGAATTAACAGATACCGGCGCGGATACGACAACGGCAATCGTGCGTTATAATATCAGCCAAAATGATGGTATTGGAGGCACTATGATGTCTCCTCAAAGTATTTTTCAACTTGCCGGAGATGATTCGATTAATTTTGTATGGGCTCTCAGCCCACTGGCCCACCCTATTTGTTACTATAGAGGCGGCAACCAGATTTATAACAATGTTTTTTATAATGTCGACGGTATTCGACTATGGGTTTATCCTGACACCGTACATCAGAAAACGAGTTATTTTGATAACAACATTTTCATTTCTCCTTATAATGACAATTCGCATGATTTTTTCATGTGGGATTCTTTATCTATCTGTCCCGCTGTTTTCAGCCACAACTGTTATTGGGACCTTCTCCAAAATCCACAGTTTTATCAAACCACTACTGACCCCGCTCCCATCTATGCCAACCCCAACATCAAAAATCCCGGGAATGCGGTTGGCGGGTTCTTAATGAATGGAGGGGATTCCAATGAAATCGCTTCCGCCAAAGCGTGCTACCTACTGAACGCCCCCACGCCGTGCCTTGAATCGGGTATCAAAGTAACCGGCAGCATTCAAGATTTCTGGGGTACACCTGTCAGTACATTTCCTTATCCCGATGTCGGCGCCTATGAGACGCCAACGGTGGAAATGCAGGTGATTCCTTTAGACACTGGATGGAACATGAATTCATTTAATGTCGTCCCACCTCACGACACTACTACGGCGGTGTTCGGAACCGATCCGACCGGCTTCTTGTTAGCGAAAGATAATGCCGGCGACCTGTACTGCCCGTACTGGGGCCAGGATAACCTTCATTATGTTCAGGTAGGCCAGGGGTATAAAATTTACATTAGTCCAATACCCGATACTTTGAGAGTGCAGGGTTTACCGGTGAATTATGCCCAAACGCCGATAGCGCTCTCATCGGGCTGGAACATGATCGCCTACCTGCCCCAGACAGACGACTCTATTACGCATGCACTAGCCAGTATCAAGTCATTGATTAATGTAGTCGAGAACAACTCCGGCAACATCTATGAACCGTCTCAGGGGATCAACAATATCGGTGTTATGCATGTCGGACAGGGATATCAAGTGCTCATGGATTCCGCTCGATCACTTACTTATCCTACGCCGGATAAAGGGGTCGCTAAGGAGGTGGCTCTGAGCGGCAGCCAGCCTATGCTTGACCTGCCGAAACCCCGTCACTATGCGATTCATGCGCCCACAGGGTGTAATGACGTGATACTGCCGAAACAGGTAACCATTGGTGGAAAGTTGGTTCCGGACCTGAGCGAGATCGGCGCTTTTGACGCTTCGGGGAGTCTCGTGGGATCCGGGACGATACTCAAGGGCGTTGCGGCCTTTGTGGTCTGGGGCCAGAACCCGATGACAAAGCAAAAAGACGGTCTGGCCGCGGGAGAGCCGGTGACCTTCAAGCTGTGGGATGGGAGTAGCGAGTACCCGCTCGAATTCCAGTCTCAGAATGGAACGGAAGTGGCGTATAAAGCTGGCGCGATATTCCAGGGGCAAATGATTGTTTCGGGCAGCGGCCTGATCAAGGCGTTCGACCTGACGCAGGCGTATCCGAATCCGTTCCGTGGTTCGGTGAAAATATCGTTCGATGTGCCTTCGATAGTCGGCACATCGCAGCAGGCGATAGAGATCAATGTGTACGACCTGAAGGGGAGTCTGGTGAAGCAACTCGCGAGCGGGAAGTACCAGGCCGGTCACTATACGGTGGCGTGGAACTGCACCGAGGGCCGTGCGACCTCGATGGGATCAAGCGTGTATATCGTGCGAATGAAGGCGACCAATTTCGACAAGCGCCTTAAGCTGCTCAGGGTTCAATAATAGTACCATTCAAGTATTGAAGCTCTGCTATGGAATGACCCCGTGGCAGGGCTTTTTTTCGAACGGCCTCCATACCTTTTTCCACGGCAGCCGGTGATCCCGTAACGTATTTTAAAAACCTTTGACATTCGCTCTTGACCCCGAAGATAGTTATCGCGAAGTTTTCGCTTAACTATCGTGCTATAGTTTTAAATAATAATCAATTACCTATTGACTCTTAATGCAAATTCCTAGGGAAGAAATTCAACGAAAGCTGCTCCATCTTATCGCCCTGCTCATGCCGATCGGCATCTTGTACGGGCCAGGATGGTCGTTCCCGCCATTGTTCATGCCGATTGTGCTGTTCCTTCTATTTGCCGTTTCCATGATTGTGGAAATTTTTCGCTTCAGAAATCCTTTCATTCAAAAACTCGTGCTTTCGACGTTCGGCTCCATGATGCGAAAAGAGGAGCTGTGCAGTAAAATCAGCGGATCCACCTGGGTTATCGGTGCGGCATTTTTATGTTGCATTCTGTTCAAGGGTCATCGTTCCATCTCTTTCATCGCGTTGACGCTTTTTATTGTCGGCGATGCCGCGGCCGCGATTGTCGGCATACGTTTCGGTCGAATAAAAATCGGGAAAAAATCGCTTGAAGGCTCGATAGCCTGCTTTATTGTTTGCATTGTTCTATTTTATTGGGCGTTTCCAGCGATTCCGGGAATTTTGGATGCATGGGGGGGGAGGGCCACGCTGATTTCAACCGTTGCGGTTTCTACGGTAATTACGGTTTTTGAACTTATTCCGTTGCGATTCTCACCAAGCCTCACGATTAACGATAACATAGCCGTTCCGGTGATTGCCGGCTACACCATGATGCTGCTTGAAAGACTTCAATTACTCGGTTAAATGCTCAATGCGAGGAGAGAGGCTTAAAACCATGCGAGCAAACAATAAAACTTGCAATAGTTTACATAATATGTATTATGCGACATATTAATATAATTATTCTCATTCACAAATATTACGACTTTTATAATGCGACTGATGTTTGCATGCGCACCAATCCGCGCTTACTGGCCCGTGCAAATGCTATGATCCGTTTCACATCCTCGTTGTCGGGGAACCTGTTCGTAAGCTCCAATAAAGCCGAATCCAGCTGCAGACCGCTTCGGAAAAGCACTCGGAACGCTCGCCGGATTTCCTGCGTTCGTTCAGGCGTGAAATTGCACCGTTCGAGCTTCACCCGGTTAATATCGATAATGCGGACCGGGCCAAAGGCAGTGAGGGCGTAAGGTATGACATCCTGAGTGATAAATGAAAAAGCGCCGATCATGCAGTAGTCGCCGATCTGCGTGAACTGGTGAATAGCGCAAACGCCGCCGATTGTCACATTGCTGCCGACACGGACATGCCCTGCCATGGCGAGGTTGTTGGAGCTGATGAAGTGGTCGCCGATCACACAATCGTGCCCAACGTGAGAATAGGCAAGAAGCAGGCAGTCATTGCCGATCACGGTTTCGCCGGTTGCTGCCGTGCCCCGGTTAAGCGTGCAGAATTCGCGGATCGTCGTACGGTCGCCGATGCGAAGGAGGGATTTCTCTCCAGCAAATTTTATATCCTGCGGAATCTGCCCGATGTTGGCGCCACTGAAAATTCGGCACTCACGGCCAATACGGGTATATTCCGCGATAACGACGTGCGGCCCGATCACACTGCGGTCCCCGATTTCGACATCCCCCTCGATAACCGTATACGGACCGATTGAAACGCCATCACCGATGCGGGCTCGGCTATCGATGATAGCGGTCGGGTGAATTTCGACAGCCATGAGGCCTCCCCTATCTTTATGATTTTTTATTCGCCAGCATGGCCATGAGTTCAGCTTCGCAGACAATCTTATTTTCTACAAAACATTCGCCGCGGAAGCGAATGATATCTCGCCGGTTCTGCAGAATAGTCACCTGGATCCTCAATATATCGCCCGGCCGCACCATACCGCGAAAACGAACTTTATCGATTCCCATGAAGAGAATCGTCTGCTCCTGGCTGGGTGATTTGGACCGGAGTTTGCGCGCGTACAGCTCCATGATGCCGCCCGCCTGCGCCATTGCTTCTATCTGCAGCACTCCCGGCATGATAGGATTCGCCGGGAAATGTCCCTGGAAAAACGGCTCGTTAAATGAAACATTCTTCAGCGCAACGATACTTTTTCCGGGATCGATGGTCACCACCTTGTCGATCATGAGAAACGGGTAGCGATGCGGCAGCAAGGTGGTGATCTCCTGCCAGTTGATCTCCGAACCTTCCATCTTTTTCCGGCGGTCGTTAACATAGGCTCGAATCATCTTCGCCAGTGCGATGTTGGCCGCATGACCGGTTCGTGCCGCCTGCAAGTGCCCCAGGAGCGGTTTGCCGAGAAGATAGAGGTCGCCCATCAGGTCGACCACCTTGTGGCGGCACAGCTCGTTAACATATCTGAGTTCCGCATTATTTAAGAAACCGTTGGTGCCGCGCATCAGCGGCCCCTGCTCATGAAACAGGGAACGGAGCCCCTCCATCTGTTCGTCGGTCAGGTCGACATCCTGCACCACCACTGCGCTTTGGAGCGTTCCGCCCTTGATGAGCCCCTGCTCACGGAGCGCCTCCACTTCGGAGAGGAAACAAAAGGTGCGGGCGGGCGCGAACTCCTTGGCATAATCATCGATCCTGAACAGGGTCGTATGCTGGGCACCGAGCGCAGGATGCTTATAGTCAATCATGACTGTCACGCAGAATGACTGGGAGGGCAGAATGCCGATGGCAACATCTCCCTTAGTGTATACGATAGGATCGTCGATGATAATGTATTCGCGTACAGCTCGCTGCTCGATAATTCCGGCCGCCTGGATCAACTCGACATATGGCTTGGCGCTTCCGTCCATGAGCGGAAGCTCGGGGGCATGCACTTCGATGCGGCAGTTATCAATTTGCATTCCGCAGAGTGCGGACATGCAATGTTCCGTGGTATGGACCGTGACGTCTCTCTTGCCGACCGCCGTTCCGCGGCGAAGATCAACGACATTATCGATATCCGCTTCGATTTCAGGGCAATCCGCGATATCGGTCCGGATAAACTTGATCCCGTAATTTTCCTCCGCCGGATAGAGTGTTACGGTCGAAGAAACGCCCGTTTGGAGACCTACTCCCGAAAGCGAGATACTCCGGCCGATCGTATGTTGCATTCCCATATTCCCGAATTTTCCTTTCTATTTCTATATATAAATAATGATGCGCTTTTTGATATACAAAATTCATTCCAATCCAAGAGCATAAAAAATACAAAATTTTGCAGGGTCCCAGGGCTGGAAACTGTAGGGTGGTGTGAGAGTGATTATAACGTTTGCGCTAACGTGTTCGGAGGAGTTGCCCGGATAGAGGTAAAATGGGAACGCTCATATCTTTTATTTTACAAGTTTACAATCCTTAAAATTTCCTTTTAATTCCTCTAATTCTCGCCGCAGGCGTTTTATCTCTTTTAAAAGATCGGGTAATTGCGCCTGGCAGGCCTCGATCCTTCGCATGGCAATCAGGTCGCGGGCGGGATACCCGGTAATTTTTGCGCCCGGATTCACGCTCTTTGAGACGCCGGCTTTGGCGGCGATAAACGCATCGTCACCGATCTCGATATGGCCGGTGCATCCAACCTGGCCGGCAATGATCACCCGGTCTCCGACCGTGGTACTGCCTGCGATGCCAGTCTGTGCCGCGATTGCGGTATCGTAGCCGATGATGACATTGTGGGCGATGTGGATCAGATTGTCAAGTTTTGACCCTCGGCGTATGATAGTCGAATCAAAGCTCCCCCGATCGATGGTGGTACCAGCGCCAATTTCGACGTCATCCTCGACGACTACCGTGCCGAAACAGGGGATGCGGAGGTAACGGTTATTCTCTCGGGCGTTGCCGAAGCCTTCGCTTCCGATGACAGCGCCGGATTGGATGATGACGCGATTGCCGATCACGGAGTGACGCCGGATAATTGCGCCGGAATCGATGCGACACCTTTCGCCGATCGTCGTCCCTGATTCAATCACGCAGGCTGCACCGATCATGCACTCTGCGCCAATCGTGACATCGGCGCCCACCACCGTGAGCGGACCGATGACAGTCGAAGCGGCCACCCGTGCCGACGGGTCGATAATTGCCGAAATGTCGATACCGGCTCCCCATGGGGAACTGGTATCCTCGAAAAGCTGCGCCACCTTGGCATAGGCGACATAGGGGTCGTCAGTTTCCAGCGCAATCTTGCCGGGAATGGACTCCCCTTTCCGAACGATCACCGCCGCGCAACGGCTTGCTTCGGCTGTTGCGCGATACTCCTTCCGAGAAACGAAGGTAATGTGCCGTTCGTCCGCGTTCTGCGGGGATACGATTGCGAAGATTTCGCGATTTTCGGCCCCTAGAGGCAGTGAGACGTCGATCCGCGCGGCAATCGCAGAAAGCTTCACTACTATTTCTCCTTGTTCAGCAGAAGCAGGACGCGTTCGGTTAAATCGTACTTGGGCATAGCATACACCACGCCGCTGGCTCGAGCGTCAAAGATGAAATCATAGTTCTCATCCTTGGCTATCTTTTGAATAATCAAGTTAATCTTGTCAATGATGGGCTTCATCAGTTCCTCCTCTTTGGTATAAATTTCGCCCTTCTGGCCGAATTTATCCTGGAGAAATTGTTGGTACTGGATATACTTTTGCTGGAGCGAATCTTCGAGCTCTTTCTTGCGCTCGGCAGAAAGAAGCAGGCTCTGCTTGTCGATCTGGTCCTTGAGAGCCGTCACCTCGTTCTTGCGTTGCGACCCTTCCTGTTCCCACTTGGCCTGTTCTTTATTGAACTTGTCCTGAGCCTCCTTGGTACCCGCATATTTGCTGAGTATGATTTCCGAATTGACATAGCCCATTTTAAGCTGCGCCGAAGCCGACATCGCCGCAATACCTACGGCCATTGCCGTAATAATACTACTTTTACGCATAAACCCTCCCTTTGGTTGCGGGCGCACTCCGTGCACCCCTGCGAAAAATTGAAATATAAATTTATCATGACAATCAGGGTCATCGGAGTACCGCTCTAATCGCGTTCCTTTATTTTCAGAACGTCGCTTGACATTGCTTTGTTCACTTTTAAAATCCCTTATTCATGAGAAAATGCAGTTGCATCCCGCCCGGTTTGCTGCCGAAAACATCTTTCGGGTTGGCATCAAGCGGGAAGCCGAAATCGAAGCCCAAGATGCCCATCATGGGAATATTGACCCGCACTCCGAAGCCGACTCCTTCGTACAAATCGCCCAAATCAATCTGGGAGAGGCTTGCCCAGGTATTACCGACATCTGTGAACAGGCCGAAGTAGAGCGTCTGGGGAAGAATCGTATACCGAAGTTCGAGCGTCGAAGCGAACATCGATAACCCATTTTGCGGAGCGTTGTAAAAGCCGCCGATTGAATATTCGCTGTAGCCCCGGAGATAGGCGTCCCCGTACACGCCGCCGATTTTAAAGAGATCGTTCCTTGTAATCGTAACCGGGCCATCGTTGATCGTATGGATGACACCTGCCTTGCTGGTCGACCCGAGCACGAGCCGGTCCAGAAGCGGGAAATAATGATCATATTCCACGGTCCCTTTAAAATAATCGAATTCGCCCCCGAGCCCGGCGATTTGCGGCATGATGATAAGCTTTGAACCGCTGTTAGGAAATTGCGGCATATCAAGGTCATACCGCATGAGGGTCGCCGTAAAACGGCTCAGGATACCATCACGCAGAACTTTAACCAGCGGCGAAGAGGTGGTATCGGCGTAGTAGGTCGACATTTCATAGCTCAATCGGTACGTACCGTCAATCGACCAGTGGTTGTCGGGCCACGCAAGCCTGGAACGGCCAACGCCGACTTGAAACCCCTTGCTTTGCATGGTATCGGGGGTCGTGGTACCCAGAATCGGCACGCTCCAGTTGTAAAATACCTCGCCCGACAGCGATGTCGGCGATTCGAATGCCCACGGCTCCGTAAAGCCGAGATCGATACCGCGGCTGTTGGTCCCGTACTGGACGTTTACCTTCAGGTCTTCGCCCTCTCCCCGGAAGTTCGGAATACCAAGCGAAACGGTTCCCACGAAACCGTCAACCTGGCTGTAGGCAGCGCCTACCTGGAAGGTTCCGATATTTTCCTTTTCCGTGATGTCGAAAACGACATCAATGGTACCGTCGTTGTTCGGGGTGATATCAGGTTTGACGTCAGTAAAAAAGTTCAGGGCCATCAACCGCTGGCGGCTCGACATCAGGAGCGATTGGCGGTATCGCTGACCGGGCAAAAGGTCGATTTCCCGACGAATGACCTTTTCCCGCGTTTTATAGTTTCCTGTTATGTTAACTTTCCGGACAATTGCCGGCTTCCCTTCATAAATACTGAACGCTACATCGACGGTATCTCCCCGGTAACGTTTGCGGTCATCAACCTGCACCCACAGGTAGCCCGCTTCACGATAGGCGTTTTCTATAAAGTACTTCGACATTTCATACTGGCTTTTCTTGAACGGCTGGCCTTCCTTGAGGACAATCTTATCAATCAAGGAATCGGTTGGGATTACCGAATTGCCGGAAAAAGAGAAGGCGCCGGTATAGGACTTGCGGCCCTCGGATACGGTAATGGCGATGTAGATGTCCGTTCCGGAGGCGGAGTACCAGATGCTGTCCTTGATAATGGAAGCGTCGAGGTATCCGAGGTCGTTGAGGTACATGACCAGCGTGTCGAGATTCGCGCGATACTCCTCCTCATTGAATTCCCCGCTTCGCCACCACCGTTTCTCCTTGGTTTTGAATTTACTCTTAAGTTTTTTCGAGGGTACCTCGATATTTCCGAGGAACGAAATGCTCTTGATACGAAGCGAATTGCCTTCTTTCACCTTGATCTTCAGAAGAACGTTGCCGGGCGCCTTGCCCGCAGCCTGTTCAATCTGTACATCGGCAAACAGGTATCCCTTTTTCGCGTACTCATCTTTCACATAGCTTTTTGCATGGAAGATGGCATTGTCGGAAACGATCTGCCCGCGTTTCAACCCCAGCTTCTCCTCAAGGTCCTTCTGCTTTATTTTTTTCAGCCCGCTCCATTCTATTCCTTCGCACAGGGGAAACTCCTCAACCTTGAGGAGAAGCGATGCTGAGGTGTCGGTTTCCGCAACGACGAACATATCGATTGATCGGAACAGACCGAGTCCGTAGAGTTTTTTGATGGATTCCTTTACCTCCGCAGGCGACAGCTTTGAGCCCCGTCGAAATCCGATATTGTTGCGAATGACGCTTGGCGCATTGACGGCAAGTCCTTTGATGATAAGGGTATCAAGCACCTTTGCCCGTTTCGGCGATTCGTTCGTCGTGGTCGAGGAAGAAGCGGATGAATCGTTGGCCGAGTCAGAAGCGGAAGCTTTGGGGACAGCGACAGCAGTATCAGAAGCATTCCCCGCAGGCGCATCAATGGCAGTGGCCGACGCTGCGGCTAACCAGAATGAAAAAAGCAGCATCGCTGTCTGACATATTTTCATAGTACAATAATAACCTTTAGTAAATATTTTCCAACAGCAGGAGCAGGCGCTGAAAATAAAGGAAGATTCACGCCTCCGGCGTCGGGCAACCGAACGTGCATGGTAAAATCGTAACTGAGTTCAATCACTGATTGCATCAGGCGGTTTCATCCGGCGCGGGGACTACTTTCGCGAAAGTAATGGCGTTATTCTTGATCTCGACATTGATGGTGTCGCGGTCATGAAATTTGTCGCCCAGGAATTCTTCGGCCAGCCGGTCTTCGAGGAGTCGCTGGATCGCGCGGCGAAGCGGACGGGCACCCAGGATAGGATCAAATCCCTGTTCGACGATGTAATCCTTCACCTCTTGGGAAATCTTCAACGTAATATTACGGTCTATCAGGCGGCTCTGGACATCTCTGAGCTGGATTTCGACGATCTGCGCTATTTCCTTCTTTCCGAGCGCGAAGAAAACCACGGCCTCATCGACCCGGTTCAAGAATTCCGGATTGAAAATTCTCTTGAGCTCGTCCATGACCTTGGATTTCATGGACTCGTAATCGCTTTCACCGGTCGCTTTACCGAAACCGACGGTGCCGGCTTTCTTGACGTCGCGGGTTCCCGCGTTCGAAGTCATGATAATGATGGTATTGCGGAAATTCACATGGCGGCCATAGGAATCCGTGAGAATGCCATCATCGAGAATCTGCAGCAGCAAGTTGAAAACATCCGGATGGGCTTTTTCAATTTCGTCCAGTAAAATAACCGAATACGGCTTCTTGCGGATCTTTTCGGTGAGTTGGCCGCCCTCCTCGTACCCGACGTATCCCGGAGGCGCTCCGACCAGACGGGAAACCGCGAATTTTTCCATATATTCCGACATATCAATACGCACAAGCGCATCTTCGGTATCGAACAGAGCTTGAGAGAGCGTTTTTGCGAGTTCGGTTTTCCCTACCCCGGTTGGTCCGAGGAAAATAAACGAGGCGATGGGCCGACGCGAATTATGCAATCCTGCGCGCGACCGCCGGATGCTCCTCGCGATCAGTTCAAGGGCAGGATCCTGGCCGATAACGCGTTTCCGCAGTTCATCCTCAAGATAAAGAATTTTTTTCGACTCTGCTTCGGCAAGGCGCGACAGCGGGATGCCCGTCATTGTCGCGACGACCTCTATAATGATGGTCTCGTCGACCAAGAGCCGTTCCTCGGCCTTGGATTTGCGCCAGAGCGCTTTTTTTTCGAGAAGCGTGCCCTTCAGCTTCTCCTGTTTGTCGCGCAGTTTCGCCGCCCGTTCGAACTCCTGCTGCTCGACCGCCGTCTCCTTCTCCTTCACCACATCGGCGATCTCCTTCTCGATATCGCGGATTTCGCTGGGAATTTCCATGCTGGAGAGACGCTTGCGGGCGCCCGCTTCGTCGATCACATCGATGGCCTTGTCCGGAAGGAACCGGTCCGAGATATAGCGGTCCGATAGTTTCACCGCCGTCTCAATCGCCTTCTCCGTGTAGGTTACCTTGTGGTGATCTTCGTAGCGGTGACGCAACCCGGCAAGGATCTGGATTGTTTCCGTGACATTCGGCGGATCGACCATGATGGTCTGAAAGCGCCGTGCGAGCGCACCGTCTTTTTCTATATATTTGCGGTACTCGTCGAGCGTCGTTGCACCCACGCACTGAATCTCCCCGCGCGACAGCGCCGGCTTGAAGATGTTCGAGGCATCGAGACTCCCTTCGGATCCGCCCGCACCGACGATGGTGTGCAACTCGTCAATAAAAATGATGATGTTATCGTTTTTCTCCAGCTCGACCATGAGCGCCTTGAGACGTTCCTCGAATTGTCCGCGATACTTGGTGCCGGCGACCATGGATGCCATGTCGAGGTTGATCACCCTCTTGTTCTCCAGAACTTGCGGAATATTTTTTTCAACGATTTTCTGGGAAAGTCCCTCGACAATTGCGGTCTTGCCAATGCCGGGTTCGCCGATCAGGACCGGATTGTTCTTCTTGCGCCGCGAAAGGATCTGCACGACCCGTTCGATCTCCTTTTCACGGCCGATAACCGGGTCAAGCCTGCCCTCGCGCGCAAGCACGGTCAGGTCACGTCCGAAATGGTCCAGGAACGGCGTTTTGCTCTTTTCTTTCGAAGGGCCGCCGGGCGACTCGCCGCCCCGCAGGATCCGGTTGATCTCTTCCTTGACACGCTCATAGTCGAGACCCGCTGCCGCCATGGCGTTTGCCGCCGCCGCTTCGGTGTCTTTCATGAGCGCGAGAAGCAGGTGTTCGGTGCCGATATACTTATGCGACATCGACCGAGCCTCATTCGCAGCTATTTCGAGTACTTTCTTCGCCCTCGGCGTAAAGGCAGCATCTGGCCGATGGTCATCATGCCGCCGCTTGAGGTAATGGTCTTTTCGATGGTCGAGGCAAGATCATCAAGATCGACCCCCATGCTGCGCATCACCGCCACGGCGACGCCGTCACCTTCCTTGATGAGGCCGAGCAGCAGATGCTCCGTTCCGACATAGTCGTTACCCAGGCGGATGGACTCTTCCCGGGCAATCTGCATCACCTTCTTTACCCGATCTGTAAACATTCCGTTCATCATGGATTAACCTTTTCCGAACACCTCTCCCGTTTATTTGTATACTACTACGTTTCTGCAGGGCATTTTCGTATTTTTTGCAGCACGATTTTGCTCACCACTCATTCGTGCATGCACGACGGCGAGGTCGGTTGCACTGAGCATTTTCTCACCCTGCTGGCGGATGAAGCGTGGTCATCATCTGCACCATCCGCGATATTGCGACCATTATGAGCCCATCGGGAACGGCATGATTTCGCCAACCGGTTGTTAGTGCTTGAATAAAACTACTTTATCGTCCTGCTTCCCGGCTATCAGATAAACTCCTGTTGCATGGTAGAAGCTCTGGATCGTAAACCTTTTCCTTCTATATAATTGCATGGTTGTTGCTCTCATCATGGAGCGGATATCAATTACAAAGCGCCTTTCGTATGCGACTTGAAAATTACCGTACACCCGGGATTAGTGGAAAGGCGAAAGCCGTTCCGGCGACCGACCAGGAGTATCTGTAACACCCTTCAGCCTGAAAATGCCAGCCAGGTTAAGGTAAATTTTATGCAACTTATCGAGGACTCCCTATTGCATAATGTATTTTAAACTCCATTTTTAATCCAAAAGAAATCCCAGTGCGATGCACGGGGTAAATTCCATCCGGGTAATCCCGGTCATATTCTTTCGGTAATTATTCTCAGGAGCTTAAAGTTATGGCGAATAACAATAATCGTTTTCTAAATAAGTCGCACATCATCGGCATGGCTGTTCTTTTCATAGTTTTTTCCGGCCTGCTGATAGACGGTTCAAACGTGGTGGGCGAAAACGATAATTTTTATTTGGATATAACCCGGATGGAACATGTCGCCCTGCTGATTCATCAGAGGTATGTCGAGGATATCCAAATTGATACGCTTACTGATTATGCGATAACGGGGATGCTGCGGATTCTCGATCCGCATACGACGTACGAAAATGCTGAACAGTATACCGACCTGATGATACATACCGAGGGCCAGTTCGGCGGACTTGGCATTCAAATTTCCATACGTGATAAGGTGCTGACGGTACAAACGCCCATTGCTGGTACGCCGGCCTCGCGCGCCGGAATTCAATCCGGAGACCAGATAATTCAGATTGACGGCAAATCAACGGCAGGCATTTCGATCGACAAGGCGGTTTCGAAGCTACGTGGAGCGCCCGGCACCAAGGTATCGATTACCATCCGCCGCAAAGGTGAATCCAAGGATATTGCCTATACCATAACACGTGAAATCATCCAGATCAAAGCGGTTCCCTATTACGGTATGCTTGACAGTTCAATCGGTTACATCAACTTGGCCACCTTCTCGGTGGACGCCGGCGATGCAGTGGAAAAGGCAATACGGGAACTGCTTAAGAAAAACATCAAAGGACTTGTATTCGACCTCAGATTCGATCCGGGAGGCCTTCTGCCGCAGGCCAAATCGGTCGCGGAAAAATTCTTGCCCCGTGGCAAGCTGATTGTTTCCACGCACGGCCGGACTCCAGACCAGGACAACGAGCTTAAATCCGAGAGCGACCCGGTGTTGCCGCTCTCCATTCCGATGGCGATACTAGTCAATTATGCGAGTGCCAGCGCGTCGGAAATCGTTACTGGCGCGATTCAGGACTGGGATCGTGGCATTATCGTAGGCGATACTACCTTCGGCAAAGGTTCGGTGCAAAGTGTGCTCCCTATCCCCGAGGATCCGAATCACCATCTCAAGCTCACCACCGCCTTTTACTATACCCCGTCAGGACGATGCATCAACCGCCCTGAAAATGGCGTCCGCGGGAGCCTCGCCGAGGAGAATGACGCTGATCAAGGCGGCGACAGCGAGGAAAGCGATTCGGTCAAGCATGCGAAAACGCCCTCTCCCAAAGACACGATGCGTTACTTGACAAGCAGTGGCCGTGCGGTTTCCGGCGGCGGCGGCATCATCCCCGACACAGTAGTTCGCATGGATATGCCCGATGAAGTGGCTCGATCACTGTTCAGCAAGGATGCCTTCTTTCAGTTCGCCAATCTCGAATATCCGCGGTTGGCTGAAAAAAATCATATCGGCCGCGAGAAGATTATTGTAGGCGATGAAATCATGCGGGATTTCTACCATTATCTTGATTCGATAAAGTTTACATATCAGAGTATTGCGCAATCGAGATTCGATGAATTCAAGCGGGCGAGCCGCCTCATGAAGGATTCCATCGATTCGGAGGCAACACGGTTTGAAATCCCCGGGGCGAAACCCAACTGGACCGAACGGGAAATTAACGATCTGAAAAAAACGTCCGCTGCCATCGACACCCTCCTCTCTCGCGAAAGTAAACGAGAAATCGCAGGGAACGAACGTGATATCAAGAAGTATCTTACTGAGGCGTTGCTCATCCGCCAGTACGGCCAGGATGATGAACACTTCTGGCCCTGGAAGCTCTCCGACGATCGGCAGCTGAAAACGGCTATGGGCTATTTGACGAATATCAACGCCTATACGGCACTGCTGAAACCGCGGCAGCCTTTCGGCGGCGCACTGCGATAACTTTTCCAAGAACAATCAATCAGTAAGGAGCAGATTGAACCGCCTATGATCAGCAAAATTCGCGAGTGGACCCTCCCGATCATGATCATCATCCTGCTTTCGTTTGTTATCGGAACCATTTTCCTCAACTGGGGCATGAATCGTGGATCCAGTGGAATAAAGATCCAAACGGCCGGCTCCATCAACGGCAGGGAAATACCGTTGAATTTTTTCGACCGCGAAGTTACCAATGAGCGTCAACGGCTCGAACACGGCGTTGCCGAAGACCAAGATCAGCTGCATATGCTCCCGCAGGAAGTATGGGAACGCACCGTCAATCAGAGCCTCATGAACGACTATTACAAAAAGGCCGATCTTTTTGGTTCCGCGGATGAAGTCTTCGACTATCTTGTACATAATCCGCCTCCGGGCGTAGATACCGCCTCAATGTTCAGAACGAATGGCGTGTTCGACACTTCAAAGTTTGTTGCGTTCCTGAACGACCCGCGCGCCTACGAATACAATACGGGACTGCGTCAGCTCGAAGAGCAGGCAAGCCAGATGATTCTGCCGGCCCAGAAACTGGAAACACTTCTCGACGCCGCGCTCCTGCCCGCCAGAGTTGAGGTCGAATACCTCTATAAGGAACAGAATGAAAAAGCCGTTTTCGAATATGCCGCTTTAAAAAACAATACCGTCAATGTTGACATATCAAAAATAACCGAAAACGATATGGCAAAATACTATGCCGACCATCGCGATGCGTTCAAGTCCGAGGAGCAGGTCGATCTTTACACCGTCCGGATCTTGAAGACGCCGACCGCGCGCGACGAGCAGACCTACTATCAGGAGCTGGCGGACCTCAAGAATAAGATTCTCGCCGAAAAGGATGTTCCACGCGCAGAGGCATTCGCAGAAGAGGCGAAAATTTCATCCGATGATGATGTATCGGCCCAGAATGGCGGCGATCTCGGCTGGTTCAAACGCGGTTCCAGGACTTCTGCATTCGATTCCGTCGCGTTCAAACTGGATACCGGCACGATCTCCGATCCGATTAAAACGCGCTCCGGTTACCAACTTATATTGGTCGAAAAACGGAAAAAACGCGACGGGGTCGAGATGGTCAAGGCACGTCAAATTCTCCGTAAGATCATTCCCACCGGCGAGACAATGGACGCTCTCCAGGAAAAGGCGGACTCGCTTCGCAAGATGATGGAAGATGTCGGATTTCGCAAAGCCGCCCAAGAGGCGGCGCAGAAAGATCCTTCGATTATTTTTGATTCGACCGGTCTCTTCCCCCGTAACAGCCCGATTCCCGGCATCGGTTTCGTCTCCGGATTAGGCCATTTCCTTTTAAGTGCGGAGAAGGAGAGCGACAACATCTCCGAACGCATGGAGAACTCGTCGGCTTTTTTCCTCTTTAGCGTAAAGCTGCGCGTTGCCAAGGGAATTCCGCCGGTTTGGGCGGTCAAACGGCGTATTGCACCTATTCTTTTAGATTCACTCCGCCGACAGGCTATCCGCAGCGCGGCTGAGGCGTGGAGCGAGGGTATCCCTGAAAATACACCCCTTGCCAACCTTAAAAAGACCGACTCCGCTCAGGTCGTTTCCGGCGTTACGGATACCGTTACGCGCATGAGCACTATTCCCGGCATCGGCATCGATACCAA
>Ga0187867_10001776_pt1 | contig 18412 bp, 13 predicted proteins | sample June2016WEW_13_1_FD_132976 | JGI IMG/M metagenome (GOLD analysis project Ga0187867, IMG submission 132976) | Peatland microbial communities from SPRUCE experiment site at the Marcell Experimental Forest, Minnesota, USA - June2016WEW_13_10 | ecosystem: Environmental > Terrestrial > Soil >...
GTAGTAGGCTTCGGGCGAGCCCAGGCCGTAGATGCAGCTCACGCTGGCGACGATCACGCAATCGCGGCGCTCGAACAGGGACTTAGTGGCGGCCAGCCGCAGCTTATCCAACTCGTCGTTGATGGTGGCTTCTTTTTCGATGTAGACGTCGCTCGATGGAATGTACGCTTCCGGCTGATAGTAGTCGTAATAACTGACGAAGTACTCCACCGCGTTTTCCGGAAAATACGACTTGAATTCGTGGTAGAGCTGGGCGGCCAGGGTTTTGTTGTGCGCCAGGATCAGCGAAGGACGGCCGATGGCCTCGATCACCTTGGCCATGGTGAAAGTCTTGCCGGAGCCGGTGACGCCCAGCAATACCTGGTGCGCCTCGCCATCGCGCACGCCGCGGACGAGCTCTTCGATGGCGGCGGCCTGATCGCCCTTGGGGCTGTAATTGACCGTCAGGTGGAAGCCCATCTTTTCAGTATAGGGGAGTTGTTCGTTCAGTCCACCCGCAGCAACTTGATCGGGTCGATGCGCGAGGCGCGCCAAGCAGGGAAAACAGTCGCGGCGATCGCGACGGCCAGTACCAGTGCAGTCACTGCGGCGAACGTCAGCGGATCGGTGGCGCCCACGCCATAGAGCAGGCTGGCCAGGAAGCGCGTCGCGGCAAGCGCCACTATCACGCCGGCTACGATGCCGTAGAGAGCCACGCGCAGACCTTGCGCCAGGATCATGGAAACGATGCGCTGCCGGGTGGCGCCGATGGCCACGCGCAAGCCGATTTCATAGGTCCGCTGCGACACCCAATAGGAGACCAGCCCGTAAATCCCGATGGCGGCCAGCAGAATGGCGGCTGCGGCGAAGCTGATGAACACGCGGATGGTCGCGCGGAAATTGGCGATGGAGCCGGCGACTACCTCTTCGAGCGGTTGAACCGGGCCGACGGGCACATTCGGATCTTGCTCCTGCGCCAGAGTGCGCATCTCGCGCGCGGGGCCATCGGTATTGGCCTGCGCTTTCACCAGCAGCGTCATGGCCGGTGGAATGTGCCCGTCTTCCTGCACGGCCTGCCCGTATGGCATATATATGGCGCCTGGAATCCAGTCGGGCATGGCTTTGCTCAGGCTGTACTGCCGCACGTCGCCCACCACGCCCACGATGGTTCTCCATTGTTGTTCACCAGTGCCCTTGATATGCTTGCCGATGGGACTCTCGCCAGGCCAAAAGTGCCTGGCCGCGGACGCGGAAATCAGCAGGACCGCGGCGGATTTGGCTCCATCCGCTGCGGTGAGGTCGCGGCCGGCCAAAAGCGGAATCCGCAGCATGCCAATATAGCCGGGGCTGATCGCGCCGGACCAGAGCATGGGCGCGGGGTGATCGACCGACTTGGGATGGCCTTCCACATCCACCGCCAGGTCGGGTTGTTCGGCATCCAGGGGAACCGTGCTGGCAATCGCGGCGTCGGCGACGCCAGGGATGCCGCGCGCGCCTTCCAGAAGACGGTCGTAGAGTGCAATACACGCCGGGCGCTCGGTGCAAAAAGACGAGTTCGGGCTGATGCGCACCGTCAGGATTTGCTGCGCCTGAAAGCCGGGGCGCACTTCGGAAAGGGTATACAGGCTTTTAATCAACAGCCCCGCACTCACTACCAGCACGACAGTGAGCGCCACCTCCGCGCCAATGAGTCCCCCGCGCAACCGCGTCCATAACGCCGCCGTGGATCGTTGGCTGCCCGTCCGGATGGCTTGCGCGAGATCGATCTGCGACGCGCTCAGGGCGGGCGCGATGCCGAACGCCAGGCCGGTGACCAGCGCCAGTCCTGCCACGGCCGCAGCCACAGGCCAGTCGATGGCTGCCTGTGCAAGACCAGGGGTAGAGGGCGGCAACAGCGATTTGAAGATGGAGAGCGCGCCCATCCCCATCAGGATTCCCAGCCCGCCGCCAGCCAGCGCCAGCAAAACGCTTTCCGTTAGCAGTTGGCGGACGAGGCGCAACCGGACCGCCCCCAATGCGGCGCGCAGTGCGATCTCTTTGCGCCGGGAGGTGGCGCGGGACAGCAGCAGGCTGGCGATATTGGCGCACGCGATGAGCAGCACCAGTCCGACGGAACAAAGCAGGATGATGAGCTTTGCGCGTATGTCGCCGGTGAGATCGCGCTGCAGGGGGATGGCTGTGGACTCGCGATTCCAATCGCGCGCCATGGGATAGGGGAAGGTCTTCCGGAATTCGCCGATCAGGGGCTGGACCTCGCGTTGCGCCGCGTCCAGCGTGGCTCGGGTGCGCAACCTGGCGACCAGCGGCACAAATTCGCCTCCCCAGTATGCCAGAAAGTTGGAAGCGTCCAACCGCAGGGGCACCCACGCCTGCACCTGCGCGGAAGGATAACTGAAGGCGGGCGGCATGATGCCTACGATCTGGTGGTTGATGCCGTTGAGCGCGATCACCCGCCCGATTACGGAAGGATCGCCGCCGAATTTGATCTGCCAGAGTGAGTTGCTGAGGATGACAACGGCGTCGCGGCCAGGAGAGTCTTCGCCGGGTTCGAATATACGTCCGCGGGCTACGGACGGGCCCAGCACGGCGAACGCGTTCGCCGAAACGGCGCTGCCCACGATGCGGATGGCCTCACCCTCGCCGGTGAGATTGTATGCGGAGCCGGGGCTGACGGCGGCAACATCCATCGTGCGCGTCCGTTGTCGGAAGAACGGCACCGCCGCGCGCGGAAAGATACCGGTGATGCGAACCAGGCGGTCCGGCTGGCGATACGGCAGCGGGCGAACCAGCAGCGTATTCACCAGGGTGAACATGGCGGCATTCCCGCTGATTCCAACGGCCAGCGAGAGCACGGCGATGGCCGTGAAGCTGGGCGTCCGGAGGAACATACGCGCGGCGTAACGGATGTCTTGCAGCAGCCTTTCCACTCTTAGAAAACTCCACATATCGCGGCACTCCTCCGCAGCTATGGTCATGTTGCCCATTTGTGGACGGGCTAGTTCGCCGGCGGATTGTTCTTTCAGCACAAGGTGGAAATCGAGCTCCTCCGCCAGTTCCCGGTCGAGCTTCGTGCGCCGCAAACGAAAGATGAAGCGGCGGCATGCGCGGAGCATCGAACTGTGAACATCCCAGGTCATGCCATGTTCAGGACTTTTTCAATCGCGCCGACCACGCGCGCGAATTCGGCGCGCTCCGCGGCGAGTTGCTTCCTGCCGGCCGCGGTCAAGGTGTAGTAGCGTGCGCGCCGGTTGTTCTCGGAAGCGCCCCACGCCGCTTTGACCCAGCCATTCAGCAGCAGGCGTTGCAGGGCGGGGTAGAGCGAACTTTCACCAACTTGGAGAACATCGTCTGAGATTTGCCTCAGACGCTGCGCTATGCCGTAGCCGTGCATCTGACCAGGGACCAGGGTTCGCAGGATCAGCAGGTCCAGGGTTCCCGGAAGGAGTTCCGTTCCCATCGTCTATCGATGGAAGTATGGCGGATTCTTCCGATTATGTCAAGCAGGTGTCCCCATGAGTGGGGACACGGCACGCACGAGTGCGTGCGCCACGGGGTACATTTGAGGGCATGTCTCGTATGGCAATTATTCTCGCTACGGTTGGCTCGTTGCTGGGGCAGACTGCCAAGAAGCCGGTTACCGACAAATACGACAAGGTCACGGTGACCGACGATTACCGCTGGCTGGAAGACTTCGACGATCCGGCCGTGAAGCAATGGGCCGCCGCACAAAATGCCGCTGCGCGCGGCTTTCTCGACGCGCTTCCGGATCGCGACGCCCTTTCGCGCGAGCTCCGCCAGGTCTTCCAACCGGCCCAGGCGCAATACTTCCCCATCGAGCAGCGCGGCGGCAAGATCTTCGCCATGAAAAGCGACCCGCAGCACCAGCATCAGATCGTGGTCACCCTGGCTTCCCTCGACAATCTGGCGTCCGAGCGCACAGTCCTCGATCCCGACGCCATCGACGCGCAGCACCTCACCGAAATCGACTTTGCGGTGCCCTCGGTGGATGGCCGCTACCTGGCGGCGTCGCTCTCCACCGGTGGCAGCGAAAGCGGAGACGTGCATGTGTACGAAACCGCTACCGGCCAGCCGCTCCCCGACGTGATCCCGCGCGTAAACTACGCTACCGCTGGCGGCGGCCTGACCTGGAACACGGACAGCTCCGGCTTCTACTACACACGCTATCCGCGCGACGGCGAGCGGGCCGCCGCCGATATGCACTTCTTTCAGCAGATCTACTTTCACAAGCTGGGAGACAAGCCCGAGAACGACACTTACGAAATCGGCAAGGACTTTCCCCGGACTGCGGAAATCGAATTCGCCGCTTCGAGCGATGGCCGGTATATCGGCGCCAGCGTGGCCTATGGCGACGGCGGCGATCATGAGTATTGGCTGCTGGTGCCCGGGCGGCCCTGGCGGCCACTTGCCGGGGTCGTGGACGAAGTCAAGCAGATCGCCTTTGGCTACCACAAGGATGTCTACCTGGTTTCGAAGCGTGGTGCGCCGCATGGCAAAGTCCTGCACATGGACGTTGCGGAGACCGTGGATCAGGCTGTCCCCATCGTGTCGGAGTCCGCCGCGGCGATCCTGTCCGTGGCGCCGACGAAAGACGGCCCGCTGGTGAATGAATTGGAGGGCGGCCCTTCGGAGGCGCTCTTTCTGCCCGGCGACGGGACTCCGGGGCACGTACATGTGCCTCCTGTTTCCACCGTGGATTGCCGTAATCTCGACGGCACCGGAGGGATCTGTCACGTAGGGAGTTACCTGGATCCCGGCGGCTTTTTCCGCTTCGACCCGAAGTCGCGCAAGCTCACGCCCACCGCGCTCCGCACGCCGCCACCCGTTCCTCTGGATGGCTTCGTGGTGACGCGCCGTTTTGCGGTCTCAAAGGACGGCACGAAGGTCCCGCTGAATATCATCCATCGCAAGGGAATGGCGCTGGATGGCAGCCATCCGGTGCTGCTCACGGGCTACGGCGGTTTCGGCATTAGCCTAAGCCCGGAATATCCCGCGCCCTACGTGCCTTTGCTTCAGCGCGGCGTGGTGTTCGTGGAAGCCAATCTACGCGGCGGCGGAGAATATGGCGAAGACTGGCATAATCAAGGCAAACTGACGAAGAAGCAAAACGTGTTCGACGATTTCACGGCCTGCGCCAAGTACCTGGTGGCGCATAAATACACGCAGTCGTCCAAACTTGCCATTATTGGCGGCAGCAACGGCGGCCTGCTGATGGGCGCGGCCCTGACGCAACATCCCGAGATGTTTCACACGGTGGTTTCGATGGTGGGCATCTACGATATGCTGCGCGTGGAACTCTCGCCCAACGGTGCGTTCAATGTCACGGAATATGGGACGGTGAAGGAGGCGGAGCAATTCAAGACGCTGTACGCTTACTCACCATACCATCATGTGAAGGACGGAACCCAGTATCCGGCGATCCTGCTGACCACCGGCGATAACGATGCGCGCGTGGACCCGATGCAGTCGCGCAAGATGGCGGCGCGGTTGCAGGCGAGTGGGACCAAGCAGCCCGTGCTTTTGCGAACCAGCAGCACGGAAGGGCATGGGTTCGGATCGTCGGTTGACGACAACGTGGCATTGTGGACGGATGTCGACGCGTTTCTGTTGAAGGAACTGGGAGGCGAAGGATTGGCGCAGCCGTAGGAAAACCCGGCAGTTGGGCAATTTCTGTATAAACTGAGGCGGCTGCGGGCAGAATTGCCCGCCCTCCAATATCAATTTGGACAGGGGCGGTTGAGCAGCGCGGTCATGATGCGGTTGACCACGTCTTCGCGCACATTTTCGTTGGGCGAGTCGAATGGGCCCACCTGGATGTGTACCAACTCGTGCACGATGGTGCATTCCATATCCAGCCTGAGATCGGCGCCCCTGAGATTGTAGTCCGCGGGGTCCAGCACGCTGATGGTGCCGGTTTTGCCTTGCGGATCCCACTCGGCGTTGCCCCAAGTGTTTTTGTCCAGATCGTTTTGCCTGACTAGCCGAATGGTCAGACGCCAGTCGTCCATCCCGAGGCGCCTTTGCCACGACTTCAATTGGCGGTCAAGGTGAGACTCGACCGGAGACATCGGGAAGCAGCACATTACGCTGACAAAGAGTGCGGCTAATACACGCATGCTCAAATTGTAACCGAATAAGGTACTGAAAAACCCTATGAAATGGTACGCATTTAGTACTCTCTTTAGTTAACTGCCGGCCGCGCGGATGCCCGCCGCGGGACCGTCGAGTTGCAGCTTTACGATGGTGTCCACCGCATGGCGGCGGGCCGCCGGCACATGCACCTGGATGCCGGATTCGGACTGCCGCACCGAGGCGCCGCCGCCGGTCAGCACGCTGTGTCGCACGATGCGCCGGGGGATCGCCGGTAGCGCGATCGTATCGGACGGCCAACGCAGGATGTGCAGATAGACGGCATTGCCGGAGTGGGTACTGCCGCCCCACCAACTCCCTTCGGCCAGCGCGAAATGCTCCGCATCGGCCGGCTTTTTCTTTTCGTCGGGAGCGATGAAAGGACCGCCGCGCGTGGCGTAGATGCTCTCGCCATACTGCTTCAGGAACTCGCCCATTTCCCGCAAACGGGCCGCGTGAGACTCCTCGACCAGCCCATCCGGTCGAGGTCCTACGTTAAACAGCAGGTTGCCGTCGCCGATGGCGCACGAAACCAGCCCGCGCAGGCACTCCTCGATGGGACGCAGTACTTCATCCGGATTGTAAGCCCACTGCCGGCCCACGGTGGCACAGGTTTCCCACGGCCTCTGGTTCTGGAATGCGCCAATTTCCTGCTCGGGGGTATCGTAATCGGCGGGGATGCCTGCGCGGTCGTTGACGACCAAATCGGGCTGCAACTGGCGCATCGTGCGGATCAAGCGTGGGGCATCCCAATCTGCGGCCGCGCCGTCGAGGCCGTCGAAGAACCACATGGCGGTCTGGCCGTAGTTGGTCAACAGTTCGCGCACCTGTCCGTGCAGGTAGGCGATGTACCTGGCGTGGGCCGCGCCGTTGCGATAGTCGGGATGATGCCAGTCGGGCTGCGAGTAGTACACCCCCCAGCCGATGCCGCCGCGGTGGCAGGCATCCGCGATCTGCCTGACAATGTCTTTGCGATACGGCGAGCGCGGGCTGGCGATCTTGTAATCCGTGAGCTGGGAATCGAAGTTGCAGAATCCGTCGTGGTGCTTGCAGGTGAACACCAGGTATTTCATGCCGGCGTCTTTGGCGAGTTGCACCCACTGGTCCGGGTTGAACTTGACGGGGTTAAAAATGCGATAGAGGTTGTCGTAGATCTCCACCGGGACATTGCCGGTGTGGGGGTCGTGCCGCCCGCGGCGCTCGCCGGCCCGGGACCAACTGATCTCGGTGCCGACGATGCTCACCGGACCCCAGTGGATGAACATGCCGAAGCGCATGTCTTTCCAGCGTTCGATGGCGGCGGCGGGCGCGCCGGGATCGGCTTGCGCCCAGGCGGGCAGGGCCGCCAGCGGAAGCGCGCAGAAGGTTCGCCGGTGCATGATCGGCCTGGTCAGATCTCCGTTTTCGGGTAGCGCTTCCGGATCCATTCCACAAACGCCGGAAGTGCGCTCATGGTAGAGAGGCGGCTCTGGCGGACCAGCGCCCAATCGGGGAAAAGGCCGCTCTCCTTGATCTCGCGCAAGGTGGTGGGTGGTTCCAGCATGGTCAGGAATTCGAAGTCCACCACGGTCAGTTTGGCATCCTTGGGATCCGGCCGGGGTGCGGAGGCGATTTTCGCCAGCCCGACGATGCAGGGGTCGCCCGTGCTGTGATAAATGAAAACCCGGTCGCCCGGGCGCATCTCGCGGATGGCCCGCAGCGCTTGCGGGTTGCGCACGCCGTCCCAAACGGTCTTGCGGTCGCGCGCCAGGTTGTCGATGGAATAGGTCTCGGGATCGGTCTTAGCCAGAAAGTAGTTCATGCCGGTATTTCCCGCATCGTACCATTTGCAGGGTGTGTGTGGCGCCAGGTCCTTGCGCCGGCAGGAGTGCCGACGCGGCACGCAAGAGTGCGTGCGCCACGCCCTCCCCCAAAACGCGTCTTCGGCCACGCTAACATGATGGAGTGATCGCCCGCTGCGTCTTTCTCCTGCTCGGCGCTGCGCCCCTGTTCGGCGCCGAAGCGACTATTCAGGATCGCGTCCAATTCAGCCAGGTCTTCGAGGAAACGCGCAACTTCCGCATCTTCCTGCCGGCCAATTATGCCACGTCCGGAAAGCGCTACCCGGTGATCTACTGGTTCCACGGCTGGGGCGAGCGCTTCAACCAGCCTCCGGAGGACCCGTCGCACCACAATTACGATTCCGGCACGGATTACGGCGGCGACAACATCGCCAATTTCGTGGGCACTCACGACGTGATCGTGGTGAAGTGGGACGGCTACAATCCGCGTTTCTCCGGCGACAATTACAAGCGGCCGTACAACATCAGCCCGGTGGAGACCACCCGGCAGTTCCCGCTCTATTTCCCCGAGCTGGTCGACTTCATCGACGCCAACTACCGCACTATCGCGGATCGCGAGCATCGCGCTACGGCGGGCCTGTCGATGGGCGGATTTATGTCGTTCTGGATCGCCGGCAAGTTCCCGCAATTGGTTTCGAGCGCATCGGATTTCATGGGATCTCCGGAGTTCTTCGTAGGACCGCGCGATTTTCCGGTGGAATACCGGCACGACGAAATGTACGGCAACTACGAGGGCGTGCATACGCGTCTGGTGACCGGCGCGCGGGATTTCATCCAGTTCTACCACCGCCAGATGAACGCCATCTGGAAATTCGCGCGGGACTGGCACGAGACCGAGGACTTCGACTTCGATCATGGCACGCCCGGTATGGCCAAGACGCTGGAATTCCACATGAACGCGTTCGCGCATCCGCTGCCGCGTCCCACGGTTTGGAGCCATGCCGATGTCTATCCGAACTTCACGGTGTGGGGCTGGGAGGTGGCGTCGGACCGCAAGCAGCCGGGCTTGGCCGCGCTCACGAACGTTTCGGCCACGGGCTTCCGCTCGGCGGTACGCGAATGGCTGCCCGGCGGTGCTACGATTCCAGGGGTGAAGCTATCCATTGAAACCGGCAAGCTGTATGCGCCGCGCAAGCCGCAAACCGTAACCATGATCCGCCTGCGCGACGGCAACGTGCGGCGGCAGACGCTGACGGCCGGCGCCGACGGCCGCCTGAATCTGGAACTGGACGGCGAGGAGTACGAGGTAGGCATTTCGGCGGGGCCGGTGTTGGCGCTTTCCGGTTATCAGTTGGATGGCGCGGCGTGGGCTACGGCCGGCGAGCCGGTGCGCACGCGCTTGCGCATCTGGAACAAAGGGGCGGCGCCTTCGCCCGCGGCCACGCTGCACTGGCTCAGCCCCAACCCCGGTGTGGATCTGGCGCCCATGACCTCGGAATTGCCGGCCATCGCGCCGGGCCAATCCACGGAAATTGCGCTGACGCTGACGGTGCGCGATCCGAAGCGGGCCATCGCGAAGATCGTGGCGGTGCAGGGCGACACGCGCCTGCCCATCGAAATTCCGCTGTTTCCGCACGCGCAGCCGTTCTCGGATTTTCGCATCGTGGATGGCCAGCAGGTACGCATTTTCCAGCACGCTACCGAAAAGGTCCAACTGACCCTGGGCGACGGCAATGGGGATGGCAAGGCCAATGCCGGCGAACGAATCGCGATTCTGCTGCCAGAGGACGATGTTTACCGCGCCGCGGAGTTGTTTACCAACGACGCCTGTGTGGATAATACGCTACGTGCGTTCGACGATTGGAGCAAATACGATAATGTGGGCGCGTCGGCCAAATATTCGCTGCCTTTGATCAAGGCGGACTGTCCGGCGGGGCACGTAATTCACGCGCTGGCCCGGGTGGTGCTGCCGGATAAGCCGAACCATATTGTCCGCTACGCGGCTATTGAGTTTCCGATTTCAGCGGTAAACTAGGAAAATGAAGCTCTACAGGAACGAAGTCTGTGCCGCGATTGTTCTAGTGCTGGCCCTTTGCGCGCCTTCCGCCTTGCGCGCCGATGTAACCATTCGTTATCACTCCGAAATCACGCCGGCCGCCGCGCTGCAGCCCATCGCGGAAAAGCTGATGAAGCCGATGCAGGCGGGAACCGAGAGCTCGGTCCGCATGAAGGGGAATAAGGCCTACGCCACGTCGGGCAACTGGATCGAAATCTTCGACTTTGCGAAGCAGGAAGTGACGCTGATCGATCCGGAGCACAAGACTTTTGCGACCCTGCCCGTCTCGCAGCTCGCGGATAAAATGGCTGGCGCGGTGCCGCAGGCTACCCCCGAGCAGATGCAAGCCGCGCAGAAGGCCATGGGATCGATTAAGACAAGCGTAGAGTCCAAGATGACGGGCAATACCGCGGAGATTCAGGGGATCCAAGCCGAAGAACGGGAACTGACCCTGACGATGGAGCTTCCCTTGCCGCCGGCGATGAATCAAAGCAGCCCCAGCATGAGACTGGTGATGCACGTTTGGACGCCCAAGAAAGAAGAAGTCTTGCGCGTGGCCTCCATACGGGAGTTGACCGGCTACCAAAACTGGCAGAAATATGTGATGAACCCCGCGGGCATGCTGGATAAACTGCTGGGCAAGATGCCCGGCATGTCCGACTCCATGGGTTCCATGTTGGATGAAATTTATAAGAACCCATCCGTGATTCTGCGCATGCGCGCGGAAATGTATATGCCTTTCCTGGCGGTGTTGGCCAAGCAGATGGGGGGTGAGGATGCGACCCTTCCCGCACTCGACCCGGACGCTCCGGTAATGGAGATGAGCCAGGAGATCGCGGAGCTTTCCAGTGCGGCTGTGGACGGTTCGCTGCTGGAGATACCGGAGGGCTATGCGGCGGTGGGAGCGGACGATATGGTCAAGGGCCTGCTCAAGGCGCAAGCGTCGGCTGCGGGGATCGATCCGAAGTAGGCGGCGGGTCGTAACGCGCGATTGCGTCTGGTCGGATGACTAGGATATCGCGACCAAGCGCTTGGGCGAAGAGAATGGGCCTTCCTTGCGCGATCACCACGGGCCGGAACCGGTCTTCGCCTTCGTTGTACAGCACCAGCAGGCGGCATGCACCGGCCTTCTCGCCGATCAGGATATCGGGACGCCCGTCGCCATTGAAATCGGCTACGTCCAGGCTATTCACGCCCGCCAGATCCGGCACGGCTTCGATGCGGTGTTCGATCCACAATTGGCGCGGATCGGCGGGCTTGTCGAAGCGCGCGAGGCGTGCGGGGCGCATGTCGCGCTCGACGGCTAACAGGCCCAGCGGACCATAACTCAGCCGCAGCATAGCCGATTCCGGCGTCTCATTCCACAGGACGATCGCAAACAAGCGCCACGGCAATTCGAAGCTCTCGGGCGAGCGAATCCAGTACATGCCCGCCAGGATATCCGGCAAGCCATCGCCATCGATATCCGCAATGCGCAGGCCGCCTTGGTGCGACGGCGAGTAGAAGGAGTAGACGTCTTGGGAAGGCCAGCGCGCCGCAGGATCGGCAGGAATCTCGTAGAAGCGAACTTGCATGCCTTTGTGGATCAGCAGGACGCCGCGATGGCCGAGCAGAGTGGCGGGCAGTATGTCGGGCGCGTCGACGCCGGTATCGATGACGTGGCGCGTCCAATGAGTGCCGGAGTGCGGTGCGCGATACCAGACCAGATCGGCTTGCGGGCCGCCTTCGTTGACGACGATGTCCAGCTTGCCGTCGCCATCCACGTCGAGCAGGCAGCCGCCCGAGGCAAACGCACGCCCGCGGCCCCGGACGACCTGATAATCGCCTTGCGGCAACCTCCTCCACAGAAGCCGGTCGCCCCAGGTTACGAGCGTGCGCTCCTGTAAAGCGTACCCTGTTACCGTTTCGTTGCGCAACCTTTCCAGGATATGTTCGGAAAATCGCGGCGATTGACCGGCTGCCAGGGCGGCGCCGAGCAGAGCGGCGCAAATCGCGTGGAGAGGCGTTCGGTGCATTAGTGCTATTTTAGTCTGCCATGCAGCCGCTGCTGGACCTGCTGACCGGCCGGAGCGAGGAACCCGCCTTGGATTGGGCGGCGCTGGAACTCGCCCGCATCGAGTATCCCAGCCTGGACATCGAGCCGTTCATCGGTATTCTGGACTCATACGCCGTGGAGTTGTCCGAGCGCTTGGCAGGCCGCACAGGCGGCCCCGCATATGTGGAAGCGGCGAACCAATACCTTTTCGGGGAGTTGGGTTTCACGGGCAATGCCGGCAACTACTATGATCCGCGCAACAGTTGCCTGAACGAGGTGCTGACCGAGCGCACGGGCATTCCGATCACGCTGGCGGTGGTGTATCTGGAGATCGGGCGGCGGCTGGCACAACCGGTGTACGGCATCGGGCTGCCGGGTCATTTCATGGTGCAATACCGCGCCGCGGATTTTGCCGCGTTCATCGATGTGTTCCACGGCGGGCAGCTGCTCAGCATGGACGAGTGCTTTGAATTGGCGCGCCAAGCGGCCGGCGTTCCGCTGAGCGACGATCCACGTATGTTGGCGCCGGTAGGCAAGCGCCAGATCCTGATACGGATGCTGCGCAATCTGCGCGGCGCGTACCTTCACCGGCGGGCTTACAGCAAGGCTTTGCAGACGCTGAATCTGCTGATCGCGGCGGAGCCGGACGGGGCGGAAGAATATAAGCAGCGCGGGATGGTGCAGCTTCGGATGCGGAATGCGGCGGCGGCGCGCCGCGATTTGGAGGCGTATTTGCGGCTGGCGCCGGAGGCTACGGATCGGGGTGAGATTGAGGAACGGCTGCGGGCGCTGAGAAGCTATCAGGCGGGGTTGAATTGAGATGAACAGGCCAGAGGCCTGTCCTTGGGCGAGCTACGCTCGCCTTGGCAGGCGAAACCGCCTGCCCCACCATCTCGAGCCGGCGAAATGGCCCAACTCCAGTGACAGGCCAGCGGCCTGTCCTACCTTTGGATGCGGGCGGAGCCGCCTTTTGCGAAGGCGCGCACTTGGTCGAGAGTAGCCATGGTGGTGTCGCCGGGGAAGGTGGTCAGCAGCGCGCCGTGCGCCCAGCCCAGCTTGATGGCTTCGTCCGGCGGCTCGCCGGTCATCAGTCCGTAGAAGAAGCCGGAGGCGAATCCGTCGCCGCCGCCGACGCGGTCGAGCACGTCCAGTTGGCAGGTCGGAGAGTGGTAGGTCTGGCCGTCGATCCAGGCGACTGCGCCCCAACTGTGGCGGTTGGTGGAGTGTACCTCGCGCAAAGTGGTGGCGACGATCTTGATTTGCGGATGGCGCGCGACCACGCGGTCGATCATGCCGAAGAAGGCGCTGGGGTCCAGCTTGGACTTGGCGGCAACCTCCGGGCCTGGTATGCCCAGGCCCATCTGCAGATCCTCTTCGTTGCCGACCAGCACATCCACGTGCTCCACGATGCGGCGAATCACGGCCACGGCGCGCTCGGGACCGCCGGAGATGTTCCACAGCTTGGCGCGGTAATTCAGATCGAACGAAACCACGGCGCCGGCGGCTTTGGCGGCGCGCATGGCTTCGACGATCAATTCGGGAGTGGTCTGGGAGAGGGCGGCGAAGATACCGCCGCTGTGGAACCAGCGGACTCCCGCGCCGAAGATGGCGTTCCAATCGAAATCGCCCGGCTGCAGCAGTGCGGCGGCTTCGTTAGCGCGATTGTAGAAGACCACAGGCGCGCGGATGCCGTAGCCGCGGTCGCTATAGACCGCAGCCATGTTGGGACCGGTGGCGCCGTCATGCTTGAAGCGCTTATAGAACGGCTTGACGCCCATGGCTTTGACGCGCTCGGCGATCAGTTCGCCGACAGGATAGTCGACCATGGCGGTGGCGATGCCGGTGGACAGGCCGAAGCAATCCGCCAGGTTCGCGGCGCAGTTGAATTCGCCGCCGCTGACGTGGATCTGGCATTCGGTGGCTTTGCGGAAGGGGATGATGCCGGGGTCGAAGCGGTGGATCAGCGCGCCGAGGGAGAGTAGATCGAGCGCGCCGGTGGGTGGGATGTGGAGAGGGTTAGGCATATATGGTCAGAACGGGAACCTCTTGGCGCCGGAAACCGGCGCCAAGCGACCGCAGGAGTGCGGTCGCGGCAGGCAGGAGTGCCTGCGCCACGCCGGGTGACACAGCAGGTAGCACATCAGACGTTGTAGGTGCCGGAGGATACCCGGCCGCCGCGTCCCGTCCAGTTCGTGTGGAAGAACTGGCCGCGCGGCTTATCGATGCGTTCGTAGGTATGCGCGCCGAAGAAATCGCGCTGGGCCTGCAGCAGGTTCGCGGGCAGGCGCGCGGTGCGATATCCATCGTAGAAAGACAGCGCCGTAGAGAAGGCCGGCGTAGGCACGCCATACTCGATGGCCTGCATGATAGCGCGCCGCCAGGCATCCTGGTAGCGGTTCAGCGTCTGGGCGAAAAAATCGTCAAGCAATAAATTTGTGAGATGGGGGTTGTTGTCGTAGGCTTCCTTGATCTTTCCCAGGAACCGGCTGCGGATGATACAGCCGCCGCGCCACATCAGGGCGATGCCGCCGAAATTCAGGTTCCACCCTTCCTCCCTGGCGGCCTCGCGCAGCAGCATGTAGCCTTGCGCGTAGGAGATCATCTTGGAGCAGTAGAGCGCGCGGCGCACGTCCCCGATGAACGCCACGCGATCGTCAGCAGGTGTGCGGTTCGGCCCTCTGAGAATGCGGGACGCAGCCACGCGCTCGTCCTTCATGGCGGAGAGGCAGCGGGCGAACACGGCTTCTCCAATGAGCGTCACCGGCGTGCCGGTATCCAGGGCGCTGATGCCGGTCCACTTGCCGGTGCCTTTCTGGCCGGCGGTATCCAGGATCTTGTCGACCAGCGGCGCGCCGTCGTCGTCCAGCTTGGTGAAGATCTCGGCGGTGATCTCGATCAGGTAGCTGTCGAGCTCGCCTTTGTTCCAGTCGGCGAACACCTGGTGCAGTTCGCCCGCATGCAGGCCGAGGCCGTCCTTCAGCAACTGATAGGCCTCGCAGATCAATTGCATGTCGCCGTATTCGATGCCGTTGTGCACCATTTTGACGTAGTGGCCTGCGCCGTTCTCGCCGACCCAGTCGCAGCAGGGGGAGCCATCTTCGACCTTGGCGGCGATGGCCTGGAAGATCTCTTTGACGTACGGCCAGGCGGCCGGATTTCCGCCGGGCATGATGGACGGGCCGTGGCGTGCGCCTTCCTCGCCGCCGGAGACGCCCGTGCCGATGAAAAGGATGCCTTGATCGGCGAGCGTCTTGGTGCGGCGGTTGGTGTCCGGATAGTGGGAGTTGCCGCCGTCGATGATGATATCGCCCGGTTCCAGATGCGGGATGAGGTGGGAGATCATCTCGTCGACGGTATCGCCGGCCTTGACCATCAGCATCACGCGGCGGGGCTTTTTCAAGACCTGCGCCAATTCTTCGATGGAGTGCGCGCCGACCACCTGGGTACCGGCGGCTTCGTGCGCCATGAAATCGTCCACCTTAGAGACGGTGCGATTGAAGACGGCCACGCGATAGCCGTGATCGTTCATATTGAGGACGAGGTTCTGGCCCATTACCGCGAGGCCGATGAGGCCGATGTCGCAGGATTCCGGTTGCATGAGGGCTATTGTAGCTGAGAAGACAGGAGTCAGGAGACAGGAGACAGAATACAGCAGAAAACCCGATCTACTCGTGGTGGAGGGCTTCCATGGGATCGATGCGCGTGGCGCGGCGGGCGGGTACGTAGTTGGCGATTAGCGCGACCGTAAGGAGGAGCGCGGCGACGGCGGCCATTACGGCGGGATCCAGCGGGGCCACGCCGTAGAGCAGCGCGCGCAGGGTGGAGGCCAGCGCGGCGGCGCCGGCCATTCCGGCCAGGAGACCGATCAGGGCAGTCCGGATACCGCTCCGGATTACGAGCGCTTTGAGCTGCCGCGGCGTAGAGCCCAGGGCCATGCGCAGTCCGAACTCGCGGGTGCGCTGGGCGACGCCATAGGAGACCACGCCATGGATGCCGAGCGCGGCCAACAGCACGGAGATACCGGCGAAGACCAGCAGCAGCACCGCGGATATGCGCGATGCGGCGCCGGCCAGCGACAGATAGTCGCCCATACTGCGGATTTGAAACACCGGCTGCCGTGGATCGACCGACCACACGGCCTGCTTGACGGCTTTCACTACGGCCTGCGTGTCCATGGTGGTGCGCACGGCCAGCGCCATGGACCTGTCGGTCATCTGCTCGAAGGGCGCGTAAATGGTAGGCTCCGGCTGTTTCTCCAAGCCATAGTGATGCACCTGGCCGACGATACCGACGACTTCGCGGAATTCGCCCCACAGGCGCATACGGCGGCCTAGGGGATTCTGGTTGGGCCAATACTGGTGCGCGAGGGTTTCGTCGATCAGGATCACGGGCGGTGCGTCGCGACTGTCGCGTTGGGACAGCAGCCGTCCCCGCAACAGCGGGATGCCCATCGTATTTAGATACATGGGGCTGATACGCCGGAAGTCGGCAACCAGTTCCTCGCCGGCGGGCAGCGGCTGATTTTCGATGGTGAAGTACTCGCGGTCGTTTTGCTGGCCGAGCGGAAGCACATCGGTCAAGCCGGCGGATTGAATGCCCGGTATCTGCTCCGCTCTGTCGAGTACACGGCGATAGAACGCGGACTGCTCGCGATCGCTCTTATAGAGGTTGTCGGTGGGAAGGCGCATGCGAAAGGTCAGCACGTGATCGGGCCGTATACCGGGGTCCACATGCTGCAGATTCACGAAGCTCTTCATAGCGAGTCCGGCGGCGATCAGCAACATGCTGGCGAGAGCCACCTCGCCCACCACCAGCAAGCTCCAGACGCGCGTGCGGCCGAGCGACGCGGAAGAGGCCCGGCCGCCCTCCTTCAAGGCTTCGTTCACATCGGCGCGGGCGACATACAGCGCGGGAATCAATCCGAAAACCAGGGCGGCGCCGATGGAGATCAGCAGCGCGAAGCCGAGCGCGCGGGCATCCACGGCAATGGCCGGACGGACGATCTCGGTTCCGGCCTCCGCCATCGGTAGCGTGTTGGGCAGGATGGCGCTGAGCAGGTCGACGCCCCAGAGAGCGAAGCAGACGCCCAGCGCGCCTCCCATGAGGCTCAGCAGCAAGCTTTCGCTGAGGATTTGGTTGATCAGGCGGCGCCGCGGTGCGCCCAGAGCCGCGCGAATTCCCATCTCCTTGCGCTGTCCCGTGACGCGGGCAAGCAACAGACTGGCGACGTTGACGCATGCCAGCAACAGCAGGAGACCCACCGCGCCCAGCAGCAAAAGCATGGCGGGCCGGATGTATTCGAACAGCGCCTGCTGCATGCCCACCACGCTGACATCCCAGCCTGCCAGCCGGGACGTTTGCGCATCGATGCGGCGCGCGATGGCGCTCAGCTCAGCTTGCGCCTGGGCGATGGTGACGTTCGGCTTGAGGCGCGCGATGACGCCGAAATCGTGGTCCGCACGGTTTTTGGCGCGCAGTTGCGCGATGGGCCACGGCACGTAAAGGTCGGTGGGCAGCGGATGGTAGAAATCCGGTGTGAGCACGCCGATCACGGTATAGGGCTCGCTGTTCATGATGAACGTTCTGCCGATGATGCGCGGGTCCGATCCGAAGCGGCGTTTCCAATATCCGTTCGACAGCACGGCGACGGGATAGCGCGCCTGGCCGGCGCCTTCAGCCTCGGTAAAACCGCGTCCGAGGATGGTGCGGCCGCCCAGCATCGACAGGAAATTCGTGGTGACGCGGAGGCCGGTGACTTGTTCGGGCTCACCCTCGCCGGTGACGGTGCCGGTGCCGACTTCGAGTAGCGCCATGTCCTCGAACGACCGGCTCTGCTCCTTCCAGTCGAGGAAATTGGGCGCGGACGGCCCTTCACGTTTGATGCCGTCCTTCAGATCGGTCTCCCAGATCAGCGCCAGGCGATCGGCGGCGGGATACGGCAACGGACGCAGGACTACCGAATTGACCACGCTGAAGATGGCGGTGTTCGCGCCGATGCCTAGGGCGAGGACGAGCAACGCCACGATCGTGAAGCCAGGCATTTTGCGCAAGGTGCGGAAGGAGTAGCGCAGGTCGTTCAGGAGAGTGAGCATTTGGCGGGAGGAGAGCAAGCCAAGGGCCGTTTGTGAGATTGGGGAAGTGATTGAAGTGATTGGCAGGCGCTGGCGATGACTGTTCGCTTGTGGGAATCATGCGTAGGGTTTCGCGCGTTTTGGATCGGCCAGGAGATCCGTAGGCCGGTCGATCAAAGCCCAAGCCATTGGATTTAAAGCGCCCGCAGAGCCGACGGTTGGCGAGCTACGCTCGCCGCTGGAGTTTGGACATTTTCGCCCTTGACAAAAATGGGCGATCATGTTTCACTGTATACAGTGAAACATAAAGAGGTCATGCGCCGCCGCTCCAAACTGGCCGCTA